>Ga0065723_101038_pt1 | contig 11254 bp, 9 predicted proteins | sample TheenrcuSG05Z960_FD_59110 | JGI IMG/M metagenome (GOLD analysis project Ga0065723, IMG submission 59110) | Thermophilic enrichment culture from UC Davis - Sample SG0.5Z960 | ecosystem: Engineered > Solid waste > Grass > Composting > Bioreactor | place: USA: University of California, Davis
CCGCGGGCGATGAGGTCGAGCACGGTCGCCAGCTCCTCGCGGGTTCCCCAAGCCGAACCGAGGATGGCGACTTCGTTCCGTGCAGCCGGCGAGATGCGGAGTGTCCCAGCCGTACTCGCCAGGCCGACGAGGACGATGCGTCCGCCCCGTGCGACCAGATCCTGCGCCAGGAGGAGCGTCTGGCCGGTACCGACGAGATCGACCACGAGATCGATCGGCCGATCGAGCAGCGCCACGCCGGACCGAATCTCGTCTGGACCGAGCACGACGTCGGCACCGAGGTCACGGGCGAGGGCGCGCTTGCGAGCATCCTTGTCCAGCGCGAGCACGACCGCACCGAAGGCTTTGGCGACCTGCACGGCGTTCTGGCCGAGTTCGCCGACCCAATGAGCGCGACCCCCTCGCCCGGCCGCAGGCGACCGACGGTGAGGAGTGCGTGGTAGCTCGTCAACGCGGCATCGGTCGCGACCGCCGCCTCGGCAGCGGTGACACCGTCCGGCACCGGCACGAGCGCCCGTGCCGGGACGACGACGAAATCGGCGTAGCCGCCGTCGCGCCGGCGGCCGATCGTCTGGCCGCTGGTACACAGGTTGTCGCGGCCACTCCGGCAGTAGCGGCACGCTCCGTAGCCGATCGCACCGAAGACAGCGTACCGCTGCCCGAACTCGACACCGGTGACACCGGGGCCAAGTGCAGCGACCTCGCCGCATACCTCGTGCCCGAGCGTGACCGGCAACGGCAGAAACATAGTCCTCGCCCAGCTCGCCGTCGATGATGTGCAGGTCGGAGTGACACAAGCCGGACGCGTGGACGCGCAGGAGCACCTCGCCGTACCCCGGTTCCGGCCGCTCGACCTCGACCAGATGGAAGGCCCCCGGCCCGACGAGCCGGGCTGCACGCATCGTCCGAGGCAGTGTCATGGAAGCAGTCCTTTCCTCGTGCACCGTACCACGGCGTTCGCCCAGCGTAACCGCGCTCCCGACGTCCACCGCACAGTATCGTGCCCACGGCCGGGACGACGTCGCGTTACGGGAGCAAGACGATCCGGCCCTCCACCTGGCCGGCACGCAACCGCTCGACCCAGCTGAGGATCTCGTCCAGCGGGTGCGTCTCGACCCGTGGACGCACGATGCCGCGGGCGATGAGGTCGAGCACGGTCGCCAGCTCCGCCCGCGTACCCCAGAAGGAGCCGAGCACGGCGACTTCATCGGAAATGTCGCGCAAGGCCAGCAGCGGCCCACCGACGCTACCCAAGCCGACCAGGACCACCCGGCCACTGCGCGCCACCAGCTGCTGCGCCAGGAGCTTCGTCTGGTCGTTGCCGACGAAGTCGGCGACCAGCGTGACCCGGCGATCGAGCGGCGGCTTTTGCGGATCCAGCTGGCGGCTGTCGAGTGTCACCGCCGCGCCGTGCTGCCGGGCGAGCTCCAGCTTGCGGTCGTCGATATCGAGCGCCAGCACCACCGCACCGAGCGCGCTCGCGAGCTGCACCGCATTGAGGCCGAGTCCACCGACCCGATGATGGCCACTCCCTCGCTCGGCCGGAGTCGTCCGACAGTGACCAGGGCATGGTATGGAGGTCAGCACAGCATCGGTCGCGACCGCAGCCACGGCATCGGACACGCCCTCCGGTACGGGGACGAGCGCCTGGGCTGGCACAGTGACGTACTCGGCATACCCGCCGTCGCGGGCGATTCCCATCCAGCGACTCTCGGTGCAGAGGTTATCGCCGCCCGCCCGGCAGTAGGCACAGTTCCCGCAACCGACCGGACCAAAAACCGCATAGCGCCGCCCGATCCCGGTCACGTCCTCGCCCAGCTCGACCGCTTCGCCGCAGATCTCGTGCCCGAGCGTGAGCGGCGCGGGAATCGGATAGCCCCCGAGTTCGTCGAAGATGATGTGGAGGTCGGAATGGCAAAGCCCAGCGGCGCGAACACGCAGCAACGCCTCGCCACGACCTGGCACGGGCCGCTCGATCTCGACCAGGCGAAAATCGCGCGGGCCGAAGCAGCGCGCTGCACGCATGACGTTCCCTCCCCTGTGAAACGGCTGCTCGTCTTCCGAGAGTGTACGTCCCCCGCGCTGGATACCGGCCCATAACTCGACAGAACAGATAACGAACGCGTGCACCGGCCAGCGCGGCTGCCGGTGCACGGTAGACGGGTAGGCGAGCCTGCGTTCCTCTCACCCGGTCGATGACGACCCAGTGAGGACGGCGTCGAGCGCGGCCGCGAACACGTCGAGTGTCCGGTCGACGTCGTCGTCGCTGTGCGCGAGCGAAACGTAGAACTTCTCGCCTGGATTGACGAACAACCCGCGCTCGAGACAGGCGAGGCCGAAGCGGACTGCCCGCTCACGGTCGGCGCGCAGGAGCCCATCGTAATCGCGCGGCTCCTCTTCGGCGAAAATGACCTGGAACAGCGGCCCATCGCCGATGACCTGCAGAGGGAGACCCCGCTCGGCAGCCAGCTCGCGCACACCCGCCTTCAGACGCTCGGTAATCCGGTAGAGATGCTCGTAGACTCCGGGCTGGCGCAACACCGCCAAGGTTGCCAGACCAGCGGCAGCCGCCAGCGGATTCCCGTTGAGTGTCCCGGAGAGATAGGCGAGTGGCTCGCCACGCGCCCGGCGGCCGAAATCGGTCACGCTCATGATCTCCCGCCGCCCGGCGACCGCCGCCAGCGGGTAGCCGCCGCTGAGCGCCTTCCCGAAGGTGGCCAGGTCGGGGACGACGCCATACCGCTCCTGTGCTCCGCCGTACGCCAGACGAAAGCCGGTGACCACCTCGTCGAAGATGAGCAGGATGCTATATCGCTGGGTCAGCTCCCGTAGGCCGCTCAAGAAACCGGGGGCTGGCGGCACGGCACGCTGGAGCGGCTCGCACATGACGGCTGCGAGATGCTCCGCGTGCTGCTCGATGATCGTCCGCGTGAGCTCCAGGTCGTTCCAGCGCGAGACCAGAACCGTCTCAGCCACCGGAGCCGGAATACCGGCCGAGTCGGGACGCGCGGCCGGATAGTCCGACGGTTCAGGTGGGAACGCGCTCATCAGCGCGTAGTCGTGCGTCCCGTGAAAGCCGCCTTCGAATTTCAGCACCTTGGTGCGCCCGGTGTAGGCGCGGGCGATGCGCAGCGCATGGAACGTCGCTTCCGAGCCCGACGAGACGAACTTCACGACCTCGGCACACGGTACCGCTCGGACGATTTCTTCGGCCAACTCGATCGCCGCTGGAGTCAGCGTGTAGAACGTCGAACCGAGCGCCGCCTGCCGGGAGACCGCCTCGACGACGGCTGGATGGGCATGTCCCAGAAGGAGCGGGCCGGAACCGAGCACGTAGTCGATGTACTCGCGCCCGTCCACATCGACGATACGACTGCCACGTCCGTGGGAAAGAACGATCGCGTGCGAATCGGGCAAGACGAAACTCGTCAGCGAGCCGCCGAGTACGGACTGTCCGCGCCGGAGCCATTCGTCGTGCGCAGCGCTACGCATCCTCGGCACCGCCGGTCCCTGTTCCGCTCGCCGATGTGACCTGAACTTCTGCCTGGTTGCGCAGCGACCGGCGCCGCCGTCGCCGCACCACACGCCGACCGGTGGGCACCGCGCTCTCCGACGGGAGCGACCAGTTGTGCAACCACTTCAGGACGCGCGGCACCACGTAGGTGGTCGTGCCGACCACGCCGGGAATTCGCTGCAGCTTCTCCGTGATGAACCGGTAGAGGGCATCCACCGACGGAACGAAGACCTGGATGCTGATATCTCGGTCACCGGTCGTCAGGCCGACGTAGGCGACCTCCTCCATCTCCACCAGCTGCTGGGCTACCTCTTCGAGTCGCCCGGGTTCGACTTCGAGGAAGATATCGGCCGTGACGTCGTACCCGAGCGCCGAGGGATTGACGATCGCCACGAGCTTGATGACCCCGTCCTGGACCAGCCGGTTGATCCGTGCGCGCACCGTCCGTTCGGCGACACCGAGACGCCGGGCGATCTCTGCGCTCGGCATCCGGCTATCCTCCTGGAGGAGATGAATGATCTGACGATCGAGCTCATCGATCGGTCGTACCATCGTGACAGCACTCCTCTCCCGGTCTTCCTCGACCGCACGTTGCACCGACACCGTGCCCCGTTCGTCCAGCAGCGCACCGTCGCCTGCTCGTTTCCCCTACTCGTCCTCTCGGAAAGCGGAGCGCCGGTTCCATCCGTCACGCGCTCGAGTATACCCCCTTCCCGCCCTTTTCACCCCCTTCCAGAGTCGGAGAGCAGTGCTGCTCTCCCGAGAACGAGCAGGATCCCGGCAACAACTTCCACGCCGACCAAAAAGAACACGCGCACGACGATCGCCACGAAGAGCCCGAGCGCGACCGCTACGAGGCTCACGAGGAAAGCGAGAGTCCCCCGGCGGACGTTCACCAGTCCAGCCAGCACGTGCAAGCCTGCGACGAACAGTGCCGCCAGCATCGCGCGGGAAGCACCCGAGACCTGGAAGCGATAGGCGAGCGAGGCCCAGACGAACCCGAGCGCGATGAACCCCCCGACCAGAACCAGCCAGGTACCCGACAGCGCCCGCTCAGGCGATGGTGACGCATCCAGCCGTGGTAACCATCTCCCCACTCGCCCGCTCCCTCCTGCTAGTCGAACTGTCCCGCGTGCGCCATCGCACCGACTGCTACGAGAAGAATTCGCACCGCGTGGGCGAGCGTCACACCAGTCGGATCGCGGTGCGGTGCAATTTCGACCAAATCGAGCCCGACGACGCGTCCGCGTCGAGCGATACCGCGGAGAAGATCGAAAACCTGCCAGTAGAGCAGGCCGCCCGGTGCCGGGGCATTGACGCCGGGCATGATGCTCGGGTCGATGCCGTCAGCATCGATGGTGACGTAGTACCCCGCCGCCTCGGGCAATCGCTCGAGGACCCAGTTGACTCCGTGCTCATGCACGGTCCGGGCAGGAATCAGGATGCTGCCCCACTCCCGAGCTGCCCGGAACTCGGCCTCTCGGCCGCTGCCTGCCCCGCGCAAGCCGACCTGCACTATCGCCCGCACCCATGGCAACTCGCTGGCCCGGCGCATCGGGCTGGAGAACCCTTCACGGACTCCTCCGATCTCGTCCCGCCAGTCGAGGTGCGCGTCGATCTGCACGACACACAGCCCCCGGAAGCGGTCGTAGGCACGCAAGATCGGAACCGTCACGGCATGGTCACCACCGAGCACGAGCGGCACGGCTCCGCGGTCGAGTACGGCACGAACAGCCGCACGCGTGCGCTCGAGATTCCCGATCGGGTCACCGGGGATGAGCGCGACGTCACCAGCATCGGCGAGCACCAGGTCACGTCCAGCGAAGAGATCACCGTCGAAGTCGACATCGTAATTCCGGTAGTACGGCTGGAAGGCGCAGGAAGCCTCCCGGATCGCCGCTGGTGCCTTCGCCGACGGTAATTCCGGCCCGAGTCCATTGTAGGGGACACTGTACGGAACGCCGAGGAAGACGATGTGCGGCGTCGTCGGTAGCGTACCGAGACGAGGAAGACCGAGCATGGTGCAGCGACCGGACTGGACCGGCACGAAGAGTATTTCGGAACGGTCCGGATCGTGCTTGGCTCTGTCCATCAGTCCATCGCGCGCGTGGGCTTCACTTCTGCAGCATTGTGACTGCACGAGAGGCTGCCGTCAAGTGATGCTTCGCTATACTGGCGCTGTCGAATCCGGTCGGCGAAGGGAAACCGGCAGTGGAACGGCGACTCACCCCGGCTGAACTGGTCCGCGAACGAACGCGCTTTTCCAGTGATCGCCCGCACTGGGTACGCCCGAGCTACGACGGTTACGGAATCGTCAACCTTCCCTGGTCAATCATGGCAGCGCTTGGTGTGGAACCGACCGGTCAGCCGCTCGACCCAGCCATCTGGCCCACGACCACCAGCGCGGACGTGGAAGCGGTTCTGCTCGTGGTGATCGACGGGCTGGGATACGAACGGCTGGAACGGGCACTCGCCGAGGGGGAAGCACCTGGACTCGCGCGCCTGGTGCGCGATGGAATCCTCTTCCCGCTGACGTCGGTCTTTCCATCGACGACCGTCGCCGCGCTCACGGCGCTGGCCACCGGCCAGCCACCAGGACGGCACGGACTCCTCGGATTCACGGCATTCCTCCGCGAGTTCGGGATGCTCTCCAACCTGCTCCTCTGGTCCCCGCTCGGCCGCTTCCCGAGCTACGCGAGTGCCGGCCTGGAGCCGAGGGCGTTCCTCCCGGTACCGACGATCGCCGAACTGGTCGCTGCCCACGGTATCCAGCCCACTGTGGTGAGTCCGGAAGCGTTCCGTGACACCCCGTTAACGAAGATGCAGACGGCCGGGGCTGCGTTCCGTGGCTACCGGACAGCGGGGGAGTTCGTCGCGCACGTCCACGCAGCGCTCGCCCAGCCGGGCAAGCACCTCGTCACCGCCTATTGGGACACGCTCGACACGCTCGGTCACTTCGCCGGCCCCGAATCGGTCGCCTGGGAAGTCGAGTTGCGCCAGCTCGACCGCCTGCTCGCCGAGGAACTGCTCGCCCGCCTGCCGCGTCGCGACGTGCTCGTCGTGATCACCGCCGATCACGGTATGGTCACGCTCGCTCCGGAGCGCCAGCACCGCCTCGCGGATCCGGATCTCCTGGCCGAGCTGGCGCTCCCGCCGGCNGGNGANCGNCGNGCCGTCTACTGGTATCCGCTCCCCGGGCGTGCGGCGGTAGTCGCCGCGCGCGTGCAGGAACTCGCCGGGACGGATGGGGTGCTGTTCACGCGCGAGCAGCTCTTCTGCGAGGGCTTGTTCGGGCCGCCGCCGTACCATCCGGAGGCGTTTCACCGGGTGGGTGAACTCGTGCTCGTTGCCGTTGGACGCGCCGGTTTTCCGTGGGATCCGCCCGGTGCACAACTCCGGCCGTTCTTCGGTGCTCATGCTGGGCTCGAGGCAGCCGAACAACTGGTCCCCTGCCTTCTCTGGCGCCCGTGAGGGTCTCACTGCTGGAGCCAGATCCAGAGCGAGCCGAACGCGAGCATGGCCGGCACGACCAGGAAGCCGAGGACGATATACTGCCGGACCGATACCGTGATGCCGTAGCGTCGCAAGAGGAACACCCAGAGGACCGTCGCGAGCGAGCCGACCGTCGTGACATTGGGCCCGAGGTCAGCACCGAGCAGGACAGCAAAGCGAAGCGACTCGAGCGAAGACGGCGACAGCGTGCTCTGAGCGAGCGCCGTGCGCATGATGAGCGCCATCGGCACGTTGTTAACGAGGTTGGCCCCGACCGCTGTCCCGAACGTCACCACGAGTACGGTGCGGAGGACCGATCCCTCGCCGAGCGCGAGCAGCCAGGCACCGAAGCGCTCAGTGAGACCGAGTTCCTCGATCCCACGCACGACGACGATCATCCCGGTGAGGAATCCGAAAAGTGACCAGGAGATGCCGCGCGCGAGGCGTCGCGGATCGAGCTGGCCAGCACGCCAGGCCACGAGGCTCAACCCGAGCGCTCCGCAACAGGCAACCGGACCGAGCGGCAGCTGCCACCAGGCTGCTCCCACTTCGACCAGAGCGAGCAGGACGAGACCACCCAGCATCGGTCGGGCCAGCGGGGACACCTGCTGATCCAGCGCGGCCAGACGAGCAGGGTCGTAGCGCTGCCGCAGTGCCCGGCGGAACCACCAGAGGAAGACAACCAGGTTCACGAGAATCGCCCCGAGCGCCGGAACGAGGAGGAAACGGAAGAACGTGAGGAGATCGATCCGCTCACCCAGGACGAGCACATTGACAGGATTGCTGACCGGCAGCACGAACGAGGCGGTGTCAGCGATGAACGTGGTCGCGAAGAGAAAGGGCATCGGCGAGAGGCCGAGCGAGAGGACGAGCGCGGCGACCACCGGGGTGAGGAGCAGGGCTGTGGCGTCGTTGGACAGTACCGCAGTGACGAGCGTACCGACCGCGAAGAGGGCAACATACAGTTTGAGACTCGACCCGCCTGCCCGGACCGCGGCGAAGCGAGCGAGCAAGGCGAAGACCCCAGCCTGCTCAGCCAGCGCGGTCGTCGTCATCAGGCCGAGGAAAAACAGGTAGACATTCCACTCGTGGAGCAGAGCGCGGAGCGCAGCATCGAGGGAGACGATGCCGGTGAGAAGCATCGCGAGCGCCCCGACCACGGCAGCGTGCGCTTCCGAGAGGCGCGCTGGCCGGGTGAGGATAGCGGCGAGCGTCGTCACGAAGATGCCGAGTCCGAGGACGAGCTGCATCGTCCTGCTCCGCCACACAGCGCGCGAGTCTACCACGCTCCGGACAGAGCGGGCAGCACCGACGCAACAGGAACCGAGGGACTACAGTACAACTGGCACGATTCGCGCGTATCGTGCGGCGTACCGGGGGTGTTACACTCACGCGCGGCAGCACGAAGAACGGTCGTGAGAACGGAGGAGCCCGATGACGGGTTATCCGGAACATCAGCTCGCGGACACACGGGCACGGCACGTGCTCGATCGGCTGGCGGCACAAGATGCGGCTGAACGCGCTGCCGGCCTACCGCAAGAACAGCGGATTCGAGCCCTCACGCCTCCGACAGGCGTATTCCTCTACGGCGTCCTCCTGGCTCTGCGCCCGAAGTTCATCTTCGAGGCAGGATCGGCAGTCGGCTACTCAACTATCTGGCTGGCTCTGGCGGCACGCACCTACGGCGGACGCGTTATCGGCAGCGAGATTCGTCCGGAACGGGCCAGACTGGCGAACGAACATCTGGCCGAAGCTGGCCTCGCTGAGGTCGCGACCGTGCTCGAGGGAGATGCCGCTGAACTCGTCCGACAGTTCGATGCGATCGACTTCCTCTTCCTCGATGCCGAGAAGGACGATTACGGGCGACTGTTCCTGGCCAGTATCGACCGAGTCGTTCCGGGTGGGCTCATCGTCGCTGACAATGTCGTCTCGCACGACTGCCGAGCCTACCAGGAACTCGTCCGGTCACGACCGGATGTCTATACCGTGACACTCGCCATCGAACGCGGGCTCGAGTGGACGGTCAAACGCTGGTGACCGCCGTGACGAGCGGGTCCCCGCTCGCTCCGACGATCGGCACGACCGCCGACTGGAGTGGTCAGCGAGACACTGAACTTGCAGCGGAGAATCCGCCCGGAACCGACCGATCCCTGAGCACGATGCACGGGCAGCCCACCGGACGAGTCCGGCCGCCGGACAGAGCGTGTGCGATCCACTCCTGACCGAAGAGCTGCTCGATCGATTTCTGGTATACTGAGTCGAGTCGGTGCACCGCCTGGCAGGAGAGCGAAACAGCGATGACGATCGAAGAGCTGCGAGCGTTTCTCGCTGCTGTCGAAAAACATCCGGAACTCCGCGAAGAACTGCGGCGGCATGTCCTGACGCAGGAGCTGCTGGCCATGCCTGCCGAACTGTACCGCCAGGCAGCCCGACTCGAGCGGGTCGAAGAGGAACTGGCCGAGCTGCGCGAAGCTGTCCGTGCCTTGGTTATCTCGAGCCAGCACCACGAGGAGGAACTGCGCGCGCTGCGGGCGATCGCTGAGCGCCACGAGCAGCGCCTCAGCGATATCGACCAGCGCCTCGAGCGCTTGGTGGTTGTCACCGAGCGGCATGAGGAGGAGCTCCGGGCGCTCCGCGAGCTGGCCCAGAAGCATGACGAGGACCTCCGCTCACTCCGTGACCTCGCGCAGAAGCACGACGAGGACCTCCGCTCACTCCGCGAGCTGGCTCAGAAGCATGACGAGGAGCTCCGGGCGCTCCGTGACCTCGCGCAGAAGCACGACGAAGAGCTCGGCCAGCTGCGGAAGTTGGCCGAAAAGCATGACGGTGATCTTCGCCAGATCCGCAGTACCGTGGCTTCCCTCACGACCACTGTCGGGGCGATGGTCGAGGCGGATGCAGTGGACGCGCTCTTGAACGTGTTGGAGCGGAAGGCCATCACGGTCGAGGAACTTCCCACAAGCATCGCGGTGAACGGAGAACTCGATATCGCCGTCCCGGTGGTCGAGCCCGGTGGACGCCGGTACTGGGTCGTGGTCGAAGTCAAGGTGCAGCTCCATCCACGTGATATCCGGGCCTGGCTGCGCAAGCTGCACACGCAGTCCTTCCGCGAGCGCTTGGCAGCAGCCGGCATCGAGCCGCCATTCCTCGCCTATGTCTACGGCCAGCGCGTCTATCGACCAGCGATCGCGCGGGCACGCGAGCTGGGCGTCGGGATCCTGAGCCGGCGCGGCGAATACGTGTCGCCTCCCGGTTTGGTCGAGTGAGCGCTGCTGCTCGACGCCATCGCTGGCCACCAGCTCAGCGACGAGAGGGTAAGCGCTCTGCGCATCCAACGTCAGCCCCCTGATTCGGCTTGACCGGATCGTGTACCCGACGCCAAGCGGACAGATCACCCAGGGAGCGCGACAGCAGCAGACGACGAATGCCTCGCTGCACTGGGCCGTACACCCGTTGGCTCTCGCCAGGGAACTGCTCCCGGTGATCGTGTCAGTACGGAAGCGCAGCACAGCGCACGCTACCCAGGCAGGCTTCCACACCGCGAACCGATCGGCTACGATGGAGCCGATCACCGAGGATTCAGGGGGATCTGGTGTCAGCAGCGGACATCATCGTGATCGGGCTCGGTGCGATGGGGAGCGCAGCAGCCTGGGTGCTGGCGCAGCGCGGCTATCGTGTCCTCGGTTTCGACCGATTCGCACCCGGGCACGATCGGGGATCGTCGCACGGCAAGACACGGATCATCCGCACAGCCTATTACGAGTCACCGGAGTACGTGCCACTCATCCGCCGGGCCTGGACACTGTGGCGCGAGCTGGAAGAGTGGTACGGTCGGCCGCTTCTCCGCATGACCGGCGGACTGTACATCGGACGGCCAGATACGGTGCTGGTGCAGGGGACACTGGCCAGTGCGCGCACGCATGGGCTGGCCCACGAACTCCTCGACGCCGAGGCGGCGATGCGACGCTTTCCCGGGCTGCGACTCGCTCCGGATCAAGTGGCAGTGTACGAGGAAGCGGCAGGGTTGATCGACCCGGAGGCCGCCGTCCATGCGTTCCAGGAGCAGGCGCGCGCCTGCGGTGCCGAGTTGCGCCACACCGTCCCGGTGGAGCGGTGGTCGATCGATGGGGACGGTATCCGCGTCGACACGAGCGAGGGATCCTTCCGCGCCGACCGGGCGATCATCGCAGCCGGGGCGTGGCTAGCGGAACTGGTTCCGGAACTCCGCCGATTGCTCACCGTCTGGCG
>Ga0065723_101175_pt1 | contig 11224 bp, 20 predicted proteins | sample TheenrcuSG05Z960_FD_59110 | JGI IMG/M metagenome (GOLD analysis project Ga0065723, IMG submission 59110) | Thermophilic enrichment culture from UC Davis - Sample SG0.5Z960 | ecosystem: Engineered > Solid waste > Grass > Composting > Bioreactor | place: USA: University of California, Davis
CCACAACCACGATTTCGAGTTCCGGACGATCGGCGGCAAGACGATCATCGACCGGCTGCTCGAGCGCGTGCCGGCGGAACGGCTGATCGCCCAGTTCGATCTCGGCTGGGTGCACGTCGGCGGGCACAGCCCGGCCGAGTATCTGCGGTGCTACAAGGGGCGCGTGCCGATCGCGCATTTCAAGGATTTCGTCCAGGGGCGGGACGACACGGAGATCGGCCGCGGCGCCGTCGGCTACGACGCGGTGCTGCCGGCGGCGCTGGAGGCGGGCGTGGAGATCATCATCGTCGAGCAGGAGAAGTTCAAGGCGTCGCCGTTCGAGAGCGCGGCGATCAGCCTCGAGTTTTTCCGCAAGCACGGACTGCTGTAGGAAGGCGGGAGGGTTGGCGCGGGGGCTCGCGGCGCACGCTGGAAATTTTTCCTTCCTGTATTGATTTGGTTGCATGGCTGAATTTCCTTGATCCAAGGTCGGGTACGACATTGACATCCTGCTTCGCTTGTCACCTTCCGGGCGATGTGGTACAATATCAATACTGTGTTTGTGACCCTCTGTTCGGGAGGTGGAGGTTGTGGAAGCATTCCTCAAGATTCTGCTGATCATCTTCTCGCTTGGACTGATCGGTGTCGTGCTGCTCCAGAAGGGGAAGAGCGCGGGCCTGTCCGGCGCGATTACGGGCGGCGCGGAGCATCTGTTCGGCAAGACGAAGGCTCGCGGACTCGATCTGCTTCTGCAGCGTGTGACGATCGGCCTCGCGGCGGGGTTCTTCCTGCTCGCGCTGGCGGTTGCCTATTTCATCGACTAAGACCGGTGAGGGAACGGGCACAGAGTTGCCCGTTTTTTTGTTGCCCTGCCGTGCGCCTGAGGTCGGCCGGACGGATGCGCGGAGGAAATTTCGCGCACACTATTCCGCGATGGTGTGCGCGGCTCACAATCAAGGTCCGGCCAGACATGGGGTGAAGCGAATTTTGGTAACGGAACAGCAAGTGCTTGATTTCATGCGGGAGACGGCGTACAAGCCGATGACCGTCCAGGAGCTGGAGCAATCGTTCGGACTCGAGGGAGCGGAGGATTTCAAAGCGTTCCTCAAGCTGCTCAACGAACTGGAAGAAGAAGGGAAAATCTATCGCACCCGCAACAACCGCTACGGCGTGCCGGAGCGGATGAATCTGCTGCGCGGCCGGGTGCAGGCGCATCCGAAGGGGTTCGCGTTCCTGATCCCGGACGAGCCGGACCACCCGGACGTCTACATCCACGCGAACGACCTGAAAAGCGCGATGAACGGCGATATCGTGCTCGCGCGCGTTACCTCGAAGAGCGGCGCGGGCGGCAAGCTGGAAGGCGAAGTCGTGCGCGTCGTGCAGCGGGCGGTCACGCAGATCGTCGGCACGTTCGAGCATCACGAGTCGTTCGGATTTGTCATCCCGGACGACAAAAGGATCAACCGCGACCTGTTCATTCCGCGCGAAGGCTTTAACGGCGCGGTGACGGGGCAGAAGGTCGTCGCGCGCATCGTGACGTATCCCGAGGGGCGTTCGGCGGCGACGGGCGAGATCATCGAGATTCTCGGCCACAAGGACGATCCCGGCGTCGACATCCTGTCGATCATCCGCAAGCACCAGCTTCCGGAGCGCTTCCCGGACGACGTGATGGCCGAGGCGGAGGCGGTGCCGGATACCATCTCCGAGGAGGAGATCGTCCAGCAGGGACGGCGGGATCTCAGGCACAAGACGATCGTCACGATCGACGGCGAGGACGCGAAGGACCTGGACGACGCGGTGTGCGTCGAGCGGCTGCCGAACGGCAACTATCTGCTCGGGGTGCATATCGCGGACGTCGGCTACTATGTCAAAGAAAACTCGGCGCTCGACCAGGAGGCCTACCGCCGCGGCACCAGCGTCTATCTCGTCGACCGCGTCATTCCGATGCTGCCGCACCGGCTATCGAACGGGATCTGCTCGCTCAACCCGAAGGTCGACCGGCTGACGCTGTCGTGCGAGATGGAGTTCGACGCGGAGACGCTGCGGGTGGTGCGGCATGATATTTTCACGAGCGTGATCCGGACGACGGAGCGGATGACCTACACGAACGTGCGCAAAATTCTCGTCGACGACGATCCGGAGCTGAAGGAGCGGTACGCCGGCCTTGTCGACATGTTCAAGCTGATGGAGGAGCTGGCGCTGAAGCTGCGCGCCAAGCGGATGAAGCGCGGCGCGATCGATTTCGACTTCCAGGAAGCGAAGATCATCGTCGACGAAAGCGGCAAGCCGCTCGACATCGTGAAGCGCGAGCGTTCGATCGCCGAGATGATCATCGAGGAGTTCATGCTCGCGGCGAACGAGACGGTGGCGGAGCATTTCTATTGGCTGAAGGTGCCGTTCCTGTACCGGATCCACGAGGACCCGGATGCGGAGAAGCTGCTGAACTTCGTGCGGTTCGCGGCGTAAGTTTCGGGTATATCGTAGGAAGGGCAAGGGGAACAAGGTGCATCCGCGAGCGCTGCAGGCGCTGCTTGAGGAGATCCGCGGCACGAAGGAAGAGACGGTCATCGCGACGATGATGCTGCGCTCGATGAAGCAGGCGCGGTACGAGGCGGAGAGCCTCGGGCACTTCGGGCTGGCGGCGGAGTTCTACACGCACTTCACGTCGCCGATCCGGCGGTACCCGGACCTCGTCATCCACCGGATCATCCGCGAGGTGCTGGCAAACGGCGGCACGCTGTCCGCGAAGCGGATCGACGAGCTGGCGATGAAGATGCCGGACATCGCGCGGCAGTCGTCCGAGCGCGAGCGCGTCGCGGTCGAAGCGGAGCGGGACACGGAGCAGCTCAAGAAGTGCGAGTTCATGCTCGACAAGATCGGCGAGGAGTTCGACGGGATCATCAGCGGCGTGACGAGCTTCGGCATCTTCGTCGAGCTCGGGAACACGGTCGAAGGACTGATTCGGCTCAGCGATCTGACGGACGATTATTATCACTTCCATGAGGAGCACATGGCCCTGATCGGCGAGCGGACGGCGCGGGTGTTCCGGATCGGCGACGAGGTGCGCGTCCGCGTGGAGCGCGTCAACATGGACGAGCACCAGATCGACTTCACGATGGTCGACATGAAGCCGCGCGCGGCGAACCCGAGAGAGATTGACGGACGCGGTTCGGAGCGCGGCGGTCGCCGCGGCGAGACGGGCGGCCGCAAGGGGCGCGGCCGCGGGCGCGGCGATGACGCGGAGCCGGGCGTCGTCCGCGTGGACATGTGGGGGCTGCCGGTGACCGGCGGCTACACCGACGCCCCGGAGGACGGGGGCGCCGGCCGGCCGCGCAGGCAGCGCGCGGCGAAGAGCGCCGCCTCCGGGAACGGCGGCTCNGGCAAGAGCCGCAAGAAGAAGGCGTCGGCGAATGCGACGCGGAAGCGGAAAAGGTAGGGGTTTGCGGTGAAGTAAGCCCCGGCCGCGGGTGCGGCCGGGGCGACGCGTTGTGCGGGAAGAACGGGTGCGGCGGGGTTATTTTTTACCTTGAATATGGGATCGGAACTTGCTAGAATAAGTGTCTGACCGAGTGGAGCCGCATGCGGGAGGTGGACGGGCATGGCGAAGTCGAAGCACGAGGAGAAGCCGCTGGCGCAGAACAAGAAGGCGTCGCACGACTATTTCATCGAGGAGACGTACGAGGCGGGGATCGTGCTGACCGGAACGGAGATCAAGTCAATCCGGCAGGGCAAGGTCAACATCAACGACGCGTTCGCGACGATCCGGAACGGCGAGATGTTCGTCCACAACATGCATGTCAGCCCGTTCGAGCAGGGCAACCGGTTCAACCCGTCCGACCCGACCCGGGCGCGGAAGCTGCTGCTGCACAAGAAGGAGATTCACAAGCTGCTCGGGCTCGTGAAGCAGGAAGGGTACACGTTGGTGCCGCTGAAGATCTACACGCGCAACGGCTACGCGAAGCTGCTGATCGGCCTGGCGAAGGGCAAGAAGCAGTACGACAAGCGCGAGGCCGCGGCGAAGCGCGACGCCCAGCGGGATATCCAGCGGGCGCTCAGGGAGAAGCAGAAGGTGGCGCGGTGAGGCTGCCGGTGTGGTCGGTTTGCGTGGCGATGCAGTGCGGATCGTGCTGGATGGCCGTGAAGGCGCGTCAGTTGTTGCCGCGGCATTCGACAATGCCGGCATTCGGTGTTGCGGTTCCCGGAAGTTGCATGAAACCTTCGGGGCGGAAATAAGGTATAATAGAGCAAGGAGCGAACGATCCGTGCTTGCATGAAGCCGATCGGTCCGTGCCGCTCGATTTTTGATCTCGGGGGCGTTTTTGGATTCGACGGGGATAGTTCGAGCATGGGTTGCGGGTAGCGGGGACGCGTCCGCTTCATCAACGCTAAGGCCAATTAAATGGCAACCAACGTACTTCCTACGCTGTAGCAGCCTAAGAAACTGCTCGCGTGCTCCTGCGCTGCATCGCCCATGTGCCGCGTTAGGGGCTCAACCGAGTGGGCTACGCCGCCTAGTCTCCGCCTGGGGCTGGCGGAAGAAGACAATCAGGCTGACCCTTGCGAAAGCCGGTTACGGGGCGGTCGCTCGGGTGACAACAAAACCGTGACTACACCCGTAGAAGCCTGTGTGGCGTTATCTTCGGACAGGGGTTCGAATCCCCTCGCCTCCACCATTAAAAACCCTGTATGTGATTTCGACGTCGAAATGGTTGATGTCCTTCGACGGTTGAATCACAACACGGCCAACATATTCCTGAAGGACTGCCTTCTTCTCGTCGTCATCGGCGGACAGGAGGGAGTCCTTCTTTGCGTTAAGGATTTCGACGATTTTCGATTCGTCGAGCCGATTCACCTTTCGCATTACCTCGGCCCGCTGAAGAGCGTATTCTCTCGCTTCAAGTTGATTTTGAGCTTCGACGATTCGCTCCTCCAGTCCGCGAACGCCTTTCCCCAAAGCGTCGATCCAGTTGTTGATTTTCGTAGTCAACTCTTTAATCTCGGCCTTGAGTGGCTCGATTTCAGATGAGGCCTGTCTCTTCTCTTCCTGGTAAAGCTGCTGGACGCGCGCGACAATCTCCTTCACACCGGCATCGGAGAAACAGGTTTGTGCGAGCTTCTCAATCACAATGTTCTCGAGATCACCTTTCCGGACGCTGGTGTTGCCGCATTTACCTTGACACTTGTAATAGGTGAGCACGGTTCGCTGGCTGCTCTTCGGATTGGTGTATGAGTTCCCCGCGTAAAGAGCCCCGCACTGGCCGCAGTAGACTTTGCCGGTCAGTAAATAATTGATTTTCGCCTTCATCCTGCCCGGTTTTGCCCTCCTCATCTCCAGCTTCTTCGACACCCGCTCGAATTGTTCACGGGATATGATCGCCGGAATGATACCCGGGATAATTATTTGCTGTTCCACCGGCTTTTTCCTTGTTGAGCTGCGCTTCCCGTCTTCATCCTTCGACGCCAGCACATCGAATACATAATCGCCACGGTACTTGATGTTCGTTCCCCACCCATGGAAGCTGTTTCGCGTGAACTTCTGCCCGCTTTGCGTTCTGTACCCGGCGGCGTTGATCTCCTCCGCGATTTCATCCAGCGTCTTGTCGGCATCGATCCCATCAAAATAGATCCGGACGGCCCCGGCTCGCGATTCGTCGATTTCATATCTTCTCGTTTTTGGATTAACCTTCAGTCCATAAGGCGGCCGGCCGCCAGTGTGTTTGCCCTGCTCCGCTGTTTCGCGCATACCTTTGCGGACTTCTCGAGCCAGGTTGAGCGAATAGTATTCAGCCATGCCTTCCAGCATCGATTCCAGGATGACGGCCTCTGGCGACCCGTCCAACTGCTCCAGCACGGACTCCACCCGAACGCCGCACTTCTTGAGAATCCGCTTGTAGTGGGCAGAGTCATAGCGGTTGCGAGCGAAACGGTCCAGCTTATGCACAACGACCACGTCAAACAGACGCTTCTGGGCGTCAGCAATCATGCGTTGAAAATTCGGGCGCCGGTCGGTTGTGGCCGTCTTCTCTTCGTCGGGATATGCGTTGACGAGGACATAGCCTTTGTTGCGGCAATACTCCTCAATGGCCCGCATCTGCGCCGTAATCGACTCTTCTCGCTGGTTATCGGAGCTGTAACGGGGGTATGCGACGGCGCGAATGATCTTGTTTGCCATAGCCACCTCTCCTACTCAAACCACTCCACGACACCCAAAGGATCGAAATAGATTAAATAGCCATCATATTTGACGCGCAGACCATACTTTTCTCGATATCGCTCGATGGCGTCATGTAGGAACTGTTCTGTCACACCCAGGAACTCCGCCAGCTCGTGCCGGCTGTCCACGCGGGCGTGGTGCGCCTCAATGATCTTCTCCAGCGGAACCATCCGTTCATATGCCCACTGCCGGGCTGCTCGCTCTTGCTTCCGGTTGCGGATATTGCGCTGGTCCAGGATGTCACCGACGCTAGTATGGTAATGGCCGAGCTCCTCGGCGAGGATACACGCCTTCTCCTTCGTCGTCGGGATCCGGCTGTTGATCCAAACGATACCGTCCGCATACAGCCCCTTGATCATCATCCTTAGCGGCTTTTCATAAACATTGATCCCATGCCGCTCTGCTTCAAAAGCGAGAATGTCATAAAGCATAGCATCACTCCTGCTTCTTCTGCTGGCGCTTCATACGAACAAACTCTTTGAAACGCTCGATCTCCTCCAACTCCTCCTCCGTCCAGTCCTCCCCGTCATGGTGCGCGGCGATGGTTTGGATATCGTTCTCTCCGGATGCCATCGCCTCCAATTCTTCTACCGTAATCCCGAGAGCTTTGCAGACCTGAATAACGTTTGTTACCGAAGCACGTCCCAAATCTCTTGTAAGCATGGATTGTAGTGTTGTTGGCGGTATACCGATTTTCTCGGCAAAAGCTCGTCTGCTCCCCTGTTTATCAATCATCTCTGCCAGAATTTCAGCCATCCTCCTCGTTACGCTCATTTCTAAATTCCACTCCTCAACAAAACCAATAGAATATACGAATTTCCGTACACAGTACCTATCTTACACAATTTGGAGCCCATTGTAAACCGCAATATAAACAAAAGTTCGTTCAAAAACTCAAAATTACGGTTGAAAATGACCGAACTATCGTTTATAGTATAAACACACGAACGAAAATTCGTTCAAATACTGATGAGGGGAGGGGGCGCATGTATCCGAATTTAGAAGCCGAAATGGCCCGCAGTGAAGTCAGCAAGCGAGATTTGGCTGATTACTTGAGTGTCAGGTATGCGACCGTGATCGACAAGATGAAAGGTCGCTATGACTTCACCCTCACCGAGGCATTCAAGATTCAGCAGAAGTTTTTCCCGCATTGCTCCATCGAATACCTCTTTGCCCGGAAAGATAACTACCAAAACACTGCGTAGAGGAGGGTTCAAATGACCGCTGGGCCGATGATCCCCACAATCCGCGTAACCGTCAAAACCGTTCCGCACCCGGAGCCCGAGCGACTGATCGATGTATGGGCGAAGCTTGTGCTGAAGGAGATCCAATCGCAAGAATCAGCTGAGCGGAAGGAGGTGACCACCGCATGAGCAAGCTCATTCTCAACCCGGAGTATCGCCTGTATGAGCGGAATGGACAAGCCTTCTGCAGCAGCCGGCAGGTGGCTGAGGAGTTTGAACGACAACACGGGCACATTCTGCGCCTCATCGATGAAATCACTGAATCCACAAGTGGAGTGAGTGAAGAGTTCCGACGCCTCAACTTTGAGGAGTCCTATTACAAAGATTCGAGTGGGAAGAGAAACCGTGAAATCCTCATGACCAAAGACGGTTTCGCGATGGTGGCGATGGAGATCAAAGGGAAGCGCGCCCGCCAATTCAAAGAAGCCTACATCCGGCGCTTCAACGAGATGGAGACGTTCATCCGCTCGCTTCAGGCGGCGAAGATGGAGTTTCCGGCCTTCACGGACGCGATCATGGCGGCGCACGACGAGCCGAAGCATTACCACTTTTCAAACGAGATCAACATGATTTACCGCATCGTGCTCGGCATGGACGCCAAAGCGTTCCGCGAAAAGCACGGGTTGCCGAAGGGCGAAGTCATCCGGCCGTATCTGACCGCTGAGCAGATCCACGCGATCGAGACGCTTCAACGGGTGGATATCGGTCTGATCGTGGCGGTGCCGGAGTACGAGCAGCGAAAACAGATGTTGGCGCAGTACTACGAGCGGATGAAGCTGAAGAGGATTGCGTGAAAGGAGGATTTACTTACATGCTCTACATCAAAACCAAACTTTTCGGAGGAATCACTATTACAATTCCGATTTACGACGACGAAATCTACACGAAATGTCCGGGATGCGGCGTCGAGCATACCGTCGAGCCTGAAATTATCACTCACATCCTCAACAAAGGCGACGACTTCGCCAGCGCGTCGGTCTACTGCGAGAAATGCTCCAAAAAAGAAACCGCCGCTAGGATAGCGACGGCACAAAAAGCAATAACATTAAACGGTCGCATCCAGGCTATTAATCCAATTCAATCGGAGATTCATAACGCAACTCAATAAAAGAACAGGTTTTGCACCACCAAGGGCGTACAGGAAAAAACCTCAGTGAAATACAATTGAGGTTCTCCGTTTTCAGTTTTTCTTAACGGCACGAGAGCGTGTGGAACGGATTCCCTGAAGAATGTATTTTGCCCGCACCTAGGGCATGGTACTTCACTCGTTATATTCAATGCTTTTCCCTCCCTTCCTCGAAATTGGCAAGTCTGGACAACTTCCAATATTCGACATAAGGGGCACAAATCCTGTTTGAAAGGAGGCACCAATCCAATGACCAAACGCGACCATCTCATGCGGGCAACTATCAAGCTGGAGGAAGCCATCGCCAAGCTGCGCATCGCCAAACAGGAGCTCCTCCACGCCCGCTCCGACCAGCACGTCCGGTTGGCTCTGGCGCTGGCTGAGGCGGAGGAAATTTACGAAATCCTGACCGACCCGGTCTGCACGCCGGAGATCACAGAGGCTGATCTCGACGAGATCAGGGGCAACTTTTGCGGGGAGGTGAACAACCGATGATCAAGCGAATCGGTAGCACCCAATCGAAACGCACCAAACCGCCGTACCGCCCTGGCACGCTCGGCGTATCCGCTGTGTCCGAGGCGATCCGCCGTGACTACGGCGCGATCCTGAGCCGCCGGGAGCGCCGGCAACTGGCACGACAAGGCGGGCCGGCATTCCGCCCCTGCTACAACAACAACGCGAGGTGATCTGGATATGGTACCGAAATGGTACGGCCTTGCCTGGTATCGGGACACGGCAGGCGACAAGCACACGCTGGTCATCACGCTCCAGTCCCCGCACCGGCACGAAGCCGAGCGCGAAGCACGCCGGGTATGTCGAGCCTGCGGCTACGTATTCGAGGGCGTCTACCCGGTCCGACCGCAGCGCTACCAGAAGCGGAAGGCGAGCAGGCAGAAGTCTGCACATGCCAATCTCTGGTGGAAGCAGCCGGCGGCGAAGGAGGCGACGAAACCATGATCTGCCGCGAATCCGACGGCTACGCGCACCCAGAGGACCGGGTGGACAGGCTCGGTAGGCTGTTTGTGGTGCTGGACATCTACAAGCGACACGGCATCACGTTCGAACGCTGGCTCGAGATGGTCGAGTCGGGGCTTTGGGCCGAATGCGTGGCGTGAAGGGAGGTGAGCTGACCATGTCACGCAAGCAAAGGGTCCGCGTCTGCGGCAACCTGATGCAGCTGATGTGCTGCGCGCAGTCGCCGGCAGCCCGGCGGGTGTACAAACAGCAACTGGAGCGGACTCTGAGGCGGTTGAAAGGAGGTGAATCCGCATCGTGAGCGACACGCACCGCATGGTCGAAATCGTCTGCGACGGCGACCGCTGGCCGAACGCTGCGCGGGAGTACATGACCGTCGAGGACTGCGAGCGGGCGTACCGGCAGAAGGTGGAGGGGCGCGACCGTGGGCGGAATGGGTAGTCATCAATCCACTCGGATGGCGAAAGACGAATGGCTGACGCCTCCGGAGATCATCCGCGCGCTCGGGCCGTTTGATCTCGATCCTTGCGCCCCGATCAATCGACCGTGGGATACAGCTCGGAAGCATTTCACGCGGCTTGATGATGGGTTGGATCAGGAGTGGAAAGGGCGCGTATGGCTCAACCCACCATACGGCCGCGAAAGCGGCAAATGGCTCGCAAAGCTCTGGCAGCATGGAAATGGGATAGCTCTGATCTTCGCCCGGACCGAGACGCAAATGTTCTTCGACCACGTCTGGTCAAAGGCTGATGCACTGCTGTTTCTCAAAGGCCGGCTGCATTTCTACCATGTCGACGGCACCAGGGCGAAAGCAAACTCGGGTGCCCCATCGGTCCTGATCGCATACGGGGCCGAAAACATAAAGGCCTTGGCGCGAGTACGGCACTGGGGGAAGTTCATCAGACTGTGAAAGGAGGTGGCGCAGGCCAATGACCAGCAAACTGATGCCCGACCGCATTGACGATGTCGACGTGCTCGACGCCTGGAAAATCCGGCGTGACATGGCGCTGGAGGAACAAGCGAGAGACCGAGAAAAAGAAAAATCCACCGCGGCAACGGTGGACAAGTAAATCGCTTATCAGCCCCATCATACCACAGGTGGGGCAGGGAGGGGAAGACATGGAGCTCAAGCCCAAAATCACCCTCGAGCTCGACGGTCAGGAGGCCGCCATCATCGGCAGCGCGCTGCTTGAGCAAGCGCACCGCTGTCGGGACGAGACGCGGGCGCGCATGAACCGGCTGATCGCCGCAAAGGTGTACGAGGCTCGGCGGCGCCATCATGAGGCGGCCGGGGCTGTGTTGATGCAACGCTATATCAAAGGAGGACTGATCCATGCCCATCACGATCACCATCGAAGGCGCGAACGTTGACGAAGTCCGTCAGCTCGTGCAGGACCTCGCCGAGACGATCACCGGCATGCGACCGGAAGAAATCCCGGTCGACACCAAAGTATCCACGCTGGAGCAGAGACCGGCCGGACAAGCCGCCCCCGCGGCTCCGCAGACCGGCGCGACGTCCCCGCCCGCGCAGGCGCCGGTCGCTCCGTCGTCCTCCGCGGCGCCGGCGACGCCGACAAACGGCGCCCAGCCGAACGGCCAGCCGGGCGGACAAGCCCGTCCGCCGGCAAGCGCACCGACGGCGCCAACCGCTCCGCCGGTAGCCGCTCCGCCGGCGGCGAGCCCGGC
>Ga0065723_103589_pt1 | contig 11162 bp, 4 predicted proteins | sample TheenrcuSG05Z960_FD_59110 | JGI IMG/M metagenome (GOLD analysis project Ga0065723, IMG submission 59110) | Thermophilic enrichment culture from UC Davis - Sample SG0.5Z960 | ecosystem: Engineered > Solid waste > Grass > Composting > Bioreactor | place: USA: University of California, Davis
CGTTGTAGACCACGAGAGCTGCTTCGGCGAGCTTGGCGACATCCCGCGGGGTCGGCTGGTAGGTGTGCGGATCGGTACCAGGCGGCAGTACGGCGCTCGCCTCGACCAGGTCGCCACCGACCGCCTCGACCATCGTGGCGAAGATCGGGAGACTCGCGACCACGACGACACGCTGCGCGCTCGACGGAGCCGGCGTGCCAGTCGGCGCGACCGGGCTTCCCGGCGATGCGGGCGGCATTCCCGCGCCACGACAGGCAGCGAGCGCACCGACGAGCAGACCCACCAGGAGCAGTCGACGAACCGGCATCATCCACACTCCACTCTCATGATACGTCGTCTCACCGGCAAGGCAGGCCGATGCACGCAGAACATGATACAGCGTATCAATTGCACGCACAAGACCGCCGTGCCGATCGCCAGCCCGCAGCCAGCAAGCGCATCACGAGGCAGCGCGCGCGTCTCGCTGGCAGGTTTGGCAGAGACCGCTCAGCTCGAGCCAGTGGTCGAGAATCCGGAAGTGCGTCTGGTCGGCGACGCGGGTCAACAGCGGCTCCAGGTTACAGCCCGCGAACTCGGCCACCGCCCCGCAGCGGACACAGACGACGTGGTGCCGGTGCCCGTCACCGCTGACCACGTAGCGATGGACGCCGGAGGGATGGTGCACCCGCTCGACGACACCGAGTTCGGCCAGGAGATCGAGGGTCCGGAAGACCGTCGCGCGCCCGATCGTCGGCTGGCGGCGCCGCAGTGTCCGGAAGATGTCCTCCGCCGAGAACGGCTCGCGCTGCGCCAGAATGCATTCGACGATCGCCCGGCGCGGACCGGTCACCCGCCAGCCCCGCTCGTGCATCGCTTCGAGAACCGTCTCGAGCCTCCGCATGCGCACCCTCGCCCCCAGTATAGCGCCGCTCGGCGTCCGCTGCGGTTCCGCGTGCTCTTTTCACTGTGTCGCCGACCAGTTATCCTCTTGAGTATGAGCACCACCGACGAGCGCGGGAGGAGTGGCGATGCATATCGAACTCGGCCGCCCGGTGATGAGTCGTGACGGGAAGCGGATCGGCACCGTCGACCAGCTGGTTCTCGATCCGGAGACACGCGAGGTACAGGCGATCATCGTCCATCGCGGATTCCTCCTGACGGAGGACCGGATCGTCGATCGGGCTTTGATCGACGCGGTCGCGCCGGACGGGACGGTCTGGCTCGCTCTCGACGCCGCGCAGGCCGACGAACTCCCGCAATTCGTCGAGACCGAGTTCGTCCGGCTCACCGCCGAGGAAGCGGCGACGGTACCCTATGTCTGGCCGAGCGGCGGTGGGCTCGGCACCGTCCCCTTCGTCTGGGGCACGCCGGCCAGTGGTCAGACGATACCGGAGCCGCGTCTCGCCCAGTTCGATCCGACCGGCGGCACCCTGCCGAGCTCGCCACCACCCATAGCCGAGCCGATCGAGACGGCGAGCAACCTGCCGGCTGAAGCGGTGCGGATCGACCGCGGGACAGCAGTCATCGCCAGCGACGGCACCAGACTCGGCAAAGTCGAGCACGTCCACCTCAACGAGGACGGGGAGATCATCAGTTTGGCCGTCGACCCGGGCCTCTTCGGTGGCGAGCACCTGCACATTCCGGCTGCCTGGATCGCCAGCGTCACCGAAGACGAGATTCGCCTCTCGGTCGACGCCACCACAGCGCGACGGGGCCGGCACTGAGGAGCCTCATCTTCAGAGCCGCTCCTTTCAGGTGTGGACGAGACTTTGCGGGACTGCAGCCACCATCTCTATCTGAGTCCCGCAAAGTCAGTCCCTTGCCGAGACGCGACAAGCGGTAGACCCAGTCGGTCGCTTTGTGGATCGCAAACGATCATGTGCAGGCCCGCTATCGCCGCGAGCACCTACGCGAGTGTCGCCACCTCTCGGCCCAAGCGTTGGGTGATACAGTCCCCCGTGACGACAGAGCGCCGTTGATCCTGCTCGCGCCCGGCCATGCAGTCGACAATCGGCAGCTAGACCAGACGCTGAAGAATCTGTTCGAGATATGTGCGGACCAGCTCTCTTCGTAGCGAGGCGTGAACCGCTTGATTGGTAAACGTCCGAAGGCAGGAATAACAACTACCTTCAGGACCACAGCCACACCGGCCATCCACTTGTTCGTATGCATACTGGAGGACCTGTTCGAGAATCGGTTTCTCCTGAAGACGGGCAACGAGCCCACCACCGGCCGGAACGTCGTCGAACAAGACGACCGAAGGATAACCCGAAGTGAAAACTGGTACTCCGCCGAGTTCGGCCACAGGCACTTCCAAGGCCCTGCTGAGACCGGCCACAAGCACCGCAACCAACCCGTGGTTCAAGGCAACGAGATCGCTTTCTGAGGAGGGGATGAGGAAATCGACGCGTACGACATCGGTGAGGAACGAATGTCCGAGCATCACACGTTCGAATTCTCCGTCGCACTGCTTGCCATCGCGACGGAGGTGCTGCTTTGAGTGCGCTGTCCCCGCAGTTCCGCATTGGAGACACATCGTGAATCCTTGCGCCCGGGCCCCTTGGCTCAGGACAACGACGGGTCTCCGCTCGACCGCTGCAACGCGAATGACCGCGGGAGCACCATACTCCTCATAGCTGCTCGGCGCGGACTCTCCAACGTGGACGAAGAATGTGAGGGGCAACGTATGCCTCGGTCGCGCCCGTGCTGGCTCCACGCTGGCCCGCGGCACAAAAAAGCCAAAGATGGGCTGTACGTACTGCCCCTTGTGCCCCTTGCAACCACACGGCAGTGGTGGGAGTTCGGCTTCGTCACTATAGTCACGTTCAATGTAGCTTCGATGCTGTTCACAATAGCGGAAACGACGCCGTGGTAATGCCCGAGCTGGGAGTATCTTCACGCCACCCGACTCCCACTTCCACTTGTTGGCAATCACCGACTGCCCAGGAGCGTACTCGCTGATCGCGAAGCGGAGATCACGCGTCAATTCGACTCCCTTCGAGTTATCTGGAACTGTCAGCTCAACGACATCGACAGGAAATCCATACTTCGGTATCACTGCCTTACGAGAGAGGAATGACAACACATCTTCTCGCGCGATAGTCTCAGCCCGCCACCGAGCCCAGTCTGCGTCCTTGTATCGCCGCTCGTTCCGTGCTTGTTCCTCCAGTTCCCGCACTAAACGGTAGTCCTCACAGACCTCCGCAACCGCACGATCGAGCACACCGTCTGACTCTGTGACACCGGCAAGGAGCGTCTCTGCATCAATCACTGCAGCTGAATCCTGGTCGAGGCAATCCCGCAGCACAGCCCGCATCTCTTCAAGCAGATCGCGCTGATGGGCCGTGATGAATGCTCCGAGCTGGTTGCCCAGCTCCTGCGGAGCCCAGTGTTCACCGACCAAAGCCTCGACGTTGCGAAAGCGCTCTGGGCAAGCCCGGAAGAAGCGGGAAAAGACGACGGCATTCACGTGCCGTTGGATCACCCGTCGACTCCAGTGACGCGGAACCATTGTGCGGCCTTCACCCCGCAAGAATCGCTCAGGGAGCTGAAAGTGATAGAGATCGTGGGGACGGCGCCGGCAGAATGTGACCACGAGACCAAGCTGTTGCCGTCGACCAGTGCGACCAGCTCGCTGTGCGTAGTTGAACGGCTCTGGAGGCACATTCCGCATAAAAACCACATCGATGTCACCCAGATCGACGCCGAGCTCAAAGGTAGTCGAGCAACTCAGGACATGGAGATCACCGCGACTGAAGCGGAGCTGATATTCTTGAGCCTTTTGCGTAGTGAGCTGAGCTGTGTGCTCTTCGACGAGGAACCGGCGCGGCTCCCCAGAGAATGATTTATACAACTCGCGATAAAACTGGGACTCCTCCCCTGAGAGGTGGGTCGGCTGCAGTGTACCGGGGCAACCGTAGCGCGGACACGGGCCCGCTCCAAGAAGAGCACTGGGTCGGCCACAGCAATCGCAGCGGTAGAAGTGCTGCCCGTCTGGCCAGACAACACGCAGCCAGAGCGGATTGAGCTGGAAGCCCTTGCCAGGCTCGCGAATGAGGATTCGATCCTGCTCCGGCAGCTCTTCATCTCGGCGACGCATCCATTCCCAGAGCGATCGCAAGACCTCGCCCGCTTTTGCCCGTGCCTCCTGAACGGGAAGTGACGGATCCTGGCGGCGAAAGTAGCGGACAAGGTATTCCACACGCCGGTTCGGCGATCCTCGCACTACGCCATCCCAACTGACGACGGCCTTGTCCCCATCCGGCGAACCGATTCGCACATAACGGCGATTTATCGAGAGATCGCTTCCGAGCTTGACATTGGGATCGAGCTTCTCGATCGCGAGCGAATCACTCCGGATGAGCGAGAGCACCAGCAACTCCGCAACTTCAACAGCTCGCTGATGCTCGAGTTGCAAGGGCTTCGCAAGTATGCTCTCAGGTAGTTCCCTAAACCGCGGCCAGCCGAGGCGCCAAAATGCAATCGCAGACGATTCGAGAGAACCATTTTCTTCTGAAGACCGTAGCTCTTGCAAGAGAAGCTTCCAGAGTTCCCTTCTCCACTCTCGCTGTGTACGATGCGCTGCATCCTCAAAGAGCTGTGGCAACAGCGACAAGAGATCCTCGTGCAGTTCGCGAAGCGAAAGACCTTCTCGAGCCTCTGTGGTCGTCAGTGCCTTCAGTGCCTGAACGATTCCACGCCGGAACGCGAGTTGTGACGCCCATTCGTCTAACCGCACGGCAAAATACGCCGCGTCTTGTCGACCATCCGCGAACGCAAGCAGCTTTTGTCGCTCCCTCGGGAGCAGATCGAGAATCGTCGTGGCGATGACAGCCTGCACCCGCTCACCACCGTAGACCAGTTCACGGACGGGATCAGAAGCAGCCACGTTGCAGACCAGACAGTACTTCAGTTCACCAGAATCCCGATCATGCGCTTCTTCCTGAAAGAGCACTGGAATCATCCCATCTTTACAACCACGTGAGCACTGTGCTGACTTACTGAGCGTGCTGCAAACAGCACAGAGCCATACATTCGGCTGAAGCCCTCCCTCACCGCTCTCGAGCGGGAGAAGATAGTCGATCCGGTAGCCGACACTCGAATAGTCTCGATTCGCCGCAACAAAGCGATTGCCACTCACTTGTCCCACGAGATAATGCTGACCACAAAAACGACAGAGCGCGAGCTCAAAACATTTGCCCAATTGATCACTTTGATCCGAGAGCGTCACGCGTATTTCTGGAACGTAACGCACATACGCCCCTTCCAGCCCCCGCACGAAGATATGGAGACGGAGTGTCGAGAGGAGCGACTGACCATCTCTTCCCCGCTGCGCGCCGAAACGACTGATGAGGCTGAGCAACCGTGTCTTTGCTCTCTCGCAATCGGTTTCTTCCGGAAACACTTCCTGTGCGAGAGTGTCGAGGGGTTGCGGGCCATCTCGGAGTACTGCTTTCAGCCGGGACACCGGTTCCCCTAGATCACCCAACTCATCGTGAGGAAAGACCTCGCTCAAGTCGGCCCGCTGCCCCAGGATGACATCGTCCGCACTGAACGGCTCCCCAAAGAGCCGCTCTGCAAACTGAGCTGCCTCCTGCTTCGCTTCTTGGCCGGTAAAAAGCGTAGCGCTGGTACCAATACAGAACAGGCGATTGCGATTCCCCGCCTGGCGAAGCCGAACCTTCAACCGTCGTAATAGGAGCGCAAGTTCCTGGCCACGGACGCCGGAGTACGTATGCACTTCATCGACAACAAGGAAGCGCCAGTGCCGTGCCGCCTCTCCATCGAAGAGGGGACTGTCCCACGGACGGATGAGGAGATATTCAAGCATCGAGTAATTGGTGATGAGGATATGTGGTGGCGTATCCCGCATCTCCCGCCGATAGATAAGCTCCCCGTGAACGACTCGGCCATCCTCTCGGATCATGTGTGGCGCGCGCACCTCCTCCCAATCCAACGCGGCTCGCTCCTTATCGCGCTCGTTCTCTGGCGTCTGACCTGTGTACTGGCCGAAAGTAAAACGGAACGGTGATCCCTCCTCTTTGAGGACACGCGCGATCTCCGCGAGTCTTGCCCGTTGGTCGAACGCGAGTGCGTTCATCGGGTAGAGGATCAGCGCGCGGACGCCCGGGCCGAGCGTCCCCCGGCGCCACTCCTCATAGAGCGACAAAAGAATCGGCAGGAGAAATGCTTCAGTCTTCCCACTCCCAGTGCCGGTTGCCACGACCACATTGTTGCCAGACCACACGCGGCGGAGTGCCTGCTCTTGATGGGAATACAGCGGCCGCTCACCATGCAACGCTTTCAAAAGACCGGAAAAGACATCTTGGCCCAATAACTCTCGAAAGAGAGCACGCGGCGGATTGCTCCTGTGATAACGCGGCGACAGCTCCAGATACGGTTCGCGAACCAACTCAAGGCTGCGCAAGGCTTCGGCAAACGAGCGCCGAAGGATCGGATGCCGGAACGAAAATTCCGTCTCCAAAAAGGATCGATATTGATCGCGTAGTCGATCGGCCAAATGCCAGAGAGCACCCGAATGCATCGTCCCTCACACCCTCCGTTCAGCAAAACTCGACGAGTTGAAGAGTATGATTCCGTAAATGATTCCGGACTTCTTGGATGTCAATCTCGAGTGCACAATACCGACAACGCCATCTGTCACCAACCAGTGCCTTGATCATTCGCTCATCGTCCTTTCCTCGCTCAAGAATGTGAATTTTCACCGTAACAGGCTCCGCATTCGTTCCCTGACGGGCCCGCGAACACTCGTACAACTGGTGTTCACTCACGGCAGTATTGCCGTTCTCTGCCCCATCTTCCGGAAACCCTTTCCCGCAGTATCCACAGACATACACTCGATTAGGGAGCAGCTTTCCCATACATTTCCAAAGCTCGTTTGCCGAGATCTGCTCGAAGCACTCTGAAAAATGCTGGACAGCGACATGATGGAGAACCCTTTGTTGCTCTCGGTCACGAAAGCCACAGAACCGGCACTGCCAGCGCAGTTCGAAGCGACCAAGTTCCAACATGCCGTTGGCATGCTGGAGGATGACTGCGTACTCACCAGTTTGTTCGGGAATCAAATATTCAATCTCGCGTAGCGACAGACGATAGAAATGGCCATCTCTTACAACCTGTCTCCCAGACAGTGTCTTTCCTTGCTCATTTCGGTTACATTGCGCGATGCGCACCGCCACCTTGTCGCCCCTCAAGGAGGGCGGAACCCAGATCCAGACAACGTTCGTCGAGGTGGCAGCGAAGTCCGAGCGCTGAAGCTGTAGGAGCTCGTTTCCCCACTGATCTGCCGCTGGGGGGTGTTCCCCTGCCCCGAGTGCCCAGACTGCTCGCCCTAGATCCACGCCGAGAAGAACAGTGTTCCCAGAAGGCGCATGTACCCTCCACTCAAAGAGATCCCACCATTCTGGCCGTGCTTGGCGCTGGTGCGGACGAATGACAAAGGCGGAGGGTTCAGCACAGGATACTTCAACGCTGCCATCGACTGCTTCGGCACGGAAATCGCGATCGAGGTCGAACTCGACCCGAACGGAACCATCGCTGAGCAAGGTTCGTGCTACCTTTTTGAGCCCAACAGCAAGACGGAAATCCCTGCTCACGACCAGCCGCTGGTTCCCATCGTAGCATCGGACAGCAAAGCGCCCCGCACCGATGCCCCTCAGCTCAGCTCGGATATCGTCCGGGATCTCAGTTTCGTCACCGGATACTTCCCAGGAACAGGAGAATGCCCGAGAGCCCCGCTCGAGTCGTATGACGACCGTGCGAACGTCCACAAGGAAACTGCCCCAGCAGATTTTGGACACGTCAAAAAAGGCATGGTAGCGTTCGTCCACCCCATCCACCGGGTGACCCACTATCCAGAGCCCTGGCTCGGATGGCCGGCGGAGGCGAAGGGGCATCACTCTCGCACCGATGGTCAATTTCTCGGTCGCGTGAACGCCAGCGAAATAGTAGGCCGACCAACCAGGAAGCGCAATCGGCTCTTCCTCCATGCCATTCACAGTCTCTAATCTTCCCCGCACTATTATGAGATATACTTGCCCTGCTTCTAACTCCTCGTCCTCGACAAGAATACCTTCTGTGGGACTTTCGAGGCGAAAGCAGTAGCAAGAGCCGCTCAGGGGAACGTAAGACAGCTCCCACCCTCGACCACCTGACACAACCACCTTGGAATCACTACGCAGTGGAAGGAAGGTCTCAACGATACGCTCAGGCTCGAGCGGCTGCCCGTCCTGGAGGAAGCTGAGATCATCGTCGAGTGGCTCGAGCCCCACGACCCACCCCCGCTCCTCACGGCGACATCGAACGAGGAACGGTCGCTCATCAACGCGCGGAGCAGATGGGCGCCGTAGTCGCTGCCTCGGTTGCTCCACAATCTCGCGTCGTGGTCGCCCACCTCGTCGCTCTGGCGGTCGGCGCCTCCGGCGAACCTCCTGTTGTTCAGCAGCCCCTTGCCACAGGCGCTTTACGCCGGACACTTGGCTCTCGGGCACACTTTCCACTGGGTCTTGCGGGGCAGGAAGAGCAAGCAAAGACGCGATGACGATATCTCCGCTACGAGCCTCGCTATGACTTCGCTCTGCGAGCACGTATTCGCGATTATCATCACTATATTGTCTGTATAAGACACTTGCACCGCCTTGCTCTTGGACGGGAAGTCCTCCGGCATCTCCCTCTTGGCACGCGCCTCGACATGCAGCAGAGGTCACCGGAGACGCGTCTGCGTCTCGATCGGGCAACACGGTCAACGAAGCACCGTCACTGAGACCTTTCGTGGAATCCGCGATCACCGTGGATCTCTCAGCTCCTTGGGCCACATGATGTGCCTCGGAACCGGGGACTATCTCACGTGCAGGTGCTGTCTTCCTCTGCCGCTGGCGCTTCCCACGAATGACCATCGCCAGAAGTACAGCCCCGATACCCTTGGCGAACGCTGCGGCAACTTGCCCGAAGGATAGCCATGCTCTCCCTCTCCGCATCATGGGCCTCCGGTGCTGTCACACGCTCTCCTGTCAGAGAGCCCGCACTGAAACTTGACCTACCCCTGGGTACAATCGGCTAGAGTATTCCACAGGTTCACCATGACAACACAGTCGCAAACCCGCTGTGGTGACACCTGCAGCGCTCACGAGGGCGCGTCAAGCGGCCAATGGACACTCGATGCGAAGGAAAGGAACGTCCGAGCGAGGCCAGCCCGGCACCGTTAGTCGGCACGGAAAACACGAGACACTTCAGGATTTGAGTTACAGATAGATTTGGGGCAATTTCCACGAAACGAAGTGATGATATACTTCACTAACAGTGCTGAGACTTGATGCAAGAATGCATGGGTGAACTATCATGCTAATATCAGAATTCCTATCAACCAGACAATATCATGTCAGCAGACAGATGATCTGCATCGCACCAATCAATTGTCAGACCCAAAGCCTGGCAAGATTGTGGCTTTCATTCTTCAGAATAACCGAGGAGACAGAGGACGACTCGGTTGACACACCTGCCCGCTCACCCCTCCCACTTCGGCAGCGTTGAGCGCGCGAGCGTCGCGTCGAACTCCTCGTAGGCGAAGTAGCCGAGCAGCTCGTACAGTTCGGCTCGTGTCTGCATCTCCCCAGTCAGCCCGCGCGTCGTTCCCTCGGTCGCCAGGGTCCGGTAGAGCCGCTCCATCGCTTTCGCGGCCACCCGCAACGCCGAAACCGGAAAGAGCGCGATCCGGTATCCCCACTCGGCTACCTGTGCGGCGGTGAAGGCCGGCGTCCGCCCGAACTCGGTCAGGTTGGCGAGAAGCGTGACACCAGGCAACGCTTCCGCGACCGCCCGGAACGCCGCCTCGTCCGGCAGCGCCTCAGGGAAAATGGCGTCCGCACCGGCTGCCAGATACCGCCGTGCCCGCGCCACGACCCCCTCGACCCCTTCCTGCTCGTAGGCATCGGTGCGGGCGATGACATAGAGTTCCGGTGCGACCTCCTTGATCGCCCGTACCTTGTGCTCCAGCTCCTCGGGTGGCGCGAGCAGCTTGGCCGAAAGATGCCCGCACTTCTTCGGCTGCTGCTGATCCTCGATCTGTACCCCCGCCACCCGCGCCTCGGCGAACTCCCGCGCTGCTCGTGCTGCGTTGAGCACGCCGCCGTATCCGGTATCGATGTCCACGATCAACGGGAGTTCGGTCGCTCGCACGATATCCCGTGCCCGCTCGACGACTTCCTCCAGCCCCACCATGCCGAGATCAGGCAGGCCGCGGCTGGCCGTGAACGCAGCACCTGAGAGATAGAGCGCCCGGAATCCCGCCGCCCGCGCCAGGAGCGCTGACAACCCATCGTAGACGCCCGGCAGCACGACCAGCCCAGCACCCACCGCAGCGCGGAACGCCTGTGCCAGCTCCTGCTGGGGACGCGGTCGCTCCCGGATCCAGCTCATCGCTCACCCCCGGTGCAGCGCATCGAGCAACCGATCGACCGGCCAATCGGGGAACGCCGGATCGTCGAGCAGGAGCGCTTCCAGTGCCGCGGCGCGCCGTTCCGGATAGACGAGCCGGAGTGCCCGCGCCAGCTTCTGCCGCAAGAGCGGCAGCCCTTCGGCCCGGCGCCGCGGGTGACCGATCGGATACTCGACCACCACCCGCTCGGTACGGCTGCCATCATGGAAGACGACCTGAACGGCATTGGCGATCGAGCGCTTGTCGGGATCGAGATAGTCGCGACTGAACTCTGGGTTCTCGACGACGCGCATCTTGGCGATGAGGGCCGGAATGCGCGGGTCGGACGCGACCGGCTCGAGGTAATGCTCGTAGCGCAACTCCCCGTACAGCAACGCAACTGCCGTCATGTACTGGATCGAGTGATCGCGGTCAGCCGGGTTGGCGAAGGGCCCTGGCTTGTCGATGATCCGCTTGGCCGATTCCTGCGTCTCGATGACGATCTCGGCGATCTCGTCGAGCCGCTGGCGCACCACCGGGTGCAGCCGCAAGGCCGCCTCGACTGCGGTCTGCCCGTGGAACTCGGCCGGGAACGCGATCTTGAAGAGGACGTTCTCCATCACGTAGCTCCCGAGGGGCCGCGCCAGGACGACCGGTTGCCCCCGGAGCACCACGTCCTGGAACCCCCACTGCGGCGCACTGAGCGCGGTCGGATAGCCCGGCTCGCCGCGCAGCGCCAGCCAGGCCAGCC
>Ga0065723_102530_pt1 | contig 11129 bp, 16 predicted proteins | sample TheenrcuSG05Z960_FD_59110 | JGI IMG/M metagenome (GOLD analysis project Ga0065723, IMG submission 59110) | Thermophilic enrichment culture from UC Davis - Sample SG0.5Z960 | ecosystem: Engineered > Solid waste > Grass > Composting > Bioreactor | place: USA: University of California, Davis
AGCCCGGCCAGCGCCACGCCGAAGTTGTTGATGAAGTAGTCCACGACGTCCAGGAAGTACAGGCCGCCGTTGGAGGAGAATATGATCGAGACGATCGCCGTCACCCCGCCGCCGAACAATACGGCCTTCGTGCGGGAAATGCCGAACTTCTCCTGCAGGCCGGCGATGTACGTCTCCACGATCGAAATCAGCGACGTGAAGCCGGCAAGCACGAGCGACGCGAAGAACAGGAAGCCGAAGAGCCCGTTGAGCGCCGGCAAGGTGTTGATGATCTGCGGGAACACGACAAACGCCAGTCCGACGCCTTTGCTGACCACATCGTTGACTTCAACGCCCTGTTGCATCGCCATGAAGCCGAGAATGCTGAACACGCCGATGCCGGCCAGCAGCTCGAACCCGGAGTTCGCAAAACCGGTGATGAAGGCGTTGTTCGTGATGTCGGACTTTTTCTTCAGATAGCTGGAATAAGTGACCATGATGGCGAACCCGATGGACAAGCTGAAGAAGATCTGGCTGTACGCGGCGACCCACACCTTGCCGTTCAGAATCGTGTCCCAGTTCGGCTTGAAGAAAGCGTTCAGACCATCCGCCGCGCCTTCCAGCGTCAGGGCGCGGATGACCAGAATCGTGAACAGCACGAACAGCAAGGGCAGCATGATCTTGTTCGCGGCCTCAATGCCCCTCTTGACTCCGCTGTACAGAATGAACAGCGCGACCACCCAGACGATGACGAGCGGAATGAACACGCCCGGCACGATGCCGCCGAACTCGCCCGGCGTTTCGGCCAGTTTCAGATATTCGCCGAACAGGAATCCCTGGGTGTCGTCTCCCCAGCGCAGGTTGAACGAGAACACCGTGTAGGACAGCGCCCAGGCGATGACGGCCGCGTAATAGACCGAAATGACGAAGGAAATGATCAGTTGCCACCAGCCGATGCCTTCGAATCCCCGTCTGATCTTCGCAAGCGACCCCGGCGCTGCCGCCCGGTTCCTGTGCCCGATCGCGAACTCCAGGATCAGGATCGGAATGCCCGCGGTCAGAAGCGCGAACAGATACGGGAGTAAGAATGCGCCGCCGCCGTTTTCATAGGCGACTCCCGGGAAACGCCAGATGTTCCCCAGTCCGATTGCGGAACCTGCGGCAGCCATGATGAAGCCTACTCGTGAACCCCATTGCGGACGGTTTTCCATTGCATCCCCTCCAATATTAATTAAAGCGCTTTCAGGTCTTTATATTACACCATTTCTTTTTGGAAGAAAAGTTCAAATTATAGGCAAACGAGTCTCAACTGGGTGAACATTCCGATAGGTTTTCACGGTATATCGGACCAACTCCTTCAACACCCCGATATCGATACCGGACGGTTTGTAAGTATAATATATACAGGCTATGCCATTCGTATGCCTGCCGAAGCGTTCAAGCCGTGTCTCGCGTTCCTCGCTTTCAGGAGCCGGGTGCAGGCTGAACCGACCATATGCTTGCCCGGAGGCGATCTGCATATATGAATCCGAGATATGTAATGGGTTGCATCTTCATCATGCTGGCCGGACTCATGTATACCATCGAACGTGCGACGAGCAAAATTGCGGGCTATCTGGAACTCTCCGGATTTCTGGCCGGCGGACAGACCGGCGCCGTTCCGATTCCCGGGACAGCCGGATTCTTCGACAACTTCTTTGTGCCGGTTTTTTTGATTGCCGGCTTGTTCCTGCTGGCGTCAAAGGCCAAGGATAAATATAAATAAAAAACCAGGACTGAAAGTGGTTTGCCCCACTCTATTACTATAATGTGATAAAATGGTTCATTGCAACATCCAAGTAAGCCAGCCGCTGTACGTGGAATTCGGCCTGAGAACGCTGTATGAGGCGAAACAAATTGACCGACTCATGAACCGACCGCAACGCATACGGGCCATCCGCCGGCGGGATGGCCCTTCCGTTTGCCTCAGCCGCCCTTCCGCGCGCCGGCATCCGCTTCATGACGCGCCTTCCTGGCCTTCTTGGCAATCTTGACCGTCTTCGCGACCTTGGCCCCCTTCGTCGCCTTGAGCAGCTTGAGCCCCTTGATGCTCTTCAACGTCTTGAGCCATTTGACGCCTTTGAGCGCCTTCAGGCCGGTCAGGGAGCCGACGGCGACCGCCCCGTTAATCATAGCGGTGGCGGAAACGGAGGACAAGACGGCGATGATGCTGATCCATTGCTCCTTGAAGTAGGTTTTGGCGCTGTCGGCCATGAAGAACAGCACGATCAGCTCGACGACGAAGAAGCCCAGCACATAGTGCGAAACTTCGTTGAGCGGTTCCATGAAAGGCTCGTGCTTGAGCGGCGTGAAGCCGATAATCGTGACCACGACCAGGTACAGCGACAGGAAGAGGGACAACGTCAAATACCATTTTTTCAGCACCGCTTTGTTCACATGGCTCACCTGTCTCTTCGGCTGCAACGGAATTCTGATGCTTCGCTTCCGGATCTTGCGGCGCCGACTTCCCCCAGCACAGCGTCGATCCGTTGTGATATGGTGGAGAAAACGGATCAGTTCCGGGGAGGCCGCCATTGAAACTCAACATTCTCTTTCTGTTGATCGGACTGGCACTCTCAATCATCTCAAAGGTTTTGCAATTTGTCTACAAATCCAGGATCGGCGATCTCCTCGTCATCCCGGCCGCCGTCTTCTTCGTGCTGGCCGTCCTGTTCTCCATTCGAAAATTCACCGATCTGCCGAGCCGGGAAAACGGCGGCAGGGAAGCGGCGCAACTCGGCTTCTGGGCCTGCCTTCAGGTCGTGTCCTTGCGGTCATGATGATGCTGGTTGCGGGACACGGGAAAACTTACGGGCTGCTGCTCATTCCGTTTGCCGCAAGCGTTGCGGCCTTCATATATAATGTTGCCGAAGACCACCGCGTCGCAAGGCGTGCAGGGATACCGGAAATGTCCGAGCGTCAGATAAAAATGAAGCCCTTGGTAGAACCGTTCGGCATCCTTGAGTTCCTCCCATAGTTCCGTCAATTTCCGGGAGGGTGGGCGGGATATCGTATTTGCCGAAATTGACGCGCATGCCTTCATCCACTCTGCGTTCGTTCCCCTTTCCCGGCGATCCGATTCCGGTCCCGCGGCAGCGCCGCGACCGCCGTTTCCCCGTCGACCGGCAGCTCATGGACCGGCAACCATTTCAGAAATGCCGGGCAATCTCCTCGGGAACCTTGATCCCGGTCCGGTTGGCCAGATCGAAACCGACCATGGTCGACGAGGCTTCCGCGACGGGTTCATCATGTTGATTGTACATCACATGTTTCAACGTAAAGCTTTTGTTCCCGATGCGCAGCGGAGAAGTCACGATTTTCAGCGTTTCTCCCGCGACGGTTTCTTTCATGTACACGATCTCGAACTTTTTCATGGCGACGGAGATTTTCTCTTCTTTCCTTTTCTTCTCCAGCGGAAACCCGGCCTGTTCATACCATTCCCTTCGCGCGTCTTGCATATATTGAATGTACTTCAGGTAACTCATATGGCCGAGCTCGTCGATGTCGGTATCGGCAACCTGGATGATTTTCACCGTTTGCATTGCGCATCTCTCCATTATGGGTTAACGCTTCAAAGTTGTTCCTGCAGACTGCACGACAATGCCCGCTTCCGCCAGCGCGGCGCGAATGCCGCGCGCGAATTCCACCGCACGCGCCCCGTCGCCATGCACGCAAATGGTGTCCGCCTTGATCGAAATATCCGTTTGCTGCTGCGTCCGTACCTTGCCTTCCTTGACCATCCGAATGACTTGCGCCAGGGACCGCTTCTCATCCGTGATGAGCGCGTCCGGCTCCCTTCGCGGCGTCAAGCTCCCGTCCGCCTGGTACGTGCGGTCGGCGAACACTTCGCTTGCGGTCCGCAGGCCGATCCGCTCGCCCGCCTTGATCAGTTCGCTGCCCGCCAGGCCGAACAGGATGAGTTCCGGATCCACTCTGTACACCGCTTCGGCGATCGCTTCCGCCAATTCGGCGCTTTTCGCCGCCATGTTGTACAGCTCCCCGTGCGGCTTCACGTGCGCAAGCGTTCCGCCTTCGGCCTTCACGAACCCCAGCAGGGCGCCGATCTGATAGACCACAATGTCGTAGGCCTCCCGCGGCGAAATCTCCATCCGGCGGCGGCCGAATCCGACCAGGTCCTGCAAACCGGGATGCGCCCCGACGGCCACGCCTTGTTCAAGCGCCAACCGGACGGTCTTGCGCATCGTGCCCGCATCCCCGGCATGAAACCCGCAGGCGATGTTCGCCGAGGTCACATAGCGAATCATTTCCTCGTCACGGCCCAGGCGATACGCGCCGAAGCTTTCGCCCATGTCGCAGTTCAAATCCACGAACGCCATGTTCATTGCCTCCTATTGCGCATATGCGATGATCGCCTGCTTCAGCAGATCGATGCTCAGGTCAAGCATCATGCGTTTTCGCTGCGCTTCGCGCACGTCGATCCGCTCAAAGCGAATCTCGCTGCCGACCCGCGCTTGCGCGAGCAGCGGCAAATCGACCGAGATCACCTCCGCGATCTTCGGATAGCCTCCCGTCGTCTGGCGGTCGGCCATAAGGACGATCGGATTGCCGTCCGCGGGCACCTGGACGGTGCCGAACGCCACCGGCTCGGACAGCATCTCCGCGGGCTCGGCCAGCCGCAAGGGCCGGCCTTGCAGCCGGCAGCCCATGCGGTCGGATTGCGGCTGCATGATGAAAGGCTGCGAGAAGAAATCGGCCCGGCTCTCCTCCGTAAATTTCTCGTACTGTCTGCCGGGCAATGCGCGCAGCACCGGAGATGCCGAATATTTCGGCATGAGCGCGCCGCTGACCTGCCAGGGCACGGTCGCATGGGTTTCATGCTTGCGGTCCGAAGACCGCAATAGCCGGATGAGCCGCCTGCTCAACGTATTCATTTCTTTCAGATGGAGCACGTCCGACTCGCGCAGCGCCCGGCCTTCGAACCCGCCGATTTGCGCGCGCAGATAGGTGGAATAGCTGTTCATGACCTTCGGCAGCCTGAACCCGCCGGCCACGGCCATATAGCCTCTCACGCCCGACCTCGCGGTTCCGAATCGGACGGTCTGCCCGGCGTTCACCCAGATCGGACGCCACATGGGCAACACGGCATCGCCGATGGACGGGGCAAACTCCGCTCCGCACACCGCGATCAACGCCTCTTCTTCAAAATACAGCGCCGGCCCGACCACCGTCATTTCCAGCGTCGCTTCCGTCTCCTCGTTGCCGACCAGCACATTCGAGACGCGATGGGCGAAGGTGTCCATCGCCCCGCCGGCGATGACGCCATACTTCTGATAGCCGAATCTGCCGAGATCCTGAATGGTCGTCAGCAGCCCGGACTTCACCACTTCAATGCTCATGCGTCCGTTCGACTCCATCGGTCATACTCTTCGCGGGAAATGGGACGGAACCGGATCCGATCGCCCGCCCGCAGCAAGGTCGGCGGATGCCGATCCGGCAGGAACAGGGACACCGGCGTCCGCCCGATCAACTGCCAGCCGCCGGGCGTCTCGAGCGGATAAATGCCGGTCTGCTCCCCCGCGACTCCCGACCGACTCCCCGTTGGTATGGTCAAGCGCGGGGTCGGCTTGCGCGGCGCGGCGATTCGTTTGTCCATCCCGCCCAAATAAGGAAAACCCGGCGCAAAGCCCAGCATATAAACCGTATAGATGCGGCCGCAGTGTATCCGGACCACTTCTTCGGCCGTGAGCCCGTTGTGCGCGGCCACTTCCTCGAGATCCGGCCCGAATTCGCCGCCGTAGCTGACCGGAATCTCCACCAGCCGGGGAGCGAGCTCCCGCTGCGCCGGCATCTGGTCGAGCAATTGCCGGATGCGCCGCTCCATTATCTCATAAGGCGACAAGTTCGATATATCCGGCTCCGTCCCCTCCTCGCTCCGGGTCAATGCGTCCCTGTATACCCGCAGCGGATCGTAATGAATCGTTACTGTTGTATAAGCCGGGACATATTCGATCATGCCGGGCATCGGATGATCCTCCAGACAAGCGGCGAACAACGTCACCAGACGGTGCGTCTCCGGATCCACGCCCGACCCGAACTCCACGGTGACCGCGGCATCGCCGAGCGGCGCAATCGCTAATCCAGCCAACTTCCGCTCCATCCTTCCCGTTTGTTCATAAGCAAACCGTGACCATATATGGAGATTTTATTTAAATCCATTCTACAGGGATAGGTCCATCATGGGTCCCGCCCAAATTCGTATTCATTCCGGCTTGTCCACGTTCGCCGACTTGTGAAGCACTAATGCGGCTCAATTGCTTCGATGCCGTATTTCCCGTTGATCGGGTCCCGGAACAGAAAGATGCGTATCGGTATCAGCGTCAGCAACAGACAAGCCGCGAACAGGACGACCAGCAGAACAAAGCAAACAGCCGTGACCCAGGCAGGTACCGGTGCACTCTTCATGACCAGCACGGAGAACCATTGGCCGAGCCCGATGCTCACCACGAACAACCCGATGTCCAATGCCAGAATGCTTTTGCGGGTCAACCACGTATAGCCGTAGAAGAGAAGGGGAATCGAGAGCAGAATCGTGACGACGGCGACCAGCTTGGCGGCAATGAAATTGGGTTGGTTTCCGAAGAGCAGAAATTCCATGATCGGCCAGACCAAAGCGGGAATCGCGGCGATTTTCATGTGTTCCCATGTGCTTTCATTCACCGCGCCGAAGAGGGCCACCCACTTCCTCCGGCCGCTCCATTCGTAAACAAAATGCAGCAGCATGCCGGAGGCCGCAATGAACAGAAATCCGAGGATCGCCGCAATCATTCGCGTCCACTCCCGTCTTCGCCATTTTCCCCTTCTGTAAGCGCCCCTGTGCGATACGACGTTACCTACAATGAATGTCCCCTTGCAGACAGGGGACATTCCTGATCATTTTTACGGAATGCAATAAATTCACCTTAACTTGCCTCATAACTTTTTATGAACAACGGCTTTGCCTTCTCAAACTGCTCGTCGTTCATGATGGTAATCTCAAGATCACCTGTTCCGTAATGGCCGATTTTCCTCACGTCCCTGGTAAATCCCGGTTCAATTGTGATGGTGTCCGGATTTACTTTCACGTAGACAGTAATCCTTCCAATTTGCGGGTGTATTTCAACACATGCGAAATTTTTGATTCTCCGAAATGCAATGTAATGCTTTAAGGTATTCTCCTGTACATCATCTCCGAGAGCCATCAGAAATGCTCTGATCACCTCAAAGCGATTTCTCAGTTCAGGATCGGATTGATTGAGATATTCCGTCACCGTGGCCTTATTGGAGGCCGTGTATTGCTTGACTCCTTCAGTCTCCACGCCTTGGGCAGTGGTTGCATTCACGAGTTCCAGCAAAAGCAAATCATTGCCAAATTGCTTGTAACTATACAGCTCAATATTTCGATTGATTTGTTGTACTGCGTATTCATCATACTTGGTGAATGCTCCGGCAATGCAAAGCAGACGCGGAGTTGTCCAATCGATTTGTTCCGCCACTTCAATCCCGTATTTTTTCATAACAAGGAGCGTAAAGTCTGCTTTGTGGTCAAGAAGCCAATCCAGATAATACAAACCTTGATTTATGACATTTTCATTAACCGAACGTTTATATTCGATGATAACAGGTGAATTATTCTCATCTATTCCCAAGGTATCAATTCGTCCGCCATGCGTTTTTCCGGTCGAATATTCTGTTGCCAAAAAACGTATTAATGTCGCCCAAAGAGAAAACCTCCAATAAGTACTTTTATCAAAAAATAAGATAGGGGCTCGATTTTCTGTTGAGGGCAACAACCTGCACATCAATTTACACTTACAATTATACCAAGTGATCTGCAAATAATTGATGCAGATTCACAAAAACGGATGTTCGCCAAGTACAGAATAAATTTAGTTTAGCTCATAGCTGTATTTGGAAAATGCGTATGCATTCCACAGGGAATCCATTATTGGTCGGATTTCGCCCTACTTATGATACGGCTCCCCCCGGTTGATCTTCACCGCCCGGTAAATCTGCTCCGCCAGCACAAGCCGCATCAGTTGGTGGGGCAGCGTCATGCGCCCGAAGCTCAAACGATACCGCGCTCTCCGCAGCACCGCGGGCGAGAGGCCGGTCGAGCCGCCGATCACGAACACCGCGTGCCCGCTGCCGTAGGTGCCGAGTTCGTTCAGCCGGGCCGCCAGCTCTTCGCTCGTCCACAGCTCGCCGTCCAGCGTCAGCGCGATCACCAGCGCGTCCGGCTTGATCAGCGCGAGCAGCCGCTCGCCTTCCCGCTCCCGCGCCTGCGACTCCTCCGCCGGGCTCATCGTCTCCGGAACCTTCTCGTCCGCAACCTCGAGAATGTCGAACTTCACGTACGGCCGAAGCCGCTTCGCATACTCCGCGATGCCGTCCGCCAGGTACCTCTCCTTGATCTTGCCGACCGCCGCGATCTGGATGTGCATCGGCTGTCAGCTCCGCGCGCCCGCAGGCTGTTTTTCCCCGGAAGGCGAATAGAACACGTCTCCGTGCATATGCCGAATCCGATCCCAGTTCGCGGGATTGGTCGTGGCCGGCGAGCGGCCCTCCAGAATGGCTTCATACAGCGCCGTCTTCTCCTCCAGATGGGCGACATGCCGCCTGTTCTCCTCCAGCCTGGACAGCGCTTCTTCCTTGTGCTTCAACATCAGTGCGTAGCGCTGCGGAACGGTCGCATCCCCCCTGAAGGCACACGAGGTCGACGGTATTCCTTGATGGCCTTGATCGGCATGCCGGATGCCTTAAGGCATTTCACGCCGTGCAGCCAGTTGATCGTCCCGTCATCGAACAGCCGGTTGTGATTCCCGTCGCGCTTCAGGCCCGGCACCAGGCCCTTGTCCGTGTAGAAGCGCACGGCGTGCTCGGTAAGTCCGGTGATCTGCGCGGCTTCCTTGACCGTATACACGCCCGATCCACCTCCGCCAATCAAAAAAATGGGATCTATCCGCTTGACTTCGTGCAACACGAAGGCTGTAGCTTATTGTAACGCAAACCGGCCGCAGGCGGAAATTCCGCCGCATCGATCCCCGGGGAGGCGCGCCGTTTGCCGACTCACGCAGGACGCCGGTTACGAAAGCGCCAAGCGGGCGTTCGGGAAATCGCTGAAGAAGCTGCGGCTCGACTATCTCGACCTGTACCTGATCCACCAGCCGTTCGGCGACTATTACGGCACCTGGCGCGCGATGGAAGAGCTGCACCGCGGAGGCCTGATCCGCGCCATCGGCGTCAGCAACTTCCTGCCGGACCGCCTGATGGACCTCGTCATGCACAACGAGATCGTGCCCGCCGTCAACCAGATCGAGACGCACCCATTTTACCAACAGACGGAGACCCAGACCTTCCTGAAATCGCTTGGCGTGCAGCACCAATCATGGGCGCCGTTCGCCGAAGGGCGGAACAACCTGTTCACCAATGAGACGCTCTCCGGGATCGCCGCCAGGCACGGCAAGACCGTCGCCCAGGTCGTGCTGCGCTGGCTCGTTCAGCGGGGCATTGCCGTCATCCCGAAGTCGGTGCGCAAGGAACGAATCGTCGAGAATTTCAACATCTTCGACTTCCGGCTCGACGAAGAAGACATGGCCCTGATCTCCACCCTCGATAGAACACCCTGTTTCTGCCGTACCACGATCCCGAAGTCGCGAGAATGATGGGCGGCTGGAAAGTCGATCTCTGATCCGCCGCATGCAGATCACTGATCCGCCGCCCGATCCGCCGCATGGACAGCAAAACCCGCGCGCCCAAATCATGGGCTCGCGGGTTTGCCCGTTCACACCACCAGAATCTCCGGCGGCCGCTCGCATATGTCGCACGTCGCGGGCGGCTGCCACGCGGCGAACGTCGTCTTCGCCAGATCGACCAGATCCGGCGCGTCCTCATACTCGTCGACGTACTTGTCGATCGCCAGTTCCACATGCTCCTTGCACACGCAGTACATCCGCTGATCCAACGCCTTCCTTGAACGCTTCTTGGGCTTGTCCGAAACCGCGGAGCGGCGGAACCGGCCGATCGATCATTCCTCTTCCTCGATCTTCTCGGCCAGCTCCAGCGTCACCGTCTGCAGCTTGCCGTCCCGGTAGAACGACACCTTCACTTTCTCGCCGATCTTTTTGTTCCCGTACAGATACTTCCGCAGCTCCATCGTGCTGCCGATCGGCTGGTCGTCCAGCTTGACGATGACATCGTTGAACTTCAGCCCCGCCTTCTTCGCCGGGCCGACCGCCTCGAGCACAATCACGCCGCGCTTCACATCCTCCGGCAGCTTCAGATCGTCCTCTCCGGCGGCTTCCCCATCGTCTTCCCCTTCGTCCTCTCCCAGCCATTCCTCAATCATCTTCTGTTCCCAGTATTGTTCAAGATCGAGCGTATATACGCCAAGATACGGCCGCGGCACATATCCGAGCTCGAGCAATTGTTCGACGACCGGCATCGCGTTGTGCGTCGGAATCGCGAAGCCGACGCCTTCCACGCCGTATTCGGCCACCTTCATGCTGTTGATGCCGATGACTTCCCCATTCAGATTGACGAGCGCGCCGCCGCTGTTCCCCTCGTTGATCTGGGCGCTGATCTGGATGACCTCCTGCTCCCAGTCATAGACGCCGTTCTGGCTCAGCGACACCGGGATGATGCGCCGGTTCTTGCTCACGATGCCCATGGTCTGCGAGCCGCTCAGCCCCAGCGGATTGCCGATCGCGATCACGATCTCCCCGTCCCGCAGCTTGAGCGAGTCGCCGATCTCCGCCACCGTCTCGATGCCGCCCCCGTCAATCTCGAGAACCGCCAGGTCCGTGATCTGGTCCTTGCCCACGATTCTCGCTTCGCGCGCCTCGCCGCTCAGGAGCACCGCCTTCACCTGGTCGGCGCCTTCAATGACATGATAGTTCGTGATGATGTGCGCCTTCCCGTCCTCCTTGCGGAAAATCACTCCCGAACCGAGGCTCGCCTGCTGCAGCGTCAACTCTTCATCCGGATCCCGATCTTTCCGCGACGGAAGATACCGCCCGCCCGCCGGCAGCATCTGCTCGTTGATGATGCTGACCACCGCGGGCTTCACTTTTGCCGACGCCTGCACGATCCGTTCCGACGTATCGGCGGCCGCC
>Ga0065723_101115_pt1 | contig 11097 bp, 11 predicted proteins | sample TheenrcuSG05Z960_FD_59110 | JGI IMG/M metagenome (GOLD analysis project Ga0065723, IMG submission 59110) | Thermophilic enrichment culture from UC Davis - Sample SG0.5Z960 | ecosystem: Engineered > Solid waste > Grass > Composting > Bioreactor | place: USA: University of California, Davis
TGCTTCGTCAAGCCGGCCAACCTCGGNTCGAGCGTCGGCATCTCGAAGGCCTACAACCGCGAGCAGTTGATCCNGGCGGTGGANTACGCGTTCCGCTACGACCGCAAGGTGCTGGTCGAGGAATTCGTGAACGCCCGCGAGCTCGAGGTGAGCGTGCTCGGCAACGACGAGCCCCGCGCGTCGGTCGTCGGCGAGATCATCTCGTCGAACGATTTCTACGACTACAACGCGAAATACGTCGACGGCAAATCCGTCATGAAAATTCCGGCCGACATCCCGCAGGAGACGGCCGAGCAGATCCGCGAGATGGCGCTGCGGGCGTACCAGGCGATCGACTGCTCGGGCCTCGCGCGGGTCGACTTCTTCCTGCGCAAGGAAGACGGGCGCATTTTCATCAACGAAGTGAACACGATGCCGGGCTTCACGCCGTTCAGCATGTACCCGCTGCTCTGGAAGGAGACGGGCATGTCGTATCGGGAACTGTTGGACCGGTTGATCGCGCTCGCGTTCGAGCGGCACGAGGCCAAGCAGAAGCTCGTCTACGGCGAATAAGAGACGCCGCGGATCAGACAAGGAGGGAATCCGATGGGTTTCGCGACCGAATTCAACTCCGTCTGCAAGTTCAAATCCGAACAGGAGCTGTACGAACTGCTGGAATACGGCAAATGCAAGATGATCAAGAGCGGATTCCGCGTCTACCCGACCGGGCAGAAGGTGATCGCGTTCACGCCGGACGATCGGGCGATCGCGATCGTCAAGATTACCGCGTCGATCGCGGAGATCAACTTCCAGGGCGAGGAAGTGACCGCGGTCGAGATGGAGCTCGTCCGCCGGCTGACGGAGGAGGAATCGCGCGTCCAGACGGCGCTGGCGCGCGAGATGTACTTCGGCGAAGCCGGGCAGTCCTGATGGACGGGCATCCCGGGAACCGGAACCCGCGTGTCGCGCCGGGGGGGGCGGTCCCGGCCGCGGGGAAGAGGCGGGGGCGGCAGCGGCGTTACGGGATCGCGGCGCGCGCGGTGAAATCTCCGCGCGCATCCGTCGATTCCGCGGGGCGGGCGCTTCCCGCTCCCGCCGGCGGACAAACCTTTTTTCGCTGGCGGGACAAGCCCCCGCGGGCTGACGAGCATTTTGCGCCGGGCGTGAGGCGCGCCACTTGAAATCGCTGCCAGAATCCGTTAAGTTGGACGAAGGATATGTCAAGGAGGAGATCGGTTCATGAGCGGATTGCTTAGCGGCAAGAATATCGTCGTCATGGGGGTGGCGAACGACCGGAGCATCGCCTGGGCGATCGCCCGGTCGCTGAAAAGCCAGGGCGCCAACCTCGCGTTCACGTACGAGAGCGAGCGCGTGGAGGAGCGGGTGCGCAAGCTGACCGAGACGATGCCGGGATCGCTCGTCCTGCCCTGCAACGTGACAAGCGACGAAGACATCGACCGGCTGGCCGACGCGCTGCGCGAATCGTTCGGCGTGCTGCACGGCGTCGTGCACAGCATCGCCTTCGCGAAGACGGATGAACTCGAAGGGATGTATGTCAACACCTCGCGCGCGGGCTTCGCGCTGGCGCACGACATCAGCGTCTACTCGCTGACCGCGGTGGCGCGGAAGCTGTATCCGCTCATGACCGAAGGCGGCAGCATCATGACGATGACCTATCTCGGCGCCGAGCGGGCGATGCCGAACTACAACGTGATGGGCGTGGCGAAGGCGGCGCTCGAGGCGTCCGTCCGCTACCTGGCCGCCGATCTCGGGCCCTACAACATCCGCGTCAACGCGATCTCGGCCGGCCCGATCCGCACGCTCGCGGCGAAGGGGATCAAGGACTTCAACTCGATCCTGCGCCAGGTCGAGGAGAAGGCGCCGCTGCGCCGGACGACGGACGCGGAGGAAGTCGGCGACACCGCGATGTTCCTGATGAGCCATCTGTCGCGCGGCATTACGGGCGAAGTCATTTACGTGGACAACGGCTACCATATCGTCGGCGTGTAAGGCGTTGTCCGAAGGATGCCTTGTCCGGCGGGCAGGCGCAACCCACACGAAAGGCGCTTGAGACAGCATGCTTATCGCAATCGTCCTGCTTGTCATCCTGGGATTGATCGCCGCGATTTTCGGCAGCATCGTCGGGCTCGGGGGCGGCATCATCATCGTGCCGTCGCTCATCCTGTTCGGCCCGCTCCTGACCGGCGAGCCGATCGGGCACGGCACGGCCGTCGGCACGTCGCTGGCGGTGCTCATCTTCACCGCGCTCGCCTCGACGCTGTCTTACATGAAGGACCGGCGCGTCGACTTCCGCATCGCGTGGCTGCTCTTCATCACGAGCGGCCCCGCTTCGATGCTCGGCTCCGCGCTGACCGGACGGCTGCCGGAAGCGCCTTTCCAGATCGCGTTCGGCGTCTTCATGCTGCTGATGGCCGCGCTGCTCATCCTGCGCGACCGGATGAAGCCGTCCTCGCGCAAGTGGCCGATCCGCCGCGTCTGGACCGACGCCGCCGGGCGCGAGCACGAATACGGTTTCGCGTATCTGCCCGGCCTGATCGTCGGCTTCCTGGTCGGCCTCGTCTCCGGGCTGTTCGGCATCGGCGGCGGGTCGCTGTTCGTGCCGGTCATGGTCATCCTGTTCCGCTTTCCGCCGCATGTGGCGACCGCGACATCGATGTCCGTCATTTTCCTGTCGGCGATACTCGGCAGCGGCGTGAAGGCGTCGCTCGGCGAGATCGACTGGCTGCTCATGGCGGCGCTGCTGCCGGGGGCCTGGATCGGCGGCAAGATCGGCGCCTGGATCGCCCGGCGCATGTCGGGGCAGGGACTGCTGTGGCTGCTGCGCGTGACGCTTTTCGTGCTGGCGATCCGCATGATGTGGGACGGTTTCCGATCGTTGTAGGCGGGGACGAGCGGAGGACGCAAGCGGCCGCGAACCTTTTTCACGGGATCGACTGCGGAAAGGGGGGGAGTTCATGAACGATGCGGACAGCCGGCGGATCATCGGCCGGAAGAGCTTCGCCGCCGTGGCGATCAACTGCGCGGCGAAGGCGGGCGAATGGATCAAGACGAAGGTGGGCGGCTATTCCACCCTGAAGCAGAAGACGTCGCACCATGACCTGGTCACGGAAGTGGACAAAGGTTCCGAGAAACTGATCCGCAGCCTGATCCTGACGCATTTTCCGGACCACGCCGTCCTCGGGGAAGAGGGCGTCGAACCCGGGCCGGAGGCGTCCGAAGCGGCCATCGCCGAGCTGAAGGACGCGGAATATTTATGGATCATCGACCCGATCGACGGGACGACGAACTTCGTGCACGGATTTCCTTTCTTCTCCATTTCGATCGCGCTGGCACACCGGGGCGAGGTCATCCTCGGCGTCGTCTACGACCCGTCGAAGGACGAGCTGTTCATCGCGGAGAAGGGCAAGGGCGCCTATGTCCGCGGCCGGCGCACGCAGGTGTCCGGGGAGGCCAGCCTGCGGGACAGCCTCGTCGCGACGGGCTTCCCGGCGGAGAGGGACTTCGCGCTGCCGCTGAACATGCGCCAGCTCGCGGCCGTCGTGCCCCGGGTGCGGAACGTGCGCACGGCCGGGTCGGCCGCGCTGCATCTGGCGTACGTCGCGGCCGGCAGGCTCACCGCTTTCTGGGAGGTCGGACTGAACAGCTGGGACGCCGCGGCGGGCGCCCTGCTCATCCAGGAGTCGGGCGGCGTCGTGACCGATCTGGACGGCACACCGTACCATCTCGGCGTGCGCAACGTCGTCGCGTCGAACGGCGGCATACATGACGAATTGCTGGCCGTTCTCCGTTCGGCGGCCGAATAACCGGCCGGACGGTATTCCGATACTAGACGGGACGGCCGCTATCCATCGAACATCCCATCGGCATCTGGCGGGAAGGTGAGTCGAATGGAAGGACAGGACAAGCGCAGGGAAGGCGTGCCCGATCCGCGCGAGGCGGATGCGGAACGGCTGCTCGCGGAGCAGCTTGAGGAAGGACCGGTCGATGAGCCGGACCGCGCGGAGCGCGTCAGGATGAGCCTGCCGCCGAAGTACGAAGTGCGGATTCAGATGGAGTACGATCCGATCGTGGAAGAGACGAAGCGGTATCGCAGCATGGCGCGCGAGATCGACGGCCGCTATGACCGCTTCATGATCCGGATGGATGAGAACAAGGGGCAGGACGAAGAACGGTGAGCCGTTCTTCATCCTGCCTGTTTTTTCGCCTGCCGGGCAGGCAAGCGGCCGTCCGCGGCGGACGCGGAATCCGGGGCGGTCGCCGATGCCGCGGGGGCGGCGGAGGACGGTGAAATCATGGCGGACGCCGCGGCGACGGCGGATGCCGGCGCGGCGGTTGACGCGGAAACGGCAGCGCCTGCGGCCGCGGGTACCGGACGCGGCTTCCGGCCGTCGTCCCGCTTCGCCTCCGCGCGCCCGTCGGCGAGCGACGGATCCGTCCGGCAATCGGCGTTGAGCAGGGCGCCGCCTTCGATGACGTACCCGGCGGCCGCCACGCTGCCGTGCATTTCGCCGGATTTCAGGAGCGTGAACCGGCCGTGCGCTTTGACGCTGCCGTACAGCTTGCCGGCGACGGTGACGCCGTGCGCCTCGACGCTGCTGCGGACGACGCCGGACTCGCCGATGACGACGTCGCCCCGGCAGACGATCTCGCCGGTGAATTCGCCCTCGATCCGGAGGCCGGCATCGCATTCGATGCGCCCTTCGGAGATGGTTCCCCGGCCGATCAGCGTGTCGGTTAAGGGAATCGTTCGTTTCCTCCGCATGTCAATCCTCCTTCACGAGCTCCAGATAATCGAGCGGGCTTACGCTCTCCCCGTCCGCCTCGACCGCGAAATGCAAATGCGGCCCCGTGCTCCTGCCCGACGATCCGAGCGCGCCGATCCGTTCGCCGCGCTTCACCTGGTCGCCGGGTTCCGCCTCGACGGCGGACAGATGATAATAGCGGCTCCGCAGCCCGCCGCGGTGCGCGATGACGATGTACCGGCCCCGGGTCGAATCGTATCCCGTCTCTTCCACCGTGCCGTCGCCGGCCGCGTAGACCGGATCGCCCTTCCTTCCCGAGATGTCGATGCCGTCGTGGAACGCGAGCTCTCCCGTTAACGGGTCGCGCCGGTAGCCGTACGGCGAGGTGACCTGGCGGGAGCGGGTCGGCCAGGCCGACGGCAGGGCGTCGGCCTCCAGCCGCCGCAGCCGCTCCGCCTCGATCCGGAGCGCCACCGACCGGTCCAGCTCGTCGACCATGCCCGTCAGCGCGCGGAAATCGGGCTCGTCCGCATTCAGCATCCGGATCATGTCGGCGGCGGTCTTGTCCGGCGGAGCGGGCGCTGCTTCGCCGCCGCGCGCGGAGGATGGAACCGGGGCCGCGGCGTCGTTCGCCGCAGCCGCGCCTTCCGCCGGGTCCGCCGCGTCAGGTCCGGCGGCCGTCCCGTCCCGGGATGACCCGTCCGGTTCGCCCGCGCCGCCGGCCATGTTGCTTCCGCTTGACGCAACCGGCGTATCCGCATGTCCGGCCGCGTCCGCCTCGCCCGCGGCATCCGCCCCGTCCCCGTATCGGCGCATCAGATCTTCCAGCCGACGCTCCAGTTCGCGCAGATCCCTGAGCCGTTCTTCCAGCGCGTCCTGGTGGTCGGACAGCGTCCGCACCTCGTCTTCCAGCGCGCGGATCTGTCCGTCCTTCGCCGCGATTGCCGCGCGGTGGAGCGCGTTTTGCTCGGCCATTTCCCGCTGGAGCGCCGCGAGCTGCCAGGACGCGCGCGCCTGCAGCAGCGCCAGGCCGGCGGCGAACAGCAGCAGCAGCGCGACGGGCGCCGCGAAGACGATGCGCCGCCGCACCCGGAACTGGCGCACGCGCTTGTCGGGGCCGCGCATGACGATCAGCGACCACCGGATCGAACCCCTGTCATTCAAGCCGCGGCGCCCCTCCCCGTCCGGTGATGGTTGGAACGTTCACTAGTTATTTATTCCTGTCCGGGGGGAAACATGTCACGGGACAAGGGCAATACTACAGTGACGACCTTCGCCAGGAAAGGAGCGGTTGCATGGTCTGGCCGTGGCTGGCGGCGGCTTGTGTCGTCTGGTGGGCGGAAGCCGTGGCCGTTCTCGCGGCGGAATGGCGGCGTCCGGCCCGCGCCGCGGCATGGCTGCTGGTTCTGCTGGCGCTGCCGATTGTCGGCATTCTGCCGTTTCTGCTCGCGAGGGGAAGGATCGACGGCGAAGACGAAGGCGCCGGGGCCGGCCGGGGCGGCCGGAACGGACAGGCCGACCGAACCGGGCAAGGCCGCCGGATCGAACCCGGAAGCCGCGAAGCAGCGCGCGAAGGACGCGGGCCGGCTCGTGCATCGTCGCCAGGGACGGCGGCGGGTTCGGCCTCCGCGAAGGACGGCGGTTTTCCCGCGGACGAGCGGCTCAGGCGGGCGCTCCTGCGGATGCCGAATGCGCCGATCACCGGCTGCAACGGGACGGAGATCCTGACGGACGGCGAAGCGGCGTTCAGGTCGATTTTCGAAATGATCGACAGAGCCGAACACCACATCCATCTGGCCTACTACATTCTGCGCGACGACGGCGTCGGCCGCAGATTCCGGGACGCCCTGATCCGCAAGGCGCGGGAAGGCGTGCAGGTGCGGCTCATCTACGACGGGTTCGGAAGCTGGAAGCTGCGGAAGTCCTATGTCCGCGACCTGGCGGCGGCCGGCGTGCAGGCGCGCCGCTTCCTCCCGCTCGGCGCCGCGCTGCGGACCCGGCGCGTCAACCACCGCTACCACCGCAAAATCGTCGTCGTCGACGGCAAATCCGGCTTTACGGGCGGCATCAACATCGGCGACGAATATTTGGGGCTGGACAAGAAGATCGGCTATTGGCGGGACACGCATTTGCGGGTGGAAGGAGACGCCGTGTACGATTTGCAGAATATTTTCGTCCGGGACTGGGAGATGGCATCCGGGGAGACGCTCGACGATCCGGCCTACTGGCCTCCGCACGCCTGCACGTCCCGCGAGCGGGTGCAGATCATCTCGTGCGGGCCGCGCCTCGGCGGGAACGAGATCTACGACAGCCTGCTCGCCGCAATCGGGGCGGCCCGAGAGCGCGTCTGGATCGCGACGCCGTACTTCGTGCCCGATGACGGGCTCAAGGCGGCGCTGCGGACGGCGGCGCTCGGCGGCGTGGACGTGCGCCTGATCGTGCCGGGCATCGCGGATTCGCGGTTCGTGCTGGCCGCGACGCTGTCCCACGCGGCCGATCTGCCGGATTCGGGCGTGAAAGTCTATCGGTATCGGAAAGGGTTCATCCACGCGAAGGTGATGATCGTCGACCGGCTTCTCGCCTCGGTGGGGACGGCGAATCTGGACATGCGCAGCTTCTACAGCAACTATGAGATGAGCGCGCTGTTGTTCGACGAGAAGCCGATCGAGCGGCTGGAGCGGGACTTCCTGCGCGATCTTGCGGATTCGCGCGAAGCGGCGGCGGATGAGCTGCGCGGGCTGACGGCCGGCGCGCGGGCGGGGCGGGCCTTCGCGCGGCTGCTGTCGCCGCTGCTGTGAATCGGGGAAGCTCATCACCCCCGCCATTTCCGCCTTCGACGGACACAAGAGCACCGCCGCTTCCCATCCGAAAACCCGCCGCCGATCCCGCGCCTCCGCCGACCCGGCCGCCCGGCTTCCGCGCTCTCAATCCCGTCTTCGCCCCCGGATGAATTCATGGATCGGGCGAAGGTTCTGCCGGGGCGCCCGCTCCAGCAGATCGCCCAGCCGCCGCAGGCGCGGCCCGATCGTGTGCAGATTGAAATCCGCCGGGCGGACGCCGGCGCGCACCTCGTCCCAGGTGAGCGGCGTCGAGACGGAGGCCGCCGGGCGGGCGCGCGGCGTGTACGGGGCGGACAGCGTCTTGCCGGCGTAATGCTGGAGATAGTCGAAGTAGATGAGATCCGCGCGGTTCTTTTTGAGCCGTTCGATGGTGAACAGCTTCGGATGCCGGCTCACGAGATATTCGCCGACGAACCGGCCGATGGCGCGCAGCTCGTCGAATGTCAGGCCGGGTTCGATCGGCACGACGATCTGCACGCCCGTCGCGCCGGATGTCTTCGGCACCGACGCGATGCCGAGGGAGCGGAGCAGCTCGCCCGCGTGCCACGCCGCCTCCATGATGCGCGGCTCCTCCTCCCGCGACGGGTCGAGGTCGATCACCCATTCCGTCGGGCGCAGCGGCTCGCCGATCCGGTCGAACGAGGCGTGGAATTCGAGGCAGGCGAGGTTGCCGAGCCAGATGAGCGTCGGCAAGGAATCGAGCACCACATGGCGGATGCCGTTCCGCGCGGCGGTTCGCACGAAGGGGGGCAGCGGTTCGGGGGCGTTTTTTTGATAGAAGGAGGCGCCGTGGATGCCGTTCGGATACCGGATGACCGTCAGGTACCGCCCGTCGCAGTGCCGGATCAGGTAAGGTCCAAGCTCCGCCAGCATCTCCAGATAGCGGAGCTTCGTGATGCCGGCCTCCGGCCACAGCATCCGGTCCGGATTGGTGATCGTGAGCTGATGCCCCAGCACCGTGATCGTTCCCGCCGTTTTTGACCGCCATGCGCGTTCCTCCGTTTCGCTTGTCGTCTCTCCGGGAAAAATGATGCTATCCCCAGTATGACTCCGCATGCAGACGAAAAACCGGAACGGAGACGATGAAATGAAAAAAGTTTTCGCATCCGTCGCGGAGCCGGGACAGAAGGGAGGGTCGCCCTTGGAACCGGTCGTGCCGTTCGAGCCGGTCGCGGCGGACGTCATGCCGGCCGGGCCCGGGTGGATCGCCCAGATCAAATGGGACGGCGTCCGCATGCTCGCTTACTTCGACGGCGCGGGTACGAAGCTTGCGAACCGGCGGCTTCACGATCGGACGGCGCAATACCCGGAGCTTGCGGATGCGCGGCGCTACCTGAGGGCGAAGTCGGCCATCCTCGACGGCGAGATCGTCGCGTTCGACGCCGCGAAGCCGTCTTTCCATGAAGTGATGCGCCGGGACGGCGTCCGCAGCGCGCGGGCCGTGCCCGCCGCCGCCCGCGAGATCCCGGTCACCTACATGGTGTTCGACATCCTGTATCTGGACGGCGAGTGGGTGACCGGACGCAGCCTCGCGGAGCGGCAGCGGCTGCTCGAGCGCGCCGTCGAGCCCGGAGACCATGTCAGGCTGGTCGAAAGCACGCCCGACGGCAAGCTGCTCTTCGATGCGATGCGCAAGCACGGCATGGAAGGGATCGTCGTGAAGGATCTCGCCAGCTCCTACGCGATCGGCGGCAAGGACGGACGCTGGCGCAAGATCAAGGTGCGCCGCGATCTGACGGCCGCCGTCGGCGGCGTCGCTTACGGCGGCGGGCGCGTGAACGCGCTGCTCCTCGGCCTGTACGACGGGCGGGGGCGCCTCCATTACATCGGCCGCGCCGGATCGGGCCGGCTCACCGGCCGCGACTGGGCATCCGTCACCGCCGCGGCCGAGTTGCTCCGCACGCCGGACTGCCCGTTCGCGGAGAAGCCGCCGCGCAGCGCCGACGCGGTCTGGATCCGGCCGATGCTGACGGCGAAGGTGCATTACCTTGAATGGACGGCCGGCCGGACGCTCCGGCAGCCGGTGATCGAGGCGGTCGGCGCCGGGCCGGCTTCGGACTGCACGTTCGGCCGGCTTGACGATGCGGACGGTTCGCCGGTTTGAGCGTTTTGCGGGTCTGTGGTAAGGTAGGGAAAAGAACTGCGGCGTGCGGCCCCCGTTTTATACGGCTATGGCCGAACCGGGGGCATCGCATCAAGCAGGAGGAGGCGAAGCAGCATGGACATCCGTGGATCTGCGTTGCGCACAGCTGTCTATCCGCCGTCCGGACGGCGGGAAGCCGTCCGGCCCGATGAGCCGCTCGACGCGGCCGCGCGGAGCGGCGCCCGCTCCGTCTTCGACCGATTCGTCCACTATGGCCTGCTTGTTTTCGGAAGCGTTCTCGCGGCCGTCGGACTGGAGCTCTTCCTGCGGCCGAACGGGGTGGCGACCGGCGGCATCGCGGGCGCCTCGATACTCGCCGCGCATCTGACCGAAATGCAGCTCAGCCTTGTGCTGTTCCTGTTCAACCTGCCGTTTCTGCTCAGCCGGACGGCGGCGAACCGGCGCCAGGCGCTGCGCATGCTGCTGCCGCTCGTATTGATCGCGCTGTTCACGCATTATCTGCATCCGGTTCCGGCGCTTTCGGACGATCCGCTGGCGGCCGCGCTGGGCGGCGGCACGTTCCTCGGCATCGGCATCGGCCTCATCCTCAGGCAGGGCGGCAGCTTCGACGAGCTCGCCGCTTCCGCGCCGCTGAAGCCCGCCTTCCGCCGGTTCGACGCCGGCGCCGCGATCTTCCTCGCGAATCTGGCGATCCTGCTGCTCGCCGGGCTCGTGTTCGGCATCAGCCAGGCGGTCTATTCGATCATCGCGCATGTGCTGGCTTATTTCATGCTGGAAGCGGGCTACTCCGGCATGTCGCCCGTGAAGCGGATCCGGGTCCGAAGCGGGAAGCTCTCCATGCTGCGGGAAGCTTCGGAACGCGGCTTGCGGGTCCGCTGGATCGAGACGGGCGACGGGGAGACGGCGATCCTCGACGTCTACCGCCGGGATGTGAAGCCGCTCAAGCGGCTGCTGGCCGGGATCGATCCCGATGTCGAGATCGAAGGGATGCGGCACGACGAGGCGCGGCGGTTCAGGCCGTTCATATGACGCTGCTTCATTGGCCGCCGCATGGGTGCGGAAATGCACCGGATGGGCGGTTTTCCGCGCGGGGCGCACCGAAAATGGTGCCCAGATGCACCGGATGGGCGGTTTTCCGCGCGGGACGCCCGAATTTGGTGCAGTAATGCGCCAGATGGCCGATTCCCGACCGGGCCGCCCGCCTGTGGTGCGGACACGCGTCGATCGGCCCGTCAGACCGGCGTCTTCTTTCGGCCGGCGGGATTGCGGACGGCACCCTTTCCGGTCTTGCCGGCGCCGTCCGCTCCGGCTTCGGCTGCCGCCTGGCCCGAACGCGTTCCGGCCGCTGCGGAAGCCGAACGAGCACCCGAAGCCGACGCGCGCCCCGCGGCGTCATCCGCCGACGCGCGGC
>Ga0065723_102532_pt1 | contig 11092 bp, 9 predicted proteins | sample TheenrcuSG05Z960_FD_59110 | JGI IMG/M metagenome (GOLD analysis project Ga0065723, IMG submission 59110) | Thermophilic enrichment culture from UC Davis - Sample SG0.5Z960 | ecosystem: Engineered > Solid waste > Grass > Composting > Bioreactor | place: USA: University of California, Davis
CGACGGGGCGATCTCCGTTCGTCGTCCGTCGGACGGACGGCCGCAATCGCGCTGTCGATTCGTCTGACACGCTTCAGGCTGACGGGTTCGACCTTCATCGGCGATCCCTCCCGGTCGGCGATGTTCGCACGCGTTATTATAAATTAATTGTAAGGTTTGACCTGCGCATTGTCCATCCGGGAGGCTGACGCGGCGGGGCGAATCTACAGAATCAGCAGCACGGCCGCGATCAGCGCCAGATCCAGCAGCTGGCGCGGGCCGAAGTAACCGTAAGGCCCGTACGGCGGCGCGTATTCCCACGGGCCGGCATACGGCGCCGGGGGACCGGCCCAACCGAAGCTGCCGAATCCGGCCGCGCCGGCCGTTTCCCGCCGCTCCGCATCCGCCTTTTTGCCGCTTTTGCGGCTTCCGGAACGCTTGCGGGGGCGTCTGGACCCTTCCGCTTCAGGCTCATGCCCGGCGACGTCGCCGTGTTCGCCGCCCGCATCCTCGTTCAGGACGAGTCGTCCGCCGCGGCATCGGCTCAAGATGCCGACATGCCGCGTGCCGTCCTGCATGATGACGCACACCAGTTGTCCGCGGAACTGGTTCAGATGCTCCTCCGTAAGCGGATAGATCGGTTCCATATCCGCATCGCCTCCTTTCCGTCCGGCTTCACATGGGGGACAGCCGCGATTCAGTATATTCACCCGGGGGCAAATGCGCATCGTCATTTGCCCAGCCGCGGGGCGGCGGACACGGAAGGCGGATGATGCGGATCAACGAACGGATGTGCGGGGACGGTTATTTTTTTCCGGATGGTCTGATGGCGATATCCGGTCGATTGTGATACACTACATACCATAGTAAAACTCAGGCAGCGCCATATCCTGTCGGGAAAGAATGAGGGGAACGATGGCTGTCCAATCGAAACACAGGTCACAGGCCGAAGGCGCCGTCATCTTCCTGTTCGGCGCGACCGGCGATCTGGCCAAACGCAAACTGTATCCTGCGCTGTTCAGTTTATATAAGGAAGGGAAACTGGCGGAGGACTTCGCGGTGGTCGGGCTGGCGCGGCGGCCGCGCACGAACGAACAGTTCCGCGCGGACGTGCTCGCCTCGATCCGGGAATTCTGCCGGTATCAGCCGGACGACGAGGCGCTCTGGAGCCGGTTCGAGAAGCATTTCGTCTACATGTCGCTCGACATCCGCAATCCGGACGGCTTCCGCGAGCTGGTTCGCCTGACGCGGCGGCTGGAGGACGAGTTCGGCATTCCGGGCAACCGGCTGTTCTATCTGGCGCTGGCGCCCGAGCTGTTCGGCCCGGTGTCCCGCAATCTGCGGGAAGGCGGCCTGCTCGAGACCGGCGGCTGGCGCCGGCTCGTCATCGAGAAGCCGTTCGGCTACGACCGGAAGTCGGCGCGGGAGCTCAACGAGCAGATCACGCAGGTGTTCCGCGAAGAAGAGATTTACCGGATCGACCATTATCTCGGCAAAGAAATGGTGCAGAACATCGAGGTAATCCGGTTCGCGAACGCGTTCTTCGAGCCGCTCTGGAACAACCGGCATATCGCGAACGTGCAGATCACGCTGGCGGAGACGGTCGGCGTGGAAGACCGCGGCGGCTACTACGACAAGTCGGGCGCGCTGCGCGACATGGCGCAGAACCATATGCTCCAGATGCTCGCGATGATCGCGATGGAGCCGCCGAGCCGGCTGCATCCCGAGGACATCCGCGACGAGAAGGTGAAGGTGCTCCGCTCGCTGCGGCCTTTCGCGACGCCGGAGGAGGTGTTCCGCAATGTCGTGCGGGGCCAATACACGGCCGGCTCGCTGAAGGGCAAGCCGCTCCGCGGCTACCGCGAGGAGGATTCGGTCGACCCCGGATCGGTGACGGAGACGTATTTCGCGGCGCGGGTGTTCATCGACAATTTCCGCTGGGCCGGCGTGCCGTTCTATATCCGGACGGGCAAGCGGCTGCCGGTGAAGACGACCGAGGTCGTCGTCGAGTTCAGGAACGCGCCCGACAATGTGCTGTTCCGCACGCGGAACGAGCTGGCGCCGAATCTGCTCGTCATCCGGGTCAATCCGATGGAGGGCATCTACATCAAGATCAACGCGAAGAAGCCGGGCAGCGAAGCGGAGATTCAACCGGTGGCGATGGAATTCTGCCAGAGCTGCCAGATCGGCCTCAATACGCCCGAGGCTTACGAGCGGCTGCTCTTCGACGCGATCCGCGGCGATTCGACGTATTTCACCCGCTGGGACGAAGTCGATCTCGCCTGGGCGTTCGTCGACCGGATCGCCGAGGCGTGGCGCCTGCCGGAGTCGAAGCTGCTGTTCTATCCGGCCGGATCGTGGGGTCCGGAGCGGGCGGCCGAGCTGCTGGCCGAGGACGGCTTCCATTGGTGGCCGGTGAACGGGCAGGACGAGGACAACGTGATCTGGATCAGCAACACGAAATGACGGGCGGCGGACGGCGGGAAGTGTTGGCGAAAGACGCGACATTTTTCAATGTGGGAATCAATGCGGGAACGGAGGGACGGACATGCAGCGCATCATCGACATTTCGATGACGATCCACGAGGGCATGCAGGTTTACAAGAACAAGGAAGAGAAAAAGCCGAAAATCTACAACACGGTCAACCATCAGACGGGCAAAGTGCACGAAAGCCGCATCGACATCGATGTCCATTGCGGCACGCACGTCGACGCGCCGCTGCATATGCTGGCAGGAGGGGAAACGATCGAGACGATCGGGCTGGAACAGCTCGTCGGACCGGCCCGCGTGCTCGACCTGACGCATGTGGACGACGCGATCACGAAGGACGATCTCGTGCCGCACGGCATTCAGCGCGGGGAGCGGATTCTGTTCAAGACGAAGAACTCGCTGACGGACGAATTCGTGTGGGAGTTCGTCTATCTGCGGGAGGACGGCGCGCAGTATCTGATCGAGCGGGGCGTGACGCTGGTCGGCACCGACGGGCTCGGCATCGAGCGGGCGCAGCCGGAGTATACGACGCACCGGCCGCTGCTCAGGAACGGCATCGTGATCGTCGAGGGCCTCAGGCTCGGCCATGTCGAGCCGGGCAGCTATTGGCTCGTCATCGCGCCGCTGAAGCTGACGGGCATCGACGCGGCGCCGGCGCGGGCGCTTCTGATGCGGTGAAGGCGGGCGGCTGCGGCGCGGGTGTTTTTGCGGCGGAAGAAGCGACGCGCGCGGGAGGTTGCGTCGCTTTTTTCGTTGGAGGGGGACGGGCGGACATCTTCGCCTGGGCCGAATGTGCCCTGGTCATCGATACGGTTGTGGTATAATGGGAATGTTATTTTGCCCAGGAAAGAGAAAGGACTGCGGATATGAAGAGCGAAGTGCTCGATGAACTGCGGGCGGAAGTGACGCGCCGCCGCACGTTCGCGATTATTTCCCACCCGGACGCCGGGAAGACGACGCTGACGGAGAAGTTGCTGCTGTACGGCGGCGCGATCCGCGAGGCGGGCAGCGTCAAGGCGCGCAAGGCGAACCGCCACGCGACGTCCGACTGGATGGAGATCGAGAAGCAGCGGGGCATCTCGGTGACAAGCTCGGTGCTCCAGTTCGACTACAAAGGCCATCGGGTGAACATTCTGGACACGCCGGGCCACCAGGATTTCAGCGAGGACACGTACCGCACGCTGACGGCCGCGGACAGCGCGGTCATGCTGATCGACGCGGCCAAAGGGGTCGAGGCGCAGACGATCAAGCTGTTCCAGGTGTGCGCGAAGCGGGGCATCCCGATTTTTACTTTCATTAATAAGCTCGACCGCGAAGGCCGGAATCCGTTCGATCTGATGGAGGAGATCGAGCGGGTGCTCGGCATCCGCTCGGTGCCGATGAACTGGCCGATCGGCATGGGCCGCGAGCTGTGCGGCATCTACGACCGGACGAAGCGGCAGGTGGAGCGGTTCAGGGGCGAAGTCCACGGCTCGATCGAGGTGCACAAGGTGGACGATTACCGGGACGCGAGCATTCGCGACATGGCGGGCGACTATTTGTATGATCAGCTCTGCCAGGATCTCGAGCTGCTCGATGTCGCGGGCGATCCGTTCGATCTGGAGAAGGTGCGGCGCGGAGAGCTGACGCCGGTCTTCTTCGGCAGCGCGATCAACAACTTCGGCGTGCAGACGTTCCTCGAGAATTTCCTCGAGCTGGCGCCTTCGCCGACGCCGCGCAAATCGCGGAATGGCGAGGTGGATCCGCTCAGCCCCCGGTTCAGCGGGTATATTTTCAAGATTCAGGCGAACATGAATCCGGCGCACCGCGACCGGGTCGCGTTCCTGCGCATCGTCTCCGGGCGGTTCGAGCGCGGCATGACGGTGCGGCACGTGCGGGCGGGCCGCGAGATCAAGCTGTCGCAGCCGCAGCAGTTCCTCGCGCAGGACCGCGACATCATCGAGAGGGCGTATCCCGGCGACATCGTCGGGCTGTTCGATCCCGGGATTTTCCGGATCGGCGATTCGCTCTCGGAGAAAGAGGACATCGTGTTCGACGAGCTGCCGACGTTCTCGCCGGAACTGTTCGCGAAGGTCACGGTCAAGAACGCGATGAAGCACAAGCAGTACCAGAAGGGGATCGACCAGCTCACCGAGGAGGGGACGGTGCAGGTGTTCTTCTCGACGGGCGGGTTCGACGAGACGATCCTCGGCGTTGTCGGCCAGCTGCAGTTCGAGGTGTTCGAGTATCGCATGAAAATGGAATACGGCGTCGACATCGAGCTGCACCGGATGCCGTTCCAGTTCGCGCGCTGGCTCGTCGGGGACAAGATCGACACCTCGAAGTTCCGCATCAACTCGACGGTGGTGCGGGACAAGAAGGACCGGCTCGTCGCGCTGTTCGAGAGCGAGTACGCGCTCCGGACGGCGATGGAGAAAAATCCGGATGTCAAGTTCCTTGAGACGGCGCCGTGACCGCGCATGGCGCGGGCGGCGCCGGGCCGCCGCAATGCGATGCGGTCCTCAAGCGGCCCGCGCCTGCTCCGCGGGCGGGCGAAAGCCCGCGCGGAAACGGCGAACGCAACGCGATCGAATCATGTCGATTTCAAACGAAAAATAGGACTTAAGAATTATTGCATATTCGGCAATTACCTTACAAAATGGCATCATATGGTTATGCACCATACGATCGCAAGCTTGCTTCCGCAGCACCAGTCGTCCGTCTTGTCGTCGTCTCATGTCGCAGCCGACTTGCAAATTGCATCATGGGTGCATGGTTGATTGAAGACGGGAAACCGACATCTGTGGACAGGGCGGCAGGATTGGGAGCGGAGGAAACCATGCAGCAAGAGTATGATTTATACGGAACGATGAAGGAAGCCGCCGGAACGCAAGGCGGCTCTGCTTCTGTGTGCAAGTCCGGAAGACGGGCGCCGGTCATCCGGCGCCGGGACATTTCGGACATGCGGCGGGTTGAAGACGATCTGGCGGACGCGCACGGCGTCGTTGCGATCGATATCGACCGGTTCCAGGAGATCAATCTCGCCTATGGCCGGGAAGCCGGAGACCGGTTGCTGGCCGGAACGGCCGAGCGGATCGCGTCCATCGCCGGCCGTCAGCCGTGGCACCGGACGGGGGATGACGAGTTTCTGATCGTCATGCGGCATCGCCGCGGCGATCTTCCCGAATGGCTCGAGGCGATCCGGCGCGCGCTCGGAGAACCGTTCGAACTGGGCGGAACGGCCGTCTGCGCGGCGGTCAGCATCGGCGCGGCGCTGCGGCGCCCCGGCGCGGACCAGGACGCCGAACGGCTGCTCCGCGAGGCGGCCGTCGCGCTGCGATATGCGAAGCGCCGCGGCAAGAACCGCTGGCAGATCTACGAACCGGGCTTGCCGGACGTGAAGGCGGAGCGGCTGCAGCTCGAGTACGAACTCCGGCAGGCGATCCGCGCGAACCAACTGGAAGTGTACTATCAGCCGCGTCTCGAGCTCGCCTCGGAGAAGGTGATCTGCCTTGAGGCGCTCGTCAGATGGAATCATCCGTCGCGCGGCATGATCCTGCCCAAGGATTTCATTCCGATCGCGGAGGAGAGCGGCCTGATCGTCGAGCTTGACGAGTGGGTGCTGCGGCGCGCCTGCGAGCAGAAGCGCGCATGGTCGGAAAGCGGCATCCTGCCCGTCAAGATCTCGGTGAACGTCTCGCCGCTCCAGTTCCGGGAACCCGGATTCGTCGGCCGCGTGCTGCGCGTTCTCCGCGAGACCGGCACGCATCCCTGTTTCCTGGAGCTGGAGATTACCGAGAGTTCCCTCATGGAAGACGTCGACCGGGCCCTTGACATGATGGCGGAACTGACGAGCAGCGGCTGCTCGATCTCGATCGACGACTTCGGCATCGGCTATTCGTCGCTGCACCGGCTGAAGCTGCTTCCGGTGAAATGCCTCAAGATCGACCGTTCCTTCGTCCGGAACATGACGAGCGACAAGAACGATCTGGCGATCACGAACGCGATCATCAATCTCGGCCGCTCGCTCGATCTGCAGGTGGTGGCCGAAGGCGTGGAGGATATGAACCAGCTCGAGCTGCTCAAGCAAGCTGCCTGCACGACGATCCAGGGCTTTATTCTCAGCCCGCCCGTGAAAGCCGTCGATCTGGAGCGGTTGGTGCGGGAAGAGAAGCTCGTGTGCTGAAGCGTGTGAACACGGGTTTACAATGAAGATGCGAGCCGTCCGTCCATTGACAGCGGGCGGCTTTCGGTTTATGATAAATACCGAGTAATTAAATCGGAAATATAAGATTAGGCCGGGTCGAGTTGGAGGGGAACGGGAGATGGAGAAATCGCTCACGTTGAGATACGAATCGCTGGAACTGGCGGCGACGCTGCATTATCCGACGGGGGACAGGCGGGAGGACGGCAAAGCGCCGGCGGTCATCATTTGCCACGGGTTCGTGGGCACGCGCATCGGGGTGGACAGGCTGTTCGTCAAGACGGCGCGGGCGCTGGCGGAAGCGGGATATTACGCGCTGCGGTTCGACTACGGCGGCTGCGGCGAAAGCACGGGCGATTACGGAGCGCTCGGCTTCTCGTCGATGATCGGCCAGACGCGAACGGCGCTCGACTATGTGCTGGACATCGACGATGTCGACCCGCGGCGGGTGACGCTGCTCGGCCACAGTCTGGGCGGCGCGGTCGCGCTGCACACGGCGGTCAAGGACAGGCGCGTGCGGCAGCTCGTCCTCTGGTCGGCGGCGTTCCACCCGTTCAACGACATCGTGCGCATTGTCGGACGCGGCGTCTACGACGAGGCGATGGCCCGCGGCGAGGCGGATTATCTCGGTTATGCGCTGAAGCCGAAGTTCTTCGAGTCGCTGGCCGAGCATCAGCCGTTCCAGGCGGCGCTGCAGTTCTCGGGNGATGTGCTGCTCGTGCACGGCACGTCCGACGACGTCATCCCGACGGACTACACGTTCCTGATGCAGAAGCTGCTCTGGATGCGCGGCGAGGGAAGCTGCGAGAAGGAGATTATTTTCCAGGCGGATCATACGTATTCGGCGCGCAAGGCCCAGGAGGAAGCGATCCGGCACACCATCGACTGGCTGAACGGGCTGTCGGCGCGTCAGGAAGAGTGGCACCACTGGAGTATTTGATAAAATCGGGCGGCGGAACGGCCGTGCGGCGGGTCAGACGACGGCGAGACGCGGGCTGCGGAATCGTCAGGCGCGGGGCAGAGCGGGCGGACGGCGGAGCGCGGACGGAAGAATAACCAGGCGGCGGGTCCGGATGCGGATCGGGCCGCTTTATTGCTTGGGGACCGGCGGTCGGGATGTCGAATGGGGGGCGCATTTTGTTGGGAAGGGGCGGACAATCGGACGCGTTCTGTGGTTTAATAGAGACATCGGTGTAAAAAACAGGACGACAAGGAGTGAACCGATGCCGTGAACAACCCGCGAATCTCCCGGATGGCGGCGCTTCTCCTGACGGCGCTGCTGATGCTGCTGCTCGCTGCGGGCTGCGGCGGCAAGAAAGACAACGGCGGAGCCGTGGAACAGGAGACGGAGCCGGAGGCGCCGGTCGTCATGGAGGAACCGGAGCCCGAGCCGGAGAAGCCGTCCATCTTCGCGCCGCTGACCGGGATGCCGCGCGATCAGGAGGCGAAGCTGCGGCCGCTGGCGGTCATCATCAACAATCTGGCTCCGGCTCGGCCCCAGTCCGGTCTGCCGCACGCCGACGTGGTGTGGGAAGTGCTGGCGGAAGGCGGCATTACGCGGCTGATCGCGATTTTCCAGAGCGACGAGGCGTATGACGGGGCGGTCGGGCCGATCCGCAGCATCCGCCCGTACATGATCGAGCTGGCGGAATCGTACAACGCGGTCATCGTGCACGCGGGCGGAAGCAACGACGCGTATGCGATTCTGAAGCGGCAGAAGAAGGAGTATCTCGACGAAATCACGAACGCGGGAACATGGTTCCGCCGGGACAGCTCGCGCAAGGCGCCGCACAATCTGTACTCGGATCTGCCGAACCTGCGCGCGGGCGCGGAGAAGAAGGGGTATCCGGCGGATGTGGAGATACCGGCGTACCTTTTTCTGGATGACGACGGAAACGGGGCGCCTGCGGGGAAGGCGCTGGAGATCGATATCCGCTTCCAGCTCAAGAATTACATTGTGACGTACCGGTACGACGCCGGCAAAACGCCAATATCTCCGGTTCATCAACGGCGAGCCGCACACCGATCTGGTCAGCGGAGAGCAGCTTGCGGCGACGAATGTGGCGGTGCTCGGCGCGTCGCACAAGGTGCTCGACGACGAGGGGCGGCTGGCGGTCGACCTGGACTCCGGCGGTCCGGCCATGCTGTTCCGGCACGGCGAAGCGATCGAATGCACGTGGGTGCGAGACGCGGGCGGCGTCATCCGGCTGATGAAAGACGGGGCGGAGCTGCCCTTCGCGCGGGGAACGGTCTATTATCACCTCGTGCCGGATCCGAAATCGGTGGCGGACCACGTGACGATCAAGCAGCCGGAAGGCGCGTGACGGCCGGGAATCGGCCCCGCGGGCTTCACTTGTTGTCCACTTAACATCGGATGGGCAAGTGTGCTAAGATAAGTGGGGTTCATTTTAGGCCGATGGCGAAGGGGAGTTCCATGTTCAACCGCAAGAAAAGCGTTTTTTTCCTGAAATTCGAGGAGATGGCGGACACCATCGTCGAGGCGGTCGAATATTTCCACAAGAACGTGCCGCATTTGACCGATCTGGCGAAGTTCGCCCGCGACATGAAGGAGTTGGAATCGAAATGCGACCGCTGCGTCCATGCGATTCTGACCGAGCTGAACAAGACGTTCATTACGCCGATTGACCGGGACGACATCCTGAAGCTGACCGTCTCGCTGGACGACGTGCTGGACGGGATCGAGGCGCTGGCGTCCCGATTCGAAATGTATCAGATTCGGGAGCATGACGAGTATGTGTCCGTGTTCGCGGAGATTCTCGTCAAATGCTCGCACGAGATCCGGGAGTCCATCCGGCTGCTGTCGGAGAAGAAACTGCTTGCGATTCGTGAACACGCGATCAGGATCAACGACCTGGAGAATCAAGCGGACGATCTGATGCGGGACTGCATCAAATCGCTGTTCTCGAGCGTGACGGATCCGATCGAGCTGATGAAGAGAAAAGAGATTTACGAACGGCTCGAATCGACAACCGACTCCTGCGAAGATGTGGCCAATACGCTGGAGACGATCATCATGCGGAACAGCTGACGGACGCAGAGAGACGGGACAAGGGGATAGGAGCAGCAGATGCCTGAGTTGGATAGCATGTTTGTCATCGTCTGCGTCGTCGTCGTGCTGGCGCTGTCGTTCGACTTCATCAACGGGTTTCACGATACGGCGAACGCGATCGCCGCGAGCGTGTCGACGCGCGCGCTGACGCCGCGGATGGCAATTATTCTGGCCGCCTGCATGAACTTCGTCGGCGCCATTCTGTTTACGGGCGTCGCGAAGACGATCGGCGGCAAGGTGGCCGACCCCGCGACGCTGGAGCACGGGGTGTGGATCGTCATCGCGACGCTCATATCGGCCATCGCGTGGAACCTGATCACCTGGTGGTACGGCATTCCGTCGTCGTCATCGCACGCGCTGATCGGCTCGCTTGCGGGCGCCGTCATCGCGGCGGAGGGGTTCGGCGGCGTGAACGGTTCGGGGTTCATCAGCATCGTGGAGGCGTTGATATTCTCGCCGATCATCGCGTTTGTGATCGGGTATATTGTCATGACATTGCTCAAGTTGATCTTCGCGCGGGCGAATCCGCATATCGTGAACAAGGGATTCCGCTCGGTGCAGATTCTGACCGCGGCGTTCCAGTCGTTCACGCACGGCACGAACGACGCGCAGAAGGCGATGGGCATCATCACGATGGCGCTGGTGGCGGCATCGTATCAGGACACGCTGGAGGTGCCGTTCTGGGTCAAGCTGTCGGCCGCGCTCGCGATGGCGCTCGGGACCAGCGCCGGCGGATGGAAGATCATCAAGACGATGGGCACGAAGATCTTCAAGATCGAGCCGGTGAACGGCTTCGCGGCGGACGTGTCGGCGGCGAGCATCATCATGACGGCGACGGTGACCGGGCTGCCGGTGAGCACGACGCATGTCATTACGTCGTCGATTCTCGGCGTCGGCAGCGCGAAGCGGTTCTCGAGCGTGAACTGGGGCGTCGCCGGGCGCATCGTGTCGGCGTGGATCATCACGATCCCGATCTCGGCGGTGATCGCGGCGATCGTGTTCAAGATCATCGAGTTGTTGTTCCTGTGAACGGGTTTGCGGGAGTCAGTCATCGCATGGGCCGGCTTCGCGGATGTCGGGTTTGCTGGCCTTCGCCGGGCGCTCGGACGGGCGCTCTGCGGAGGCTTATTTAGCTTGGGCGGAAGGCGCCCGTGTGCGGGCTGTAACGTGGTATTCATGTAAAAAACGGACAGGCATCAACCTGGAAATGGTATTGCAATCAAAATTTGTCCTCCATTATGATGAAGATGCGGCGCCGGTACAGCAGTCCATTCGCGGCCGGGCGGCTGCCGGCGATTCAATCCGCGTCAGTTCGAATATGGCGGTGATGCGTATAGGAGAACGGACGGGATCGTGAACAACGCGCGTG
>Ga0065723_102534_pt1 | contig 11025 bp, 11 predicted proteins | sample TheenrcuSG05Z960_FD_59110 | JGI IMG/M metagenome (GOLD analysis project Ga0065723, IMG submission 59110) | Thermophilic enrichment culture from UC Davis - Sample SG0.5Z960 | ecosystem: Engineered > Solid waste > Grass > Composting > Bioreactor | place: USA: University of California, Davis
TGGCAATGTGAGGCGCAAGGCTTGCCCGAGCCCCGGCTGGAATCCCCGGCAGCCGGACCGGCCGTTCAAGGAATCGTTGTTCGAAAATCGCCGACCGGTGCGGTATAATGATCGGGAGAGGTGACTTGCCATAATGAACGGCGTTCATGACGGTTTCATGTACTTCATCATATTCTGGGCGGTGCTGCTGGTCGTCTTCATGGCGATCGGCGGCTACTTCATGTTCCGCAAATTCCTCAAACTGCTGCCGAAGCAGGACGGCATGTCGAAGCTCGACTGGCAGAACTACTGGGTCGAGAAGAGCCGGCCGCTGTGGACGGAGGAATCGAAGGCGTTCCTCGACCTGCTCGTCTCGCCGGTGCCGAAGCCGTTCCGGGACATCGCGAAGCATTCCATCGCCGCGGAGATCGGCAGAATCGCCGTCGAGAGCGGCGCGTCGGAAGTGACGCGGGAACATTGCATCGAAGGCTACATCAAGGCGACGCCGAAGCGCGACTATCGCAGCCTGATCTCGTTCCTCGAGAAGAACGGCATCGACTACAGTCCTTATCGGCATCTGCTGAAATCCTGAGGAATATCGCGGGGAGGAGTCGAACATGCGCGTCGCGGTCACCGGCGGAACCGGATTCATCGGGGGCGCGCTTGTGCGCGCGCTGCTTGAACGGGGAGACGAGGTCCGGGTGGTGACCCGCAAACGGGGACGGCTCAAGCTGAGTCATCCGAACCTGACGGAATCGACATGGGAGGAACTCGCCGAACGGCCTGAGCTGCTGGAAGGGACAGAGGCCATCGTCAACCTGGCGGGCGAGACGATCAACCAGCGCTGGACGAAGGCCGCGAAGGACCGCGTGCTGCGATCGCGGATCGACGCGGCCGAAGCCGTTGCGGGCTGGGTGCGGGCGATGCGGGACAAGCCGGTCGTGGTGAACGCGTCCGGCATTTCGTATTACGGCATGTCCGAGACGGACACATACGACGAACGGAATCCGGGCCGGGTGACCGACTTCCTGTCCGCGGTCGTGAAGGAGTGGGAAGAAGCGGCGGACCGGATTCCCGCCCGGCGGCTCGTCAAGCTGCGCGTCGGCCTCGTCCTCGGCTCGGAGGGCGGCGCCTTCCCGCTGATGGCGCTGCCGTACAGGCTGTTCGTCGGCGGCCGCGTCGGCAGCGGACGCCAGTGGATCTCCTGGATCCACATCGAGGACATGACGCGGCTCATCCTGTTCTGCCTCGACAACGATCATATATCAGGACCTGTCAACGGATCGGCGCCGGAACCGGTGACGAACGACCGGTTCGGCCGGGCGGTCGCGGCGGCACTGAAGCGGCCGCATTGGTTCCCGGTGCCCGCTGTTCTCATGCGCCTCCTGTTCGGCGAGATGGCCGTGCTCCTGCTCGAAGGCCAGCGGGCGCTGCCGAACGCGGCGCTCGAGGCGGGTTTTACCTTCCGCTACCCGACAATCGACGAAGCGGTGCGGGATTTGCTCGGCAGACAATCCGTCGAATGATTCCGCAATTGCGCAATCTCCCATGCTGCGGGGAATGCCAATGGCGCGCAATTTCACAAGCCTCTTCGCAGCGTGTACTTCGGCCCGTCCGGTCCGGCCAGACGAAATTCGCCGCCGTCGCGCAGCACATATTCCTTGTACGGTATCATCATCTCGCCTTCCAGCAGCGTGCCGTTGCGGGAGGCGAGATCTTTTATGCGCACGTCGACGCCGTCGAACGCGATCTCCACGTGCGCGCGCGATACGCCCGCCGCTTTGTCGACGATCCGGGCGCTTGTCTCCGAGCGGCCGATAATTTGGGCGCCGGAATCGACCGGATAGCGGTGCTCACGCCCTTCGTACTCGCGCACCAGCCAGAATTTCCCGTCTCCGCTTGAGGCCAGGGACACGGTCTCGTCATGAAGCAGCCTGGTCTCTTCTCCGTCCGCCGCGGTTCCGGTCACGGGCATGCTCATTTTTTCTCCTGCGAATGAGAGGCCGCCGCCCATCCCCAAGCCGTCCCGTCCCGCAGTTTCCGCAAGCGGCACCTCCGACGCCGGTTGATCATCCCGCGCAAAATCGGCAAGCCAGGGAAACCGGATTTCGGCCGCATGGGCCGGCCGGACGGATTCATCCTGAACACCGGCGGATTCCGGCAGCCGACCTTCCGGGCCGCTCCCCGGACTGCCATAGCCTGATTGGGCCGCAAAATCCGAATCTCCGATTGATTCTTGGCTGCCGGCAGCCATCCGTCTCAGCAACAGAAGAAGGCCGCAGGCTGCAAGCAGCGTCGCGCCAAGACTGATCAGCAGCCGGTCCGCTCCGGGCGACGGCAGATAGATATACCGCCAGATCAGCGCCACAGCCAGCACGGCGCCGCATACCGACAGCCAACGCGCTCTGCCCGTGTCGCGGATGCGTCCTGCCGGTCCGGGCCAATCCCGATCGTCGAACATCATCGTATCCGGCGGCGGAGCAGCTTCCGCTTCTCCGCGTCCGAACAGCTTCCCGATCAGCCCGAACGGTCCGTTCTTGCCGCCTGCTTCCCGCATTACTTTATCCGCGGCATCGGCCGGTTCAGAGGCGTTATCCGCATGTTCCGATGAAAACGCGGGCCGCCAGGCATGCGAAGAGAGAAGCGATTCCGCATGATCCCCGGGCCGACCGGCTTGCGTGGCGGCCGGCAAGTCCGCATGATCCCCGAACCGCAAAGAGTGCGCGGCAGCCTGCGAGCCCGCATGATCCCCGAACCGCCAGGCATGGGAGGCGGCCGAAACGTCCGCATGGTCCCTTGGCTGCCGGGCATGCGGAGCGAGCGGCGGATCCGCATGATCTCCGTACCTCTCGGCGGCCGGCTGCAAGCCCGCGGACAGGTGCCGCGCATCGTCTGCCGAACGGTGTGCTCCGGCGTTTCCTTCCGTCGGGCCGGGAGCCATCAGCCGCAGCATCCCCACCCGAATCCCGGACCAGGAAGCAGACGGATCTTCCAGGAGCCGAAGCAAAGCCTGCATGGCCTCGCCGTTTACGCGTCCGACTTTTGCCGATCAGTCTGACCGCGAGCCCGAGCAGTTCTTCGCGAACCGGCTTTTTCGCGGGCGGATCGCGGAGAGGCAAATACACCAGCGCGGCATCTCGCCAGTCTTCACCGACGAACAGGAACTTCTCTTCCAGCAGGCAGCATGATTCCCTGAGCAGATGGTGTCCGCAGTTGTCGAGCGCTTCCACGACGCCCAGCAGAAAACTGACGTACTCGTTCATTCCGAACGGACCGGAGATCAGCCGGTGCGTCAACAGTTTCCGTCCGCCGATCGCGTAACGGAACGTGATGTCCCCGTCCAGCTCGAACCAGTCGACGGCCAGCAGCCCGGGCGGCGGCGCGGACTGAAGCATGCGCATGTCGACCTCGTCCAGCTCCGGGCGCACAAACGGCGGATCGCGCCGAAGGATCATTTCGTGACCGCGCTGCATCGCGAAATCGACTTGTATCCGTTCCATCCCTTCACTCCTTTCCCGACTGTCTTGCCCATGCGCGGCACATGGCGGCTTTACCAAATCCAGGCCGCAATCGCCCCGGGTATAACCGCGATCATGAAGGGGAACCGGCATTTCCCGATGCCCGCGTTCCGGCCGCCTGAATCTTCATCCGCAGCTTCGGGACCGGACCCGGCGCATGCGGCTCTCGTGCCAGATCCGCCATCCGCGGCAGCGGCGCCGGACCCATCGTCTCCGGTTTTCGCGCCAGATCGGCCATCCGCGGCTCCTCGGCCGAACCCGCTCCCCGCGGTTTCCGCAACGAACCCGCCATCCGCGACGGCAGCGCCGGACCCGCCGCCGGCGGCATACGTGCCGCTCCCGGCTCCCTGTTCGCGCAGCATCCCCCAGCGAACGGCTCTTCGCTTGCCGATGATCAGGCACAGCAATCCGTATGCGCCGGCCGCCAAAACCGCATAGACGGCGCAATCGAAGACCTCCCGCGCGCCGATCCAGCTTCCGAGCGCGGCGAACAGCTTGACGTCGCCGCCGCCGACGGCGCCCAGACGATACAGGATGAGCATGGTCGCAAATCCCGCTCCGGCCCCGGCGCAAGCGGCCAGCACGCCTTGACCGATTCCCCGCAATGCGGTCAACGCCCACGGCCCGTGGAGCTCCCCGGGTTCATGCAGCCCGGTCCACGCGCCCGCCGCCGCATGGAACAGAAAGCCGGCCGCCAGCGCGGCCAGGTTCAGACGATTCGGAATGCGCATCGTCCGCAGATCGCTGACGAACGCAGCCGTCAGCAGGATCGCGGCTCCCGCGGCGGTGAAGTACATCGTGCATTCCCCCTTTCTTGTCCAGATTTCGGGTCCCGGACCCGTGCAAGCCGATCAACGTTATTCTGAATCGCCTGCCTTCCGCACAACGAAAAAGCTGTGTGCCCGGGCGCCGTCTTCCGACGTCACCTCGAGCTCCCACGTGCCGGGCGTCGTGTTGCCCGATACGTGCCACTCCCAGACGGCAATGCCGTGTTCGTCCGCAATCTTCTCGCCCAGATTTTTCGCCTTGCTCTTCCCGCTCTTGTACCAGACTTCGAGATTGAGCTTCCCGTTCGGCTTGCCGATCGCGGTGAGCTTCGCCTTCCGTCCCGGCCGGAGCGGAGACGGCTCGATCGAGACGATGACGATCCCGTCCGGAGCTTCATCGTCTTCCGGGTAAGCCGGGGCCGGCACCGGATCGGCGACCCAGACGCGTTCCTCGGCATCCGCCGAAAGCGTCACATGCGAGCGGGTGAACGGCAGACCAAGCGGATAGTCGTATGCGAGTCTGATTCGGAAATACTCCTCGCCGCTTGCGGAGAAATCCGGCAGCGACAGGCGGGTGACCCGCACCCGGTCGGGATTGAGCGCCGACGCGGAGGCCAGCTTGCGGATCAGCGGGCCGAAAACGGCGTCGCCGAACGGCGAAGCCGCGATATCCTTCGCTTCGTCCCAATCGCCCCGCAGCGCCGCTTCAAGCAGCGGCCCCGCCGGCTCCGGCAGATGGTCCGCCAGTTCGGCGGCCAGCGCGCCGATCCCGGAACGGGGAGCCGCATACCCGGACGGGTTGGACGCATTGTTCGGCGTCTGCGAAACCGATGTTTTCGTTCCGGACCGAAGCGCAAGCTGAATCGGGTACATATGGGCGGCCGTCAGCCGAACGGTCTGGGTCGCGGCATCCTGAAGCGCCATCTGCGTTAACGCCATCCGGATCATCGCGATCAGCAGGATGAAGACCATCAGGAAGACAGGCATGATCAGCGATGCCTCAACCGTGACGCCGCCCCGAGCATCCGCGCAAGGCTCAATACGACGTTCCGGCAACCACCGTTGTCTCATAGCGGCCGCCCACAACCCTTCCCTCCAGTATGCCGCCGGCGGCGAACATCCTCATCACCCCCGGCAGAAACCATAAATTGACGGACACGTCCGCCCATCCGGTCAGCACGGCCGGCATCCCGGCCAGACGATAGCCGGTGTTCAGCTCGATCAGCGCCGCGACGCGGGACAGTTTCTTCTCTGTGCTGCCGTGAATGAGCAGGAACAAGCGCAGATAGTCCTTGTACGTGATGTCGACCCGCAGCCATTTGCTGAGCTCCGTCTTCCCGCTCCGGATCAGCTCCGCCATGTCCTTGAGCGCGTGCTCCAGACTGTACAGCACCGCCGCGGCGAAAACGACCAGCGGATGCCCGAACTTGCGGCATTCCACCAGTCCTTCCATCAGCCGGATCGCGGCGCGGACGGCGAATATCTCCGCGTAAGCGGCGGCGATATTCCCCGTGGGGTTGTGGATGCCGTACAGGATGTACTCCGCTTCCTGATTGGAAATATCCAGCGACAGGCCGCCATCGCCGCCTTGAGCGCCAGCCGCCGCCTCCTGCGGCTCCTGCCGGATCAGGCCGGACAGATTCTGCGGACGAAAATATGCAAACCGCGCAACGGCATATTCGTTCAGATAAATCTCGTCCCGCAGGTTCGCCCCCATGCCGTCCAACAACCCGAACAACCCGGCCGCTTTGCCCGACGCCCGGCTCGCGTACTCCTCCGCGTCATCGTCCGGGACGCCTTCAACCGGCTCTTCACCTGCCGCGGATGCTCCGTTGAGCGCAAGGCTCTCCTCATACCGCTTGCGCAGCCGTTCGTACGCCTTGCCGGTCTCCTCGCCGTACGGCAGCCGCGCGATATCGAGCAGCAGTTTCGCGGCTTCGCCGCGCTTCGTCCCGGACTGCCGCTCGAATTCCTTCCGCTGATCGTCCGCCGCGGCAAGTTCCGCGATCGCGCGGTCCCTCGCCGCGATGACGCCGCCCGAACCCGCGCCGCTTGCGCCGATGTATTGCGACGCGTAAGACTGATACGCTTGAAACAACCCGTCGTAAGCGGCACTCAACGCCGAAGCGTTCCGGCTGTCCGCGTTCGCCAGCGCCTGCGCGACGGCGGATTCGAACTGCGCGGCGCGCGAACGCAACTCGGACGCTTTGACGTCCTGGGCGTCCAGCTCGCGGCGGTAATCGTCGAACCAGCCTTTATCCAGCACCAGCCGGGACGCGTCATCGAGAATGGAGCGGATCTCCCGGGCCGCCCCGTCCGTCCCGCCATGACCGGCCGGCGAAGCGATGCCGGAGCCGCTCTGCCGTGCTTCCCGCAGGATGTCGGCCATCCGCTCGTTGTCCGCCTCGGCGGCCTCAACGGCCTGCCGCGCGAGCTCCATCGCGCGGGCATGGGCATCCGTCGCCGAACGGGCCGCGCTGACGAGCCCGGACGCCGCATTCCTGGCGGACCGCTCATACGCGGCAATCTCGGCCGCATAGCTCGGACCGAGGTCGGGCTGCGGCACAACCGGAGGAGGCCCGCATACGACAATCATGCCGCTTGCGCTGCCGCAGGACGCCTCCCATTGCTTCCTCGCTTCTTCCGCCTGCCGCCGCCATTCCGCTTCCCTGGCGCTGCGCTCGGCTTCCGACCGCACCCATCCGACATAGCTGCCGTACCGGCTTGCCGCGGAGGCGGCGGTATCTCCGCTCCCCGCGCCTGACGGGTAAGGAATGCTGCCGGAGAATCCCGAAGTCGCGACGGCTTCGGCCGCTTCCTTCTGGCGGCGAAGCGCTTCCTCCAGTCGGCGCTGCCGGCTGTCGAACAATTCCTCCAGCCGCTTCATGGTATCCGCCGCATGCGCGGCTTCACGGAGGCCGGAGGACAGCCCTTTGAACCGTTCGATCACTTCCAGCGTGAAATCGATCGGCGCCTTGTACTTCATCTCCTCGAGAATCTGCCGTTCGAGGACGGTGTGAAGGCCGATCGGATCCCCCGGCGTCACGCCGGCGTCGGACACATCCGCCCGCAGCAGCCTCAACCCCCGGTCCGGGTTCTCCGGCGTCATGGCGGCGGATACGACGCGTTTGAATATTTCCCCGCCGTCCGTTCCGCCTCTCGCGAACAGACCGTAGCGTTCGTACAGCGCCGCGTCGTAGGCGGACAACGCGGAGCGGACGCCGGAGTATGCGGCGGTCTCCGCCAGTCGCTCGAAGGCGGCGATCCGGGCGAAATCGATCAGCACCGCCACGCAGAAGAACAGCACGGCCGTAATGCCGATCAGAAACACATTGACCGATCCGTCCCGGCTGTTCCACAGGGCCAGGCGGGAACAACGCCGGCGTCTCATCCGCTTCTATCCCCCGCATTCGACTGCTTCATCAGGATGCCGCCGGCCTTCTTCCGCTGTTCCGCGCCGCCCGCTCCGGCGCCGAACCGTTCCGCGTAATGGCGCGCCAGATCAATCGTGCGAATCAGCTCGACCGGATCGGAGACCGGAGCCGAAGCGGCGGCGCGAATGCCCGAGATGCCGGTAAGCCTCGCCGCTCCCGGAGGGATATCGAATGTCTCAAGTTCCACAGCGACGAGCTTCAGCGGAAGCTGCCGGCGGTAAGCCGCCTGTCCGTCATACTTGTCCGGCACGCGGCCCGCGCCGTTCAGCAGCTTGACCGCGATCAGACTATCCTGCCGGCCGCCGGCCGCGCCGCCCGGCGGCAGTTCGATCGCCGCTCCTTCTTCGGCGCCGCCGTCCAGACCGAAAATCGATTGCAGCAAGCCGTCATCGGTCAGACGCCAATACAGCGGATCGTATCGGCCGGCCGGCGCGACGCCGGTGACCGGATCGCGATGGCTGTTGTCCCAGCGGAAGGCGGCTCTCTCCGCCGCGGCGGATGCCGAACAGAAGAGCAGCACCCGCTCGTGGAAGATCATCGCGCCGAACACGAGCGCCAGCACGGCCATGAACACCGCCGGAAAGACGATCGCGGATTCCACCGCAGCGCTTCCGGATTCATCGGCAACAAACCGACGGGAGCGCCCGGCCTCATTTGGGGTAGTGCTGGCTGGTATTGTAATTGAACATGCCATCGGCCTCCGTCTCCGCTTTGCCCATCAGATTTTTCACGAGATTGATCAGATGCTCCCTGAAAATGATCGCCACAATGATGACCACGGCAATGATCATGATCATCTCGACCGCGCCGGCCCCGTCTTCGTCCCGCGCAAAGTTTGCTGTTCCGCGGCGGATGGATTCCCGCAAAGTCATGAACATCTCGCATACCTCCCAGTGAAACGGTCAATTTCAGTTGAAACCGAGAATCGCAGGCGATCCGATGATCACCATCAGCACGAAGAAAATAAGCACGAGCGGAAGCGACAGTTTCGATACCGCCTCTTCTCCCTTCGTTCTGGCCAGGCTCTTGCGCTTCTCCCACAAATTGAACGACAGCTCCCGCAGGGCGTGCACGAAATCGGAGCCGCCCTTCCGGTATTGCAGCATCAGCGCCGATGTCAGAATGGACGCCTCCTGAACGCCGACCCGCCGCGCGAATCCGTCCATCGCCTGCTGGAACGACTCGCCGTTCTGCATCGCGTGCATCGCCCGCCTGAGCTCCCGGTACAGCGGGTGCCCGTCGGCGCCTTCCCTGGCGCAGCGAAGCAGCGCGTTCTGCAGCGACTCTCCGGCTCCGACGAGCAGCATGAGCACGGAGAGAAGCTCGGGAAGTTCCCGCTGCACGGCGCGGCGCTGTTCCTCCACCCGCTTTCTGAGCGACCGGATCTTCGACACCGGAAGAAGCACGGCGGCGATCAGCCCGGCCGGCATCGCTTCCGCCGCATCCGCCGAGATCGCGACGCACGCCGTCAGACCGGCCGCCAGCAGCCCCGTCCCGACCGAGCGGGCCAGCTCGCGGCGGGATTCCGCGACCGCGATGCTTCGGCCTTCAAGCCGCTGAAGGTCGGCATGAACGGCCGCAAGAAGCGACTGCACGGGAGCCAGCCGTACGGCCCGCTTCAGAATGAACCGGTCGGCCGGATCGATCAGCAGCGCATCCCGCCAATTCGGCAATCCGCGCCCGGCGATGCGGCCTTCCCGCATCTTCGACAGCAGCGAGACCGCCGTCATCGCCAGCCATCCCCCGGCGATGAACAGCGCCAGCAGCCGCACATTTCGTCACCTCCTTCACACGTCGATCGACATGAACTTGCGGATGAGCCACGCGCATCCCGCCAGCGCCGCGAGCCCGACGGTCAGAATCGCATATCCGGCGGCGCTGCTGTAGAGCGGAGCCATGTACTCCGGCGCCATGGCGGTCAGCATGATGATGAACGCGAACGGAGCGCCCATCATGAGCCGGGACTCGAAGCGCTTGCCGGACGTCATGACCGCGATCTCCCGCTCGACCTCCATCTTCTCGCCGAGCAATTGGGCGGAAGCGCGCACGATGGCCGCCATGTCGCCGCCCGAACGCTTCGCGACGGCGATGACCTCGGCGAGCCGGCCGGCATCCTCGAGCCCGGCGCCGGAAGCGAACCGGCGCAGCTCATCCTCGAGCCGCTGCCCGTTGGCGAGGCCGATCCGGATCAGCTCGAACTCGCGGCGGATCGGGGTCTTCGGATCCGGATAGAGAATTTTGAGCTCTTCCGGCACCGACAGAAACGCGTTCTCGACGGAGCGGCCGGCCGACAGCGACGTGATCAGGCAATGCAGCGCCTCCTTGAACTGTTCCCGCAGCCTGCGCCGCCGCCGGGATTCCAGTTCCCGTTCGGCGACGGACGGCGCATGCAGGCCGAGCGGGGAGAACAGCAGGCCGGCCCACGGCGACTGGTAATACAGCGCCGCGGCCACGCCGACCGCAGCCATCCCCGCTCCCGCGACAGCCGCCCGCCGCCATCCCGTGAGCCTGACCGCCGAAGCCGGGCTGTCCCGGGAGTGCGGCCCGCCTGCGGCAGTCTGTTTCCTCCGCCGCAAAGGCAACGGGAGCGAAAATCCCGCCGCTTGCCGCCGCGTCCGTTCCCGTTCCGAACCCATGACCGGCATTCCGTGCGATCGCCGCCGCTTTCGTTCCGCGACCATGAACGACAACCCGTCCGATTGCCGCCGCTTTCGTCCCCAATTCGAATCCATATCCGGCATTCCGTCCGATTGACGCGCCTGCCGGCCCCTGTCCGCGGCCACATCATGCGGCCCGGCGGCTTTACGCATATTGACCGGCCTCCTCAAGGGAGGCGCCGCCGTTCCGCCGCACGCCCGCTTCCGCCGCTATCGCTTCGCGCGACGGATCGGGGACGCCGGCGAGCCGCAGCTTGCGGGCGCGGACGAGCGGACTCCCCGTCCGGACGAGTTCCCCCGCCTGTGCCGGTCCGCCTTCGGCAGAGCCGCAGCCGTCTTCGTCGACCGGCCCCCGGGTGAAAAGCACGTTCAGCACGTACTCCCCGTCGCGGACGCCTCCCATCTCCACAATCTCCGAGACGCATCGCCTTCCGTCGACCAGCCGGGTCAGATGGACGAGCAGATCGATGCCCGACGCGATCTGATGGCGGATGACCGGCAGCGGCAGCTCCGACTGCGACAACACCATCGACTCCAGTCTGGAGAGCATGTCGCGCGGGCTGTTGCCGTGTCCGGTCGACATCGACCCGTCATGCCCGGTGTTCATCGCCTGCAGCATATCCAGCGCTTCGCCGCCGCGAACCTCGCCGACGATGATCCGGTCGGGCCG
>Ga0065723_100190_pt1 | contig 11021 bp, 11 predicted proteins | sample TheenrcuSG05Z960_FD_59110 | JGI IMG/M metagenome (GOLD analysis project Ga0065723, IMG submission 59110) | Thermophilic enrichment culture from UC Davis - Sample SG0.5Z960 | ecosystem: Engineered > Solid waste > Grass > Composting > Bioreactor | place: USA: University of California, Davis
CGCGGCCGGCACGGGCCGCACCGGGGCCGCTGGGGCCTGCGCCGGCGCCTGACGGTCACCTACGCGTTCGTCGCGCTGGCCGCCGTGGCGCTCACGAGCTGGCTGACGCTGGGAGCGGTGTTCAGGGCCCAGGCGGAGCTGTTCGGGTCCGGGTGGGAAGGCGGCGGGCCGCCGTGGGAGCGTCGCTTCGAGCCCGAGGGGAGCGCCGCCGACGCCGCCTCGTTCGCGGAGGCCCGCGAGGCGTTCCGCGGCGTGGCCCGCACCGGCCTCGTGGCGGCGCTGCTCTCCTTCCTGCTCGCGACCTGGGTGGCGGCGGCGACGACGCGGCGGCTCACCCGCCCGCTGCTGGCGCTGGAGGGCGGCGCGCGCAGGCTCGCCGCCGGCGAGCGGGGGATCAGGCTGCCGCTGCCGCCGTCCCTCGACGAGCTGCGGAGCCTCACGCAGGCGTTCAACTCGCTGGTGAGCGGCCTGGAGCGCCAGGAGACGTGGCGCCGCGGCGTCGTGGCCGACATCGCGCACGACCTGCGCACGCCGCTGGCGGTGCTGAGGAGCGAGGTCGAGGCGATGCAGGACGGCGTGCGCCCCCTCGACCACGAGGGCCTGGCCCGCCTGCACGCCGAGGTGATGCGGCTGACGCGCCTCGTCGAGGACCTGCGGACGCTCTCCGTCACCGAGGCCGGCGGCTTCGAGCCGCGGACGGAGCGCGTGGCCGTGGGCGCGTTCCTGGAGCGCGTGCTGGGAGGGTTCGCGGCGCGCGCCGGGTCCGCCGGCGTCGAGCTACGCCTGGAGGCGCCGGCGGAGGGCCTCGCCGTCGACGCCGACCCGGCCGCCCTCGCCCGCGTCCTCGACAACCTGCTAGACAACGCGCTGCGCTACGCGGCCCCTGGGGCCGTTGAGGTCTCGGCGCGCCGGGCCGGCGCCGAGGTCCTGATCGCGGTGCGCGACCACGGACCCGGCCTTCCGGAGGAGGAGGTAGAGAGGCTGTTCGAGCGCTTCTACCGCGGCGACCCGGCCAGGGCCAGGCAGGCGGAGGGCGGCTCCGGCCTCGGCCTGGCGATCGCCAAGGCGCTGGTCGAGGCGCACGGCGGGCGCCTGGAGGCCGCGAACGCGGCGGGCGGCGGCGCGGTCTTCACCGTGGCGCTGCCCGCGCCCGAGGGCGCGCAGGGCGCCGCCGGCGCGGGCTAGCCGCGCTTCCGCCCGCCGTCACGGCTGGCGGGGCCGGCTAGCTCAGGTCGACCTTCTCGTTCTCGCCCATGTGGTCGCGGCGCCCGGTCACGGCCGACCTCACCACGTCGAAGAGCTGGCGCACCTTGCCGGAGCTGCCGTCCCAGTACTCGGCCCGCTCCGGCTCGACCTGCAACAGCACGAGGTCGGGGTCGTCGAGCCCGTCGAAGAACGCCTCGTTCATGACGTTCCACAGCTCGCGCTCGAGCTCGGGGTCGTCGACGATGCGCGCCTTGCCCGCCACCGACACGTAGACGTTCTTGCTCGGGTCGGCGTAGCTCACGTTCACCTCGGCGTGGCCCTCTACCTGCTGGGACTTCGCCGACGTGCGGTCGGTGAAGAACCACAGGCCGTCCTCCCTGTCCTCCCGCTGCGTGTACATGGGACGGCTGTAGAGCCTGCCGTGCGGACCGACCGTCGTGAGCATGGCGATCTTGACGTCCTTGATCTTCTCCCAGAGCTCGGTGCGCTTCTCCGCTGGCGTGGCCATGGCGCCTCTCCTCTCGCCCGCCCCTGCGGGCCGTGGTCAAGGGATAGCCCGCGGGCGTGAAAGGCGCATGGCGACCGGCTGGGAAGGCCAACCGTCCTCCCTCACAGCCAGCAGCACGGACGCGTCCGCGCGTGAGCGCACCTCCGCGGCGGTGAACAGGCCGCTGCGGAACGCGAGCTCGCGCTTCGGGTCGGGGCGCCCGCGCCAGGACGCGGGCCACAGCTCCTCCGGCGTGAGGTCGTCCATCACCAGCACCCCGCCGGGCCGCTACCGGCGGTCGGCGCATTTACATGCTTTGACAGGAATATTCCTCAAGGAGTATATAAACCCCAGGGAGGGTACCCGAGTCCCATGAGAGAAGGGAGGGCACCGAACACCGAGGAGGCGCGCGCCCGCATGCTGCAGGCGCTCCAGGCGCTGGCCGAGCCGAACCGGCTGCGGATCGTCGAGCTGCTGCGCGGCGGGCCGCTGACCGTGGGCGAGATCGCCGAGAGGCTCAACATGCGGCAGCCGCAGACGTCGAAGCACCTCAAGGTCCTGAGCGACAGCGGGCTCGTGACGGTGCGCGCGGAAGGCAACAAGCGGATCTACGGCCTCAGCGCCGAGCCGTTCCTCACGCTCGAGGGCTGGCTGGACACGTTCAGGCGGACCATGGAGCAGAGGTACGACAACCTCGACGAGTACCTGAGGCGTCTGCAGAGAGAGAACCACTGAGGGAAGGAAGGACAGTACATGGCCACCGGCAAGATGGAGCACCGGATCGAAGGCGACAAGGTGATCGTGCTGGAGCGGGTGTTCGACGCCCCCCGCGAGCTCGTGTTCAGGATGTTCTCCGAGTCCGAGCACCTGAGGCACTGGTGGGGCCCGCGGGGCTGGGACCTGCCCGTGTCGGAGCTCGACTTCCGCCCGGGCGGCTACTGGCTCTACTGCATGAGGTGCGTCGACCCGAACATGGGCGAGTGGTACGGCCGCGAGTCGTGGGGGAAGATGGTCTTCAAGGAGATCGACCCGCCGCAGAGGCTCGTGTACACCGACTACTTCTCCGACGCCGAGGGCAACATCGACACCTCGCTGCCCGCCTCCGACACGGTCCTGGAGTTCGTCGACCTGGGCGGCAAGACGAAGCTCGTGAGCTGGACCGAGTACGCCGCGGCCGACGCGCTCAAGACCGTCCTCGACATGGGGATGCTGCAGGGCATCACCGAGACCTGGGACCGGCTCGAGGAGCGCATCGCCGCGGTGGCGTGAGCGTCCGACCGGAGCAGCCTGCGGCTCGCGAGCCGCGAGCGATGGGGCCGGCGCTCGGTGCGCCGGCCCCCAACGTCACTACACGCCCCGCCCGCTTCCGCCGGATGCCCCTCGCCCCGGCGACCCGCGGCTGTCAGTCGAGCGGCAGGGCGAACGCCACCAACAGGGCGCCGCCGCGCTGCGTGCGGGTCGCCGCCGCGCCGCTCGCCACCGCGACGTACTGCCTACCTTCGACCTCGTAGGTCATCGGCGGCGCCGTGATCGGCCCGCCGACCTGGAACGACCAGAGCAGTTCGCCCGTGGCCGCGTCGTAGGCGTTGAACCTGCCGTTCTGCTCGCCCGCGAACACGACCCCGCCGGCCGTGACGAGCGTGCCTCCGGTCATCGGCTGCTCGGTCACGACCTGCCAGACGACCTTCCCGCCGTCGTAGAGGTCCAGGGCGGTGACGGTCGCCCCTCGACTCGCCCGGGATGCTCTCCGTCGTCGTCTCGAACAGGTGCGGCGCGCCGGGGACCGGGACCAGCCTGCGGATCTCCGGCTGGTCGATGCCCTCGACGTAGAGGTAGCCGGTGGTCGGGTCGAACGACAGCGCCGAGACGCCCACGCCGCCGAGGCTGCCGGGAGCCGCCCTCACGCCCTCCGGGGTGCCGCGGGTGTACATGTTCTCCTGGGGGACGACCGCAGCGGTCTGGAACAGGACCTCGCCGGTCTCGCGGTCGAGGACGTAGCAGAAGCCCGACTTGCCGCAGCTCGCCAGGGCGGGGACGGTGCGACCCTCGTGCTCGAGGTCGAACAGCACGTTCTGGGTCGTCATGTCGTAGATCCCGTGGGGCGACTCCTGGAAGAACCAGACGAGCTCGCCCGTGTCCAGCGAGATCGCGGCGATGCCGTCGGAGTAGAGGTTGTCCCCGGGCCGCATCAGGTCGATGTACCCGGGCGCGGGGTTGCCCGTCGTCACGAAGAGGAGGCCGCGCTCGACGTCGACGGTCGGGATCTGCCAGGGCGAGGCCGAGCCCGCCGCCCAGCCCAGGCCGTAGCGCTCGGCGAGGGCCCTCTCGGCCTCCAGGTCGCGGTCGAGCGGGGTGCCGTCGTACGCGGTGGGCGTGAAGTCGCCGGTCCAGTCGCCTTCCTTGGTGGTGTACCAGCGCCACACCTCCTCGCCCGTGTCGGCGTCGAGGGCAGCCACGAAGGCGCGGCGCCCGAGGTTGGCGTTGATCCAAGCCACGCCCGGGTCCTCGCCGCGCGCCACGGCGTCCGCCAGCAGCTGGGAGTCGACCTCGTTGACCTCGAACCGCGTCGCCGTCACCACGACCTTCCCGTCGTAGGCGAGCGGGGCCCAGCGGAAGTTGTAGGCCATCGGCCCCGGCGGCTCCACTCCCTCCGGCACCAGGTGGCTCGCGTCGAACGGCGGGACCTTGACGTCCCACACGACCTCGCCCGTCCGCTGGTCGAGGGCGACGACGCGCTCGTCCTCGGTGGCCACGAACACCTTGCCGTAGGCGACGGCCGCGCCGCGGTTGCGCTCGCCGCTCACCGGCCGCGACATCTGGTGGTCGTACCGCCACAGCTCCTCGCCGGTGGCGGCGTCGATGGCGGAGACGTCGCTCCCCGCGTTCGTGACGTACAGGACGCCGTCGACGACGAGGGGATGCGTCTGCGTAACGCCCGCAGGCCCCATCTGGTAGATCCAGGCCGGGACCAGCCGCCGCACGTTCTCACGGTCGATCTGGTCCAGCCGAGAGTAGCGCTGGCCGCCCAGGTCGCCACCGTAGGTGAGCCAGTTCTGCGGCTCCTGTACGGCGGCCTCCAGGCGCTCGTCATCGACCCAGCCCGGCCCCTGCGCCAGCGCGAGCCCGGCGAGCAGCACCAACACGAACGAGCCGACTCCGAAGGCCCTCGGACTACCCATGCCCATCTCCTCCTCGCTCGCTCTCGGGACGCGAACCGTGCCCCCCACCGCGTCCCGTAGAGGAGATGGTAGCAGCGGTCACGTTCCTCTTCCCTCGTCCACGGACGGTCGAGGCGGCCAGGGCCGGCGGCCTCGCGGCGCCCCGGCGGCACGCCTATGGCCGAAAACTCATCGCGCCGTCCGGGCGCCGGCGTGTACGGTGCGCACCATGCGCGCGCGCAGCGGGGTCGTGCTGCTCGACCGAGACCGCGTCTGCCTGATCCAGCGGCTGCGGGACGGGCAGACGTACTTCCTGTTCCCCGGCGGCGGCGTCGAGCCCGGCGAGACGCCCGAGGAGGCCGCGGTGCGCGAGGCCCGCGAGGAGCTCGGCCTCGAGGTCGCCATCGAGCGCCTGGTAGCCGACGTCGAGCACCGCGGCAGGCGGCAGTACTACTACCTGGCGCGGATCGTGGGCGGACGTTTCGGCACCGGCACCGGCGAGGAGATGTCGAGCCCGGTCGACTCCGCCCGCGGCAGCTACACGCCCGTCTGGGTCACGATCGAGCACGCCCTGAGGGCCGACGTGAGGCCGCGGGAGCTGTGCCAGGCGATCCACAGCGGCGAGCTCGCGAGCGGCCGCGTGCTCCGCTTCGGTAGGACGGAGCGCCAGCGCCACGTCAGGCGCTGACCACGCCCCTGCCAGGGGGCTCGTGACGCCGTTCCCGGGTAGGTTCCCGTCGTCGTCGGGGGCGTTCGGGCGCCAGTCGGCCCAGGATCGCCGCATGGCCTTGACGCATCGCGCATACGCGGGTACGTTGAGTTCATAGGCGCTCCGCGGAGCGCCTGTCGTCGTTAAGGCACCTGAGAGACCCGCTCGCCCCCACCGTCCCGACAGAGGTCCGAGCCCCGCCGGCCGGCTGACGGTAAGCTGGCGCCACCATGCTGCCGATCCTGCTGCTGGACCTGCTCTTCACGGGCGCCGCCGTGTACCTGTTCCTCCAGGGCGAGGTCCTGGCCGGTGTCGTGATGCTCCTGATGGGCGCGGTGGCCTTCGGCGTGCTCGTCGTCCGCTACGTGTCCGGCCGGAAGCAGGAGGGCGCCCGCGGCCTCGCGGCGCCCACGCTGGGCGCGGCCAACCGCGTCACGCCCGAGGTCATCACGCTGGAGCCGGCGCTCGAGCACGAGGTGAGGGACCTCGCCAGGCGGAACCGGCTCGAGGCCGTGAAGCGCGTGAAGGAGCTGACCGGCGCGAGCCTGAAGGCGGCGAAGGAGTACGTGGACCGCCTGGCCTGAGCGGGGCCGCCCCTACTCCAGCGGGATCAGGTCGTCGAACTCCGAGTCGGCGGAGCCGGGCCGCGCCACCTCGCTGCCACGAGTCGCCCAGGCGGGGAACGGGAACGTCACGAGCAGCGGCACGGGCAGGTCGGGCTGGTGCACGATCATCGAGCCGGGGCTGAGGATGCCCGCCCGCTCCTGCAGGGTGGACGGCAGGAACCGGTACTCGGGCCGCGCCGCCTCGGCCATGTCGAGGCGCCCCACGACGCGTATCGCCGCGTTGCTCACCACGCGCCTCTCGACCTCGCTCGCCGTCTGCTGCGCGCCGATGAGGATCACCCCGAGGCTGCGGCCGCGCTCGGCGATGTCGAGGAGCGTCTCCTTGATCGGGCTCTCCTCCTGCGCCGGCGCGTACTTGTTCAGCTCGTCGAGGACGACGTAGACGGTCCCGGGGCTCCTGGCGGCCGCCTCGCGCTGGTCGAACACGTCCCTCAGCACGACGCCCACGACGAACGCCTGCGCCACGCTGTGCAGGTCGTGGATGTCGATCACGTGCACCATGTCGCTGCTGGCGAGCGGGTCGAGGCGCGCCCTCTCCAGCTCCCGCGGCGGCAGGTCGCCGCGCACCAGGTGCCTGACGTGGCGCAGGGCCCCGCGGAGGCGGCGGATGAACGCCTGGACCGTGCCCTGGGCGTGGTGGCGGCCCCAGTGTTCGCCCAGGAGCATGTCGGAGACGTACTGGGCGAGCTCGTCGAGGGTCTCGACCCTGACCCTGCCGTCGGCCTCGAGGCCCTCCACCGTGCCGCGCGCGGCCAGCGGGTCCCAGTCGCCGGCGGCCTCGCCCGGCGGCAGGTAGACGTGCGGTCCCTCCTGCCCCGCCGCGTAGCGCTTCAGCCGCTCGGTGACGTCCTCGGTGACGAACTGGATCATCTGGCTGCCGGGGTCGAGCGCGAACAGGTAGGGCAGCATCCCCTTCTGGCAGAACTCGAGGAGCGACCAGGCGTACGGCGTCGCCGTGGCCCCCGCCGGCACCTCGCCGGCGAGCCGCTCGGCGCCGGCCAGGCCCGGCCGCGGCGGCACGCGGCAGGCGACGCGCTCGAACGGCCCGGCGGGCAGGCCGAGGAGCTCGTAGCGCGAGGACGCCTCGAGGCCGGCCTCCCGGCAGAACGCCCTCTCGTCCTCGGCGAAGCGGGCGTTCGGCTTGTCGAGGAACAGGAGGTCCGTGCCCTTGACGTTGAACACGACGGCCTTCACGTCCTGCCGGTTCCGAGCGACGTACTGGCCGTCCGACCGGCGGGCGTTCAGCACGCTGTAGAGCAGCCAGGTCGCGAAGCTCGTCTTGGTGGCCACGCCGGAGACGCCGCTGATGTTCACGTGCCCGCCGGCGACGCCGCAGAGGAAGTCGTAGTTCAGGTACGCCGGCTGGCCGTTGCGGAGCACGCCCACCGGCAGCGCCGAGTCCCTCATGCGGTCGACGTAGAGCGCCTTGGCCAGGTCGTCGCCGAGGGCGAGCCGCACCGGTGCGCCCGGCCGCGGCGGCCTCAGCACGTCTGGCACGAAGCGCAGCACGCGCGCGTGCGCCATGAGGATGCGCCGGCCGTAGCTCGCGCCCTGCTCGAGCAGCTCGGTGTCGCCCGGGAAGGCGAGGCCCTCGACGCTGTCGATGAGGTCGTCGACGACGGCGTAGACGGTCACGGGCCGGTCCGGGTTGAACGGGTTGAAGACGTCGACAGCCACGAGCTCGTCGAGCTGCACCCGCGAGAGCTCGTCGAGCTTGAACCAGAACTCGAGCGGGCGGCTGCGGTCGTTGGCGAGGACGATCCCGACGACGCTCACGCGGCCAGCGCCCCCCTCAGCGCGCCGAGGAGCAGCTCGCGGTCGCCGAAGGTGCGACGGAGGTCGCTCTCGAGGTCCTTCACGATCAGGAGCTGCTGCGGCGCCCGCGCGTCGTGGTGGTAGTCGGCGCTGTAGGCGGGCAGGGTAGCGGCGCTCCAGTCCGCGAGGGCTCGCGCCTCGTCGGGCGTGAGGGCGCTGTTCGCCTGCACGCGCACCAGACCCTGGCGCGGGTCGACGCCGCGCGCCGGCGGCCGGGGCCTGATCACCCACTCGAGCCTGTCGCCGAGGCTGCGGTCGCCGGCGCGCACGAGGTAGACGGGCGTCCGCTGCCCCGGCTGCAGGGCGTCGAGCACCCAGTGGTGCGAGGCCGGGAGGCGCTCCCTGCGGGTTGTCTTCACGTAGCCGAGCACGTTCTGGTGAGAGCCGGAGCGCCTCAGGGGGCCGTCGACGACGACCAGGTCGTCGGGGTAGGCGCGCGCGAGCTCCTCGGCGAGGTCGGCCTCCCGCTCCAGCATCAGCGTCTGCGCGTACGCGGAGAGGCTGGCGTCCGCCGCGTCCGTGAAGCGCGGCACGTAGGTGACCCCGTACTGCGGCAGCGTGACCGGGGCGACGTCGCCGCCGTCCCGGCCGGCCACGATCACGAACCGCTGCGCCGGCTGCGGCGTCGGGGGCTCGACCCGCTCGCCCAGGCGGCTGGCCACGCTGCCCACGCCCATGACGACGAACAGGCACGGCCTGTCGCCGATCGTGCCGGCGGCGTCGTGGCGGCGGGCGCCGTCGACGAAGCGCACCGTGCGCCGGACGGTGCCCCCGGGCGCGAGCGGGCGCCACCCGTCCTCCGGCACCTCGAACGAGAGGTCGAGGTGGGGGTCCTCCCCCTCGCCCGCCTCCCGGTCGAACTCCGTGACGGTGTAGAGCGTGTCCGGGTCCCAGGGGTGCAGCCTGAAGCGCAGGGTCACGGGGCCATCCTAGCGCCGCGAGGGCTCGCGATGACTGAGTTTTTCAGGCATGAGGCGTTAGCCTGTGGCGATGCGCGTCCTCCACACCGGCGACTGGCACGCGGGCAAGACCCTCTACGGCTACGACCGCACGCCCGAGATCAGGGAAGCCCTCCTGGAGAGCCTCGAGGTCGGGCTGCAGCACGGCGCCCAGGTCGTCCTGGTGGCCGGGGACCTGTTCCACACCCGCAACCCCAGCGCCGAGGCCGAGGAGGCCGTGTACGAGTTCTTCCGGCGCGCCGCCGAGGCGGGCCTGCCCGCCGTCGTCGTGGCCGGCAACCACGACAGCCCGCGCCGCCTCGACGCGATCGCCGGGTTCATGCGCACGAAGGGCATCCACATCGTCGGGCGGCCGCGCCGGCCCAGCGAGGGCGGCGTCGTGACCGTAGACGTCGGCGGCGACCGCATGGTCGTCGCGTGCCTGCCCTTCGTCAGCGAGCGCGTGCTGCGCTCCAGCGACGAGCTGTTCGCGGAGGACGCCGGCCAGGCCCTGGCCACCTACCAGGAGCGGGTGCAGCGGCTCATGCACGCCTGCGCCCAGAGCTTCCGCAACGACACCGTCAACGTGCTCCTGATGCACGGCACGATGGACGGCGCCAGGCTCTCGGGCAGCGAGTACCAGTTCCACAGCGGCCGCGACTACGTCATCGACCCCGACCACGTCCCCGAGTCGGTCTCGTACGTCGCGATGGGCCACGTGCACACGCCGCAGGCGGTGTGGGGGTACCCCGAGGACCGGGCGCGGTACTGCGGCAGCCTGGTGCAGCTCGACTTCGGCGAGGCGGGGGACGAGAAGCGCGCCCACGTCGTCGAGCTGCGGCCGGGGGTGCCGGCCCGCACGGTCGCCGCGGTGCCCCTGCGCTGCGGCCGGGAGCTGCGCCAGGAGCACGTGACCCTGGCAGAGCTCGAGGCGCGCCACGACGAGCTGCGCCGGTTCAACGGCCACCTGAAGCTCGTGGTGAGGCTCGAGCGGCACGACCCCACGGTGCGCGAGCGCATCAGGCGCGAGCTGCCCAACGCGCGGATCGTCCAGGTCGAGGTGCCCAGGGCGCCGGTCGAGGGCGTCGCCCGCGAGGCGGCGGCCCGGGGCCTGCGCGAGAACTTCGAGGCCTTCTGGCGCGAGGCCCACGGCGGCGAGCTCGACGAGGACGTGATGCGCAAGTTCGACGAGCTCTTCGCCAAGGTCGAGTCTGAGGAGCTGGCGGCGTGAGGCCGCGCCGGCTCCGCATCAAGAACTTCGGCTGCTTCCGCGGCGAGCACGAGGTCGACTTCACGGGCCTCGCCGGCGACCTCTTCGCGATCACCGGACCGACCGGCAGCGGCAAGAGCACCGTGCTCGACGCCCTGACGTGGGCCCTCTACGGGCAGACGCCGCGGCTGGGGAAGCACCTCAACGAGCACATCTTCTCGCCCGGCGAGAGCGAGCTCTCGGTCGTCGTCGAGTTCGAGGCCGGCGGCAGCGAGTACCGGGCCACGAGGGCGCTCCGCCGCCGCAGGTCGGGCATCGCCCCGTCGGCGAAGCTCGAGAGGCTGGCCGAGGGCGGGCGCTGGCTCACGCTCCCCGAGTCCGACCGCATCGGCGAGTACGAGCGGGCGCTGACTCGCGCGGTGGGCCTCGACTACGACGGCTTCGTCAGGGCGGTGCTGCTGCCCCAGGGCGCGTTCGACGAGTTCCTCCGCGGCAACGACGCCGAGCGCCGCGAGGTCATCAAGGCGTTGCTGCGCGCTTACACCATCGAGCGCATGCGCGAGCTGGCGATGGCCGAGAAGCAGCAGGTCAGGGCCGAGCTGGACTCGGCAAGGGCCCGCATCGACAACGAGTACGAGGACGTCACGAGGGAGCGCCAGGCCGAGCTGCGGGCGCGGGTGCGCGACCTCGAGGGCGAGCTCGAGGCGGTCCGCGCGGAGCTGCGCCGGGCGGAGGACGAGCTGAAGGCGCTCGCGGAGCTGGCGCGGCTGGNGCGCGAGCGCCGCGAGGCTGAGGAGGAGCTCGCCGCGCTCGGCGCCGAGGAGCCGGACGTGCGGGCGGCCCGCGAGGCGCTGGAGCGCGCGGCCGCCGCC
>Ga0065723_102535_pt1 | contig 11010 bp, 9 predicted proteins | sample TheenrcuSG05Z960_FD_59110 | JGI IMG/M metagenome (GOLD analysis project Ga0065723, IMG submission 59110) | Thermophilic enrichment culture from UC Davis - Sample SG0.5Z960 | ecosystem: Engineered > Solid waste > Grass > Composting > Bioreactor | place: USA: University of California, Davis
GAACAGTTATACCGTGACATTATCACAGAACAACGACACACTATATATTTTATCGGGTTGCGGATAAAACTATTATATCTTATAGTTTTATGTATTCAAGATTTTTGCTTCGCGCTCCTATCGCGAGAAGAAAGACATTCTTATTTACCTTTAATATATTAAAAATTAATGTTCCAAGGGGTTGCCAAATGCTCAAGCGCAAAGATCGTTTCATTCAAAATACTTATGATTTTTCCATAACTCGCTGGGCATCCTTATTTGGAATTGCCATCTTTTTCTTTTTCTTTTCTTATCAAAGCGCACTATTTAACAGCTTTACTTACAATTTCGAATTACCACTGTATGAAGCCATGTTGTTTGTATTTTCTGTTTTTCTGGTTGCGTTGGCGTATATTGCGCGCTTTTTAAAATATAACAAGCTGGAATTCATCTTAAGTATCGGCATGTTGCTGATGCCGCTCCTCTACTGGATAGCTTCGTTACACGCTGTGACGTATCACAATGCGGTTTTGATGGTATTTGTGTACAGTTTTTACTCCGTTTTTTTTCTGTCAGCCCTGTCCTTGGCCACGACAAAAGCAGCCCAAATTGCATCCGAATTTATTCTGCTGCTGTCCGGCTACGCGATTGTCATATATGGTCTATTGTCCGCAATGGGACAAGTAGACGACAAGGATTTGATTTGGTTTACCAACGGCGCATACCGTCTTTCATCTGTCTTTGAATATCCGAATACCTATGCGGGCTTTCTGCTTGCGCTTTTCCTATGTGCCGCGTTTGCGGCCGTCAATGCAAAGCGGACGATCGTATCGTTTATTCATGCCCTGATGCTCGTGCCGATTTGGATCTCATTCATGCTGACGTATTCGCGCGGCGCGCTTGTACTTATCCCCTTGCTCGTCTTAATTGTACTTGTTTTTCTCCGTCTTGATCGTCAGATCGCTTTTACGGTAACGCTGCTTGTGTCTGTTGCAGCCGCATTTGTCATACTTAATTCCTTCACGAACATTTATGTTGAGATCGCGCAACACGTATTGCCGCCGCCTGAGGGCAACGGGGCTGGTTCCCTATCCATGCTGGATCCGGCCTCATTGAAGGGATGGCTGATTCTCGCCGGAACCTCGATTGTTGCGGCAATCATCGTTTTGGGCATCCGGTCAGCCATGCCTTGGGTGGAAAAGCGCCTCGCCCCAATTGCCCGGCGAAGGTTCGCTCCGTTCTTCCTTCCTGTGGCTGGTACCGCAGCAGGAATTCTGCTCGTCGGTCTTTTGTTTGGAACTAACTTGGCGCAAAGTATTCTGCCTCAAAGTATAGCTGACCGCCTTTCGAACATTAACTTCAGACAGCATAGTGTGCTGGAGCGCATGACCTTCTATCGGGACGGATTGAAAGTATCCGCTGATTACCCTCTGCTCGGCGCAGGCGGCGGAGGCTGGACAGCGCTTTATGAACAGTATCAGAACAATCCGTATATTAGCAGGCAGGCTCACAGTTTCATTATCCAGACATTGGTCGAGGTCGGCTGGATTGGTTTACTGGTCTTGATTTCACTGATCGGCGTTATCTTTTTCCTCTATCTGAAAAATTATTGGAAGGAACGTGTCGAACAGCCCGGACATTTCATCTTTTTTATCTTGTCTTTCTCCATACTCGCACACAGTCTGATTGACTTTGACATGAGCTTTGCGTATATTGGTGCCGTGGTTTTCTTCTCTCTGGGGGCGCTGGCCGCAATCTATAAGGACAAGTTGTCCATTCCGCGGCTGCAGTTCCTGAATTCATACCGCTGGCGGTTCCTGTATCCCGCGATCTTGGCGGTTTTGACGCTCACCTTGATCGTCCAGGTCTATCAAGAATATGCAGCCACGCATTACTACAGGCAGGCTTTGCACATGGCTGCGAAAGAGAACAAACCGCTCGAAGAAGCGATTGTTCCTCTCAACTTGGCAATTGAGAATTCGCCTGAACATCCGCTGTATTTCATAACCAAGATTGATTGGATGCGACAAGCGTACTTTCAAACCATGGATCCGGCATATTTGAATGAAGCCAAAAACTTGATAGAACGTATAAAGAAATCGGAACCTTATGAAAGACAAATTATTTTGGAAGAATACCGAAACCATAAAGATTTAGGTGAGTATATAGAAGCGATAGAATCGTTGGAGGAAGGGATCTCCAAGTTCCAGTGGGACATCAAATTCTATGAAGCTGCTATCATGGAGTACGCCGTAAACGGCCAGAGACTTCAGGATTCCGACCCCGAAACGGCGCAAACCTATTGGAATAGAGGGATTGCGCTATACGGCGAAATTTTGAGACGAATGGAATTGCTCGAAACGCTTCCCGAAGAGCAGCTTCAAGGCCGCAACTTCGAGGTCACCGCATTCACGCGGCAGGCCGTTGGCCAAATCTATTATTATCAGCAGCGGTATCAAGATGCTGTCGAGATTCTCGAACCCTTGCGGGAAGGTGATCTCAATGATCAATATGTTCGCGTTGGAACGAGATATTATCTCGCGTCTTTGCACAAACTTGGACATTCCGACGAAAATCTGCTGAACCGCTTGATCGAATTTGATCCCGGTGAGAAAATAGCGCTTGAAGCATTGATAGGCACCTTGTCGAAAAAGTTCGACGGATGAAAAATTTTGTCCTTGGCACTTCCATTCTGTCATTCCGTACTCTATAATGAAAGAGTTAGAGCGCGAAATTTTCATGAAAGGAGGTGAAACAAGGAATGAAAAAACTGGCGATTCGCAAAACCGCCGGTCTCATGGCTCTGATCATGACGATCTCGCTGTTGCTTCCGGTCATTGCATACGCTGGCGCCAAGTTTATCGGCGGTACATACAATCCCAATACGGGTGAGATTACCGCTACGGTTTACTTGACGCAAGATGTATACGATGCACTCGAAGACAAGAACAGCGTGCCGATTTATGTCTACAGCGAGAGCACGATCGGTTCCGTTTATACCGTCTATGCCGACTTCAATAGCTCCGCCGCCGGGAAGTACTACTATTCGGTCACCGTAATTGATGCTGTGTACAGAGGCATCAATAACGTTGTCTTCAGCGTATACGGACCGAGTGGTGAACTTCTCGACGAATTCAGACCCACTTCTGGTGGCTCCACCGGTGGTGGTGGCGGCGGAGTTGTCATCCCGCCGAGCAGCGGCACTGACGCCATCAAGGCTGACGCCAACGGCAACGTAAGTGCCGACGCGCTGAAACAAGCTCTGCAAAGCGGCACTGCTGTCATCGAGATTTCCGGCAATGTAGCGAAACTCCCGGCTTCCGCTCTGACGGTGGGCGGCGTTGTCAAGATCGTTGCTGCTGGCGCTTCGTATGAACTGCCGATCAGCGTGCTTGGTGATCTTGAGGCGCTGGCTGAAGAGCTCGGCGTTACGCTCGACGATCTGGTGATTGCGGTGACGATCGCCGAACTGGAAGGCGATGCCAAGGCTAACGCTGAGGCTTCGATTCAGTCGGTGGGCGGCACGGCGGTAACCGGCATCTTCGAGTTCAAGGTCGAAGCTGTCTCTGGCGACAAGTCGATCGAGCTGAACTTCTTCGACGAGTTCATCAAGCGTTCGCTGAACAAGACGGCTGAAGCTGGCGGCGAATTCGTGGCTGTCCGGATTCAAGAAGACGGTTCGCTTGATCCGGTACCGGCTACGGAAAACGACGACAGCTACGACGTCTACAGCAGAACGAACTCCGCTTACGCCGTTATCTCGGTGGCTCCGAAGTCCTTCGCGGATTTGAAGAACCACTGGGCAGAGAAAGACATCAACAAGCTGGCAAGCAAGTTGATCGTCAACGGTACCGGCGCTGACAAGTTCGAACCGAAGCGTGACGTCACGCGCGCCGAATTCGCAGCCATGATCGTGCGTGCACTCGGACTCGAGGCTTCGACGCAAGCACCGACCTTCTCCGACGTCGCATCGTCCGCATGGTATGCCTATGAGGTGGCGGCAGCCGCTGAAAATGGCATCGTCAAGGGCGACGGCACCGGCAAGTTCCGTCCGAACGACAAGATTACGCGTCAAGAGCTGGCCGCTATGGTCGTACGCGCCCAAGCGCTGGCTAAGGTTGACGTGAATCTGTCCGACGCGGAAGTTGCTTCCGTGCTGGCCGGCTTCAAGGACGCAGGTCAGATCGGCGGTTGGGCGAAGGCGGAATTCGCGGCCGCGGTCAAGTCCGGCGTCGTGAAGGGTACGGCTGCCAACACGGCAGCACCGACCGCAACGGCAACCCGTGCTGAAGCTGCTGCGATGATCATCCGTCTTCTGAACAACGCCGGCTTTATCGGCTGATAGGCCGAGCGTCCATAAAGAAAAGAGACCCTTCGGGGTCTCTTTTCGCTTGGGATTCGGGGCATCGCCTACCTCATCACACAGCGTTGCCTCGCAACATCTTTCACTGCATTGCGGCAGGTCTTCTATTTGCTTATTCCTCATCGCCGTACCCGTTCGGATTCTGCCTCTGCCAGTTCCAGGCGTCGGCGCACATCTCCTCGATGCCCCTGGCGGCTGTCCAGCCAAGCCCGTCGCGCGCTGCGGACGGGTCCGCGTAACAGACCGCGACGTCGCCCGGCCTCCGGCCGACGATTGTATAGGGGATCTTCCGTCCGCTTGCCCGCTCGAATGCTCCCACCACCTCCAGCACGCTGTATCCGCGTCCGGTGCCGAGATTGTAGACGTAATACCCGGGATTCGTCAGAACCTTGTCGAGCGCCTTCAGATGGCCTTCCGCCAGATCGACGACATGAATGTAATCCCGGACGCCCGTCCCGTCCTTCGTCGGATAATCGCCGCCGAACACGTTCAGCCGTTCCCTGCGGCCTACGGCGACCTGGGTGATGTAGGGCATCAGATTGTTCGGGATGCCTTCGGGATCCTCGCCGATCCGACCGCTCGGGTGCGCTCCGACCGGGTTGAAATAGCGGAGCACCGCGACCGCCCATTCCGGATCGGCCGCCTGCAAATCGCGCAGGATCAGCTCGCCCATCCACTTCGTCCGGCCGTACGGATTGATCGGACCGAGCGGCGAATCCTCGGTGAGCGGGCGCGGCGTGTCGGGAACGGCATAGACGGTCGCGGACGAACTGTAGACGATCCGCTTTACGCCGAATTCCCGCATCGTCCGGCAAAGCGTAAGTGTGCCGGCAATGTTGTTCCAATAATACTCGAGCGGTTTCTCGACCGATTCGCCGACCGCCTTCAACGCGGCGAAATGGATCACCGCTTCCACCTCATGCTCGCGGAACACCCGTTCCAGCGAAGGCTTGTCCAGCAGATCGACCTGGTGGAACGCCACCCTCCTTCCCGTGATCTCTTCAACCCGCCGGATCGCTTGGCGTCGGCTGTTCGACAGGTTGTCCATCACCGCGACATCATGGCCCGCATTCAGCAGCTCGACGCACGTATGGCTGCCGATATAGCCGGCGCCTCCCGTTACGACAATTGTCATGAACACCATCCTTCGCCATGTTGATATTTTGGTTACATTCATGTTTTTTTCTACCAGTCTATGATAGAATGCAAGAGGCCCGGGCCGCAAGCGTCTGAGCGCTTGCATGCCCGGGCCTCTTATCCCGATGGCATATATGCGATTTTACTTCGCGGGATCGTACGAACTCTTCAGCGATACGATGAGGTTGAACACGGGCTTGCCGGGCGCCGACAGCTTCGGGTCGACATTGAAATACCCGTGCCGGAAGAACTGGAACTTCTGCTGCGGCTGGGCGTCTTTCATGTTCGGCTCGACAAATCCGCGCAAGATCTGGAGCGAGTTCGGATTGACCCGCGAGAGCAGCGAGCGGTCTTCCGCCTGCGCTGCTTCCCCGCTCTCTTCGCCCGCGCCGGCTTCCGGCTCCTCATCCACTTCGTTCTCATCGAGCAGCAGCGGCTCGAACAGGCGGAATTCCGCCGGCACCGCGTGCGTCGCCTCAACCCAGTGGATTGTCCCCTTCACCTTCCGCCCCGTGAACCCGGAGCCGCTCTTCGTCGCCGGGTCATACGTGCAGCGCAGCTCGATNATGTTGCCGTTCTCGTCCTTCACGACTTCCTCGCACTTGATGAAATACGCGTGCTTCAGCCGCACCTCATTGCCGGGATACAGCCTGTGATATTTCGCGGGCGGATCTTCCATGAAGTCGTCCTGCTCGATGTAGATCTCCCTGGAGAACGGAATCTGCCGTTCGCCCATGTCCGGGTTCTCGGCGTTGTTCTCGGCGGTGAGCCATTCCACCTGGCCTTCCGGGTAGTTCGTGATGACGACCTTGAGCGGCCGCAGAATCGCCATCGTGCGCGGCGCCTTCAGCTTCAGATCTTCCCGGACGAAATGCTCCAGCATCCGCGGATCAACGATGCCGGCGCTCTTCGACACCCCGGTCTCGCGCACGAACGCCTTGATCGCCTCCGGCGTGAATCCCCGCCGCCGGAGCCCGCACAGCGTGTACACGCGCGGGTCGTCCCAGCCGTCGAGCACGCCCGCCTCCACGAGCTGCTTGATGTACCGCTTGCCGATCACCGCGCCCCGGATCTGCAGCTTCGCGAACTCGTACTGGCGCGGCTGCGACTCCATCTCGCACTCCCGGATGACCCAGTCATAGAACGGCCGCTGGTCTTCGAATTCCAGNGAGCAGAGCGAATGGGTAACCCCTTCGATCGCGTCCTCCAGCGGATGCGCGAACGTNTACGTCGGGTAGATGCACCATTTGTCNCCGGTNTTGTGATGGCGGGCGTGCAGCACGCGGTAAATGACGGGATCGCGCATGTTGATGTTCGGCGACTTCATGTCCACCTTGGCGCGCAGCACCCGCTCGCCGTCCTTGAACTCGCCCTTGCACATGCGCTCGAACAGGTCAAGGTTCTCTTCCACGCTCCGATTCCGGTACGGGCTCTCGATGCCCGGTTCGGTCAGCGTGCCCCGCGTCGCCCGGATCTCCTCCTGCGACTGGTCATCCACATAGGCGAGCCCCTTCTTGATCAGAAGCACGGCGCGGTTGTACATTTCTTCGAAATAGTCCGAAGCGTAGTAGAGGGCGTCCCACTTGAACCCGAGCCATTCGATGTCCCGCTTGATCGCTTCGACATATTCCACGTCTTCCTTCGTCGGATTCGTGTCGTCGAAGCGCAGATGGGTCCGGCCCCCGTAGGCCGCGGCGATGTCGAAGTTGATCGTGATCGCCCGGGCGTGCCCGATGTGCAGATAGCCGTTCGGCTCGGGCGGAAAACGGGTGACGACGGTGCTCACCCTGCCCTCCTTCAGATCCCTTTCCACGATGGTGCGAATGAAGTTCGATGACGTCTTGTTCTCCACTCCAGATCAACCTTTCCTATCGCGCTGGTAAAAAAGCCGGCGCCGTCCATAAGGACGAGCGCATCCGTGTGTGCGACGCAAGAGAAGCCGGCCGCGGGCGCAACCCATAACCGGCATTTCCGTCACAAAATCTTACTTTTTTATGATACACAATTTCCCGGAATTCACCAATCCCCGCCCTCATGATGCTCGAAAAACACGTTCCGGGCGAGGAACGCCTCGCGCGCCCGGACCATCTCCGGGTCCGGGTCCGGGAACGTGCCGTAGGCGGCCATCAGCTTCACCAGCGCCGCCTCCGGCACGATGCGCGCGAGGCCGCGCATGCCGCCCGCTCCGGCGATCTCGTGCGCCGAGCGGTAGAGCGCGCCGCCAGGCGCCTTGGCCGGCGCGATGTAGACGTCGATGCCGAGCGCGGCGCACCGCGCCGCGAACGCGGGCAGCGACGATTCGTACGCGCCGGCGGCATCGCTGCACGCCGTAGCCGAATGATACAGGCCGTGCAGCACCGCCTTGGGCCTGCGCGGCAGCCGCTCGAAGTCATAGAGGCCGTAGTCGAGGCCGGGATACGGGCGGATATAGAGGATATCCGTCGCGAAGCCGATCCGGTCCGGCGGCAGCGCGGGCTCGCGCGGCTCGCGCAGCGCCGCAACAGGCGGGTTCACCGCGTGATCGTACGGCACGAACCGGCCGTCCCGCATATGGCCGAACGGCGCGCCGTACGGCGGCGCGAACTGATCGTCGAACGGGCGGGCCTCCGTCATGCGCGTGCCGAGCATGACCGGCATCTCGCCCCGATCGTTCTCGTACACCGCATAGACGCCGGGCAGCGCCGCGTCCAAGATGAAGTCGACCGCGGCGGCGAAGTTCCGCACCCCGTTGCCGCGCGGATCGTCGAGCGGCCGGTTCGCCGCCGTCAGCACGAGCGGCAATCTGACGTCCGCCATCGCGTAGCCCAGCATCGCCGCCGTGTACGGCAGCGTGTCCGAGCCGTGGGTCACGATGGCGCCCGCGTATCGCTCCGGCTCCGCCGCAAGCCGCTCCCGCAGGCAGCGCACCAGCTCGAGCCAGTGTCCCGGCGTCATGTTCTCGCTGAGCAAGGCAAGCGGCTGCGCCGTCACGAAGCGGATCTCTTCCGACCACGCGCCTGCCGATTTCCGGTATCGCTCGAGCAGCGCGTATCCCGCGCCGCCGTCGACATCGATGACCGCGCCGGTCTGCCGGCTGCCGATTGTTCCGCCGGTGAAAACGACCAGAATCTCCGTCACTTGCCACACCTCCGCCGCCGGCAGCCCGCCTGGTTACAACAGCGCTTCGATATCCCCGGCCAGCTGATCCGGCGTCACCTTCGGCTCGTAGCGGCGCACCAGCTTCCCCCCGCGGTCGACCAGGAACTTCGTGAAATTCCACGGGATCAGCTCGTCGTCGCCGCCGGTCAGATGCTTGAACAGCGGATGCGCCCCCTCGCCGCGGACCTCCGCCTTCGCGAACATCGGAAACGTCACGCCGTAATTCCGCTTGCAGAACGCGCCGATTTCTTCGTTCGTGCCCGGTTCCTGCCCGCCGAACTGGTTGCACGGAAAGCCCAGCACCGCGAAACCGCGCTCCTTGAACCGTTCGTACAGCTTCTGCAGCCCCTCATACTGCGGCGTCAGCCCGCAGGCGCTGGCCGTGTTCACGATGAGCAGCACTTGGCCCGCGTAATCGGACAGCGGGACCGTCTTCCCGTCCAGCGTCTCCGCCTCGTATGCATGCACCGTCATGCCGCGTTCCTCCTGCTTTTTTTACCCACGAGTCTATCATTCCGCGGCGCTCCCGGTCAAACCGGTCTCAAACCCGCATCAAGTCCGTCTCGCACCCGTCCGGGACTGCCGCAACCGCCCCGACACACATTTGTGAAATTTTTCACGTTATTTGTGATAAAAATCACATACTATTCTGAACATCCGGAATACACTGAAATCAAAGAAACCGCCATATCCAATTCCAATATTGCCGCAGCCGATCAAGCGGCAGCGCAACGCGAGGGAGGGGACGTCAATGCGGCAGTCCCGATCATCCGCCGGCAGGCCGTAATCGGCGGGCCTGACGGCATCCGGTTCCTGAGTCGTCATGTTTGCGACACGGCCACCAAATCCGATTGAGGGGTGAACGGACATGATGAAATTCGTGGAGGGAAAACAAGTACGCGGCGGGCGCTGTTCTTCTGCTTCGGCTGTACATCGGCTGGCTGTGGCTCGAGGCGGGCTGGCACAAATTGACGGACGGCTTTGACGCCACCGGTTTCCTGACCCGGGCGGTCGAAAACCCGGTGGTCGACAAGGCGACCGGCGCCGCGGTCTACCCGACGTACACGGCGTTCATCGAGCATATCGCGCTTCCCAACGTCAAACTGATCAACTTCCTGATTCCCGTCGGCGAGTTCCTGATCGGACTCGGCCTCATCCTCGGAGCGCTCACCCTGGCGGCGACCTTCTTCGGCCTGATGCTCAACTTCCTGTTCATGTTCGCCGGCACCGTAAGCACGAACCCGTGGATGCTGCTGCTCGGCGCATTCATCTTCATCGCCGGCGCCAACGCCGGAGCTTACGGCCTCGACCGCTGGCTGATGCCCGCCCTCAAGGCCGGCGCGAAGCGGATCTTCCGCCGCAAGGACGCCGTCGGCGAAGGCACCGCGGGCGCGGCCGGCGCGGCTCCCAAGACTGTCTGACACACAGACGGTCGAACCCGGGCGCAACAACCTCCGGGCATATCCGCAAGCCATTCCCCCTTCTTGAAGAAGCGGCTCCCGTCAGGCGGGCCGCTTCCCTTTATTGCGCGCTCGCCTTGAAATATTCCAGCCCGAGCGCCTTGTTGACCGCCTCGATGACGCGGTCCTGCTGCACCGGCTTGACGATGAAATCCTTCGCTCCCATCTTGATCGCGTCGATCACCATCGGCTTCTGCCCCATCGCCGAGCACATGATGACAACCGCGAACGGGTCGTACCGGCGGATCAGCTTGAGCGCTTCCAGCCCCTCCATGACCGGCATCGTGATGTCGAGCGTCACCAGATCGGGATGGTATTGCTTGTATTTCTCCACGGCCTCGAGCCCGTTCTCCGCTTCGCAGACAACGGTATGTCCGGCTTCCTCCAGGATGTTGCGAATCATGAGCCGCATGAAGGCGGCATCGTCGACCACCATGATATTGGCCATACCTATCCCTCATTCAACAGCGGGTTTTGTGTTCATTGTAATCCCTGCCGCTGAACAGCCGCTGAACAAAGGAAAAACCTTCCGGTTATGGCCGCCCGCATGCGCAATAAGCATCCGCCATGCCCATCCGCAACATCCATCTTCAACCTTCATCCGCAACAACCCGCCCGCGGCGCCCCTTCGCAAAACACGCCCGCAAATCCGTCCGCAGGTTGCTCATCCGCTAACCCGTCCGCAGACACACGTTCACAGCCGCTCATTTGCAAGGCTGTCCGCTAACCCGTCCGCGGCCTATCCCCGAACCCGTCCGCCGCCGCAATCGCCATTCCGCCGCGCCGCCCGTTCGCGGCGCCGTTATTCCGGCTTCTGGCCGAGCTCCTCCTGCATCTTGACCAGCCGTTCGAACTCCGCGTCGGCCTCGCGCTGCAGCCCCATCCGGTCGTACAGCCGGATGAGCCGCAGATGGAACTCCTCGGCATAAGGGA
>Ga0065723_101276_pt1 | contig 10901 bp, 7 predicted proteins | sample TheenrcuSG05Z960_FD_59110 | JGI IMG/M metagenome (GOLD analysis project Ga0065723, IMG submission 59110) | Thermophilic enrichment culture from UC Davis - Sample SG0.5Z960 | ecosystem: Engineered > Solid waste > Grass > Composting > Bioreactor | place: USA: University of California, Davis
CCCGGGCGTGCGCGAGCCGCACCTTGCTCAGGTAATCCACGAACGTGACGCCGAACGTTTTCTTGAAGTAGTTGGAGAAATATTTCGGCGTCGTGCCGAAAACCTCCGCCATGTGATCGAGGTACAGATCTTCCATGTAATGCAGCTCGATATATTGGCTGATGAACGCCGGATTCAGCTTGTCCGGCTTCACGGTCCGGACATGGCTGCCGATATGCTCCGCCGTCTCGATCAGCATCCGCTCCGCCAGGCCGAAGTCGCCGTCCTCCTCGAGCGCGCGGTGGAAGCGGATCTCCAGCGCCCCGAGCTCGTCCCCGTCCAGTCCGGACGATTCGGCGAGCCGGAACATGTGGTAGAACAGCGTCCTCGCGACGTGCTCCATCCGGCGCAGCCCGACGTGGTGTTCGGCGTTCCGCCGCAGCGTGTCGCGGATGATCGCGGCGGCCTCATCCGCCTTCCCGCCGATCAGACAGTTGGACAGCTTCTCCAGTTGATCGAGCGCAAGATGCATGCCCCGCTGTTCCGCCCGTTCGGTCGCGTCGAAAATCGTCTCGCCGATGTTCACCGGACGGTTGTACATGCTCTCCCGGACTTCCTCGTACGCTTCGCGGAGATGCCCGAACTCCGCAGTATGCATCCTGCCCAGGCAGCCCCGCATGCGCCAGCCTTCCAGCACGCCCTGCTCCATGGCGCCCGCGGCTTCGCGCACCTGGCGAAGCAGCCTCGGCCGCTCGCCGGACTCCCGCAGCGGGAACAGCGCCAGGAATCGCAGCGCGCGGACATGGATGACGACGGCGTCCGGCTGCACATTCCGAAGCTCCTTCTGCAGGACGGCGGACAGCATCTCCGCCGGAATCGGTTCCCGTTCCGGAGACGTGCGCTCCAACAGCAGCGCCCCCATGACGAAATGGCGCTGCGGCAGCAGATCCGGCTTGAACTTCTCGAACTCCCGCAACTGTTCCTCCGAGTACGGCGGCTCCTCCAGGGCGCGCAGGAACACGACGCGCCGCAGCTCGTTGTCCAGGAACTGCTGCTGCTTGCGGTATTCCTGGTTCTCGGTCTGCAGTTTCACGATGCCGCTGTGGATTTTGCGGAAATCGTTCCCCTTGCTGTTCCTTCCGCCGAGCAGGCGAAGGATGTTCCGCACCGGACGGTGCAGATAGATGCTGAGCAGCGCGGACAGAATGAGCGCGCTGGCGATCGAAGTCACGATGATGGACCGGTTGGCCTGCGTGACAGAATCCATATTCTGGAATTGATACGGCACCCGGTCAATATAAATGAAGCCGTTGTAATCCGAACGATAGATGTGATACTCGTAATTCTCGCGGGTGAGCGACGCCTCGCCCCGCCCGTCGGTCTGGAAGGTGTTGATCACTTCCACGAGGTCCCAGTTGGCGCCGGTCCCCATCAGCACCTGGCGATTCTGGTCCATGACGACCAGGGACGCGCCCGGGATGAGCGACGTCCGGTTCACCTGCGCGAGCAGCCTGTCGACGTCGATGAGCACGACGATGTTCTTGTTGGACAGCGCCATCCGGTTGCCGCCCGTCACGACCATCAGCTTCTTCGTCCGGTATTCCTGCGTCGAACCGGTGAGGATCGTGTAATCTTCGGCCGGAAACACCCGCATGTCGTGCTTGCCCCGCAAAAATTTCAGCCAGTAATGCGCGTCGTAGAACGGATGGCGGTACTTCTGCTCGAACAGGTGCTGCAAGCTGCTCGTGCCCGCGGACGTGATCGCGAGGGGCATATTGTCGTAGAAGACTATGATTTCCTCCACCACTTCACTGGAGGATTTCAAGGATTCGACCTGCTGCTGCAGGGTGTACACCCTCGACATGTCGATCGAGCCGTCGCTCGCGATCAGATTGTCGTAGGGCAGGCTGTGGATCGTGTAGATCAGATTGTTGACTGCCCGGAAATTGTCGTCGAACGTCTGGATCATGTACTTGACGGAAAGGGAGTTGCGGTCAACCATCTGTTCGTATATGTCGGAAATCGAATTCCGGTGAATGGTCCAAACGGACGCGGACATCACGAGAATGACCAGCAGCAGCGCTCCGAACACCTGCAGCACGCCCAGACTGGAAATCATTTTTTTCATGATCCAACCCCCCCTGCGCCTCGAGCGCCTTCCGTCAAGCCGCTTCCATCAACCCTTCTCCGCTCCGAGCATGACGCCTTGCGCGAAATATTTCTGCGCGAACGGATAGACCATCAGAACCGGAATCATCGACAGCACGATCGTCGCGTTCTTGAGCGCCTGCGGCGCCAGCGCGGCGGCGTCCACCAGATTCGACTTGTTCCCCTCGCTGAAGATCAGCATGTCCCGAAGCACGACCTGAAGCGGATATTTGAGCGAATCGTTCAGGTAAATCATCGGGAGGAAGTAGCTGTTCCAGTGTCCCATGAAGAAGAACAGGCCGATCGAAGCGAGCGCCGGTTTGGCCAGCGGGATGATGATCCTGAACAGAATCCGGAATTCGGACGCGCCGTCGATTCTCGCCGCCTCGCGGATCTGCGTCGACATGCTCTCGTAGAACGACTTCAGGATGATCAGTTCGAACGTCCAGATCGCGTTCGGGATGACCAGCGCCCAGAACGTGTCGAGCAGTCCCAGCTTCTGCACGAGCAGATAGTTCGGGATGATGCCCGGGTTCAGGAACATGGTCAGAATGATCATCAGCATGAACCATTTCCGTCCGAAGAAATCCTTCTGCGACAGCGGATAGGCGGCCACGGCCGTCATCAGCAGGTTGATGGTCGTGCCGAGCGTGGTGTAGAAAATGGTGTTCAGGTACGCGCGGGGAATTTTGCTGTCTTCCAGCACTTCCCGATAGGCGTCCAGATTGAACCCCTTCGGCCAGAGGAACACTTTGCCCTGCACCACATAGGCCGTGTCGCTGAGCGAAACGACAAGAATGTACCACACCGGATAGAGGGTTGCAACCGCGACGCAGAGCAGCAGCAGTCCGTTGACGAGGCTGAACCAGGTGAATCTCGGTTGCCCTACCACAGTCCCCGACCTCCCAACCGTCTGCTGACGAAGTTCGCCGCAAGCAGCATGACGAGCGCCACGAGCGCCTCGAACAGGCCGACGGCGGCGGCGTAGCTGTAGTTCGATTCAAGCAGCCCTTTCCGGTAGACGAAGGTGGAGAACACGTCCGCCACTTCGTAGGTCATCGGGCTGTACAGGAGCAGCACCTTCTCGTAGCCGATCCGCAGCATGTTGCCGGTCTTCAGGATGAACATGACGATGACCGTGCCCATGATGCCGGGGAACGTGATATGGCGCATCATGTGATAGCGGTTCGCGCCGTCCACCCTGGCCGCTTCGTAGAGCGTCGGATCGATGCCGGCGATGGCGGCCAGATAGATGATCGACTCGTACCCCATGTTCGTCCAGATGTCCGAGATGATGTAGACCGGACGGAACCAGGCCTTCTCGCCGAGGAAGTAGATCGGCTCGAAGCCGAACGCCTCGATGATCTTGTTGACGATGCCGTGCGTCGGCGACAGGAAGTCGATGACCATGCTGCAGATGATGACGACGGACAGAAACGCCGGCAGATAGCTGAACGTCTGGACGGATTTCTTGAACCATTTCAGCCGGACCTCGTTTAGCATCAGCGCCAGCAAGATCGGGAACGGAAAACTGCATATCAGGTTCAGCGAACCGAGCAGCAGGGTGTTGCGGAACAGCAGCGCGAAATCGTTGCCGCCGAAAAATTTCCCGAAATGCTTGAACCCCACCCACGGGCTGTCCCAAATGCCCTGGAACACGCTGTAGTCCTTGAACGCAATGAGGAGACCGTACAGCGGTCCGTAACGAAAGATCAGATAAAACGCGAGGCAGGGAATGAACAGGATCAACAGTTGCCGATCCCGCTTCATGTGCTTCCATACCGCGGCAAGCCTGGAGGGCTTGTTCGCGGCATTCCCGGCCTGTCTGGCAGCGGACTCCATCCCGTCTCCTCCTCACATGAAGAAAAATCGAACGCCGGCGAAGGCCTGTCGAACTTGCGCCGTCCCCCGCGTTCCTCCATGCCCCCGCAACGCGAAGGACACCCGGGACCCGCTGGTCCGGGGTGTCCCCGTGCGCAGAAGCTGCGGCTTAAGCCCGTTCACGCGTCGGAACGGTTATTGCGCAACCATCGCGTTGTAGCGTTGTTGGGCCGTGTTGAAGATCTCGATGAATTCATCCACGCCGAGCTTGCTTGCGTTCTTCAGCCAGGCTTCCCATTCCTTGTCGCCGGCCTTCTTGTCGAGAATGTAGTTCGCGTTGAACTCGGCTGCCGCTTTTTCGAGCGCCACCTGGAGTTCGGCGATCCGCGAATTCTCTTCGTCGGTGAAGTTCAGCACGGGATCGAGCGGCTCGAACTTGCCCTGGTTGTTCATCATGTCCTGGGCTTCCTGCTCGCGTTCCGTGAAGTTGTAGTAGACGCTTCTGTGGTCCGGACGCAGGTACATGCCTTCCAGCCAGAGGCCGTATTTCTGCTCGAGCACCTTGATGTCGATCGCCTGGCCTTCCAGCTCCGGATAGACCGGCTTGCCGTTCTCGTCGAAATAGAACGTCTCGCCTTCGACGCCCATCGTGACGAGCGAACCGCCGAACGGGCTGGTCAGGTAGTCAAGCAGCTTGAGCGCGATTTCCTTGTTCTCGTTGTTGGCGACGGTGATGCCGATATCGTCGATCCGCGGCAGCGTGCGGATGTTGCCCGTCGGACCGATCGGGTTCGCGTAGCGCAGATCGTAGTCCGGATTTTGGTCCTTGACCTGGTTGTAGAACAGTTCCATGCGGCCGATCCAGTCCCACGTGACGAACGCCTTGTCCGTCGTCATCTTCGCGGTCCAGGAATCCGCGGTATCCGTCAGGAACTCCGGATCGAGCAGGCCTTCGTTGTACATCTTTTTCATCAGATCGAGCATGTCTTTGTGCTGCTGCGACGTCGGCGCGAACTTCCACGTGCCGTCGCTTTCGTCGTAGTACGCCGGATAGCTTGCGCTGCCGATGCCCCAGCCGTAAGCCCAGTCCTTGAAGATCGCTTCCTTCGTCTTCGACGCGTACGGATAGGAGTCCGGATACAGTTCCTTCAGCTTCTTGAGCGCCTCATAGAACTCTTCCGTGTTCGTCCACGGCTGGATGCCGTGCTTGTCGAAGATGTCCTTGCGGTACATGAAGCCGTGGTTGACGTCGCGCTGCATGTCGTAGATCGGCCAGGTGTAGATGTTGCCGTTCTCGTCGCCGTACGAAGCGATGACCCACGGGTTTTCTTCCACATAGAGCTTCCTGAAGTTCGGCAGCATGTCGAGGTAGTCGTTGATCGCGACGACCGCGCCCTGCTGGCCGAGCTTCTTCAGTTCCGCGGCGGTCAGGCCGTGGAAAATGTCCGGCAGCTTGCCCGAAGCCACCGTCACGCGCAGCTTTTCCTGGAAGGTGGCGGAGGAGTAAACCTGGAAGTCCACCTTGATGCCGGTGCGCTTCTCGATTTCCTTCGCGATCAGCTTGTCGTTGACCGGCTCGTCGCCGACCAGCATCCAGGTCAGCGTCACCGGCTTGTCGACGATCGGAAGCGCAAGGCCGCCGGTGTCGCCGTATTGCGATTCGGTCCCGGCCGAACCGGAATCGGAGCCCGTCGAGTCCGAGGAACCCGAATTGCCCGAGTTCGAAGCATTGGAAGTCGAGCCCGATGCGGAGGACGAATTGCCGCTCGAGCTGTCGTCTTTGTTGCCGCCGCAGGCCGCGATCAGCATGGCAATCATGGACAGCATCAGAAGGACAACCAGCAGACGCTTTCTCTTGTGCATGTTTTCCCCTCGCTTCTTGATTGATGGAGCCGTCGTACTCGTGAAACTGCCGTCGATCCGGCGTTTCTTTGTTGCTTGATCCGTAGTCCCGCACACCCCCCTGATGTTCCGGCACATGCCGCAAACCGCGGGCCGCAAAGCCTCCCGGTTTGTGAACCGCCGTCGCCACGTATTGTAATCGCGGGGCCCGGACCATGAAATAAAACGTTTTCAACCTGCCGGCAAAGTTCGAAGCCGCGAGGGGGCGAAAAAGCAAAAACCCCTGAAAAATCAACGGTTTTCGGGGTGTGGAAAAAGCAAAAGCGGTGGAAAAATCGAAACCTTGCACCATCTATCATACCGCGTTCGACAAAAAATCGACAGGTCCATTAATTGTCCTTAAATGGAAGAAAAAGCCGGTCGGAACCGGCTTTCGGGATTCGTCACATCCGGATTTGTCATATCCGGATTCGTTTTGTCAGGATGCGTTGTGTTCGGACGGGTGGGGTCGGATTCGGCATGCGGATCTGATCCGTCATGCGTTTCGAATTTGGCATGCTCGGATTCGGTACGCTGCTCGGATTCGTCATGCGGCCGCGCGCCTTGGCGTCAGGGTTTCGCCGCGGCCGGCGCGTTTCCCCTCTCGAGCAGGAACGTGAAGCGGTAAATCTGGCGCGGACGTCCCTTGGACAGCTTTTCCACGTCGACGACCTTGACCAGCCCGTTGTCCGCCCAGGCCTGCAGCAGCCGGTGCGCGCTGCGGATCGTAATGCCCAGCACGTCCGCCAGTTCGTGGGCCTTGAAATCGTATTTGCCCGTTTTCGACGTGTGGGTGAGCAGCTTGCTCAGGTAAGCGCTCGTCATGCCCGCGTTCTCGGCCCTGCGGATCAGCTCGGCGTCCGTCGGCGGCAGCACGGCCTGCACGGGGTCGGACATCTCGAGCGGACCGATCAGCGTCTGGTCTTCCCGGATGATGAAGCACGCGTTGCCGCCCGCCTCCCTGGATTTCCGCAGCGCCGTGCGCGCGTTCATGCCGGCCTCGTTCGCCGTAGCGCCGAAGCCGACGCCGAGGCTCAGCGTGAGGCCGTAGGACGCGCGGGCGTCCTTCGCGAGGTAGATCGTCTTGTACCCGCCCGTCTCCCGCTCGAAAATGCCGCGCGTCGTGAAGAACAGATATTCCCCTTCGCCGATCTGCGTCAGATAGCCGTCCAGCGATTCGACGTAATTCAGCACCATCCGGTGGATGTCCAGCTTCAGCTTCTGCACTTCCAGCTCGCTGCTCTTCTTCATGACCAGGCCGGCGAAGTCGTCGACGGCGAGCATGCCGACGACGATCTGCGCTTCTTTGTTGCGGCGAGACTCCGTCGAGAGCAGCGCGCGCTCGAGCGCCACGATCATGTCCTGCTCCGCCGGGACAAGCAGCTCCACGGGGATCCGGCGAGCCGCCAGCAGCTCCGCCGCCGCCGCGACGCCGGTGACGGCCAGCGCGCTCGCGCCCGACTCCGCCTGCTGCGCATGGAAGGCGGCCAATTTCTCGGGCGACGCCCAGGCCGGGCCGTTGTAGACCGTCACGCGGACGTCCTCAAGGCCGAGGTCCCGCAGCGTCCGCGTCACCATCGCCTTCGTCAGCGTGTCAACCGAAATGCCGCCGTTCAGCCGCCCCGACTTCATCGCGGAAAACAGCGCCTTGTAGAGCCCGGCTCCGGTCAGCGGCGCCTGGACGACCGGCACGGACACATGTGTCCGCTCCTTCACGAGCCGGTGCGCCGCCGGGCCGAACACCAGCAGCACTTCCGTCTCCCGGGCGAGCGCGTCGGCGTGCTCCGGCGCTTCCTCCGCCCGGCCGATCTCGCGCACGACCGGGCGGAACGTCGGAAACTCCTTGATAATCGCCATCAGTTTTCCCACGGCGTCGGAAGTGCCGATGATTCCGATCTTGATCTGCATGCATTTCCTTCCTTTCACCGCGCAAAATCAGGAATCAATTTTTTATTTAAGACAAAATAAAGACAGTGTCATTTTATGATATAATATGAATCGGACGAAATGTCAAACCGAATTTTCAGGATTCGACAAGGAGCGTGTACCGGTTTGAACATTCAGGTATTTGCATCCGGAGAACAACTGGACGAGGCTTGCGCCGATCTGATCGGAGGCATGCTCCGCATCAAGCCGCGCGCCGTGCTCGGACTGGCGACGGGCGGAACGCCGCTCGGCGTCTACCGCCGCCTGATCGAAGATTACCGGAAAGGTCTGGTCAGTTTCCGGCAGGCGACCACCTTCAATCTCGACGAATACGTCGGCCTGCCGGAAGATCATCCCGAAAGTTACCATTCGTATATGCGCAGAAATTTGTTCGACCACATCGATCTGCCGCTCTCCCGCGCCCATCTGCCGAACGGAGGCGCCGCCGATCTCGAAGCGGAATGCCGCCGGTATGACGCGCTGATCGAGGAAGCCGGCGGCATCGACCTGCAGCTCCTGGGCATCGGGCACAACGGCCACATCGGCTTCAACGAGCCGGACCGGGAGCTTGCAACCGGCACACACGTCGTCGATCTGGCCGAGGAGACGCGGCGCGCGAACGCCCGGTTCTTCCGTTCCATCGACGAAGTGCCGAAGCAGGCGATCACGATGGGCGTCGGCACGATTCTGAAGGCCCGGACGATCGTCCTGCTGGCCAAGGGCGCGGACAAGGCCGACATTGTGCGGCGGGCGCTGGAAGGCCCGATCACGACCGATTGCCCGGCCTCCCTGCTGCAGACCCACTCGCAGTTGATCGTGCTGCTGGACGAAGGCGCGGCGTCGAAGCTGTCGGCCATATCGCCGGGCGGAAGGACGGTGCAAGCTCCATGAACGGCATCCTGATCGAGCGCGCGCATATCGTGCCGGTAATCGGGGAACCTTTTTCAGGCTGGCTGTACATGAAGGACGGCGTCATCGCCGCGCTGGGCGAAGGGAATCAGCCGATTCCGCCCGAAGCGGCTTCCGCCGTGAGGATCGACGGCGAAGGCGGCTGGCTGCTGCCCGGATTCATCGATCTGCACGTCCACGGCGGCGCGGGCTTCGATTTCATGGACGCGGACGAGACCGCGCTGCGCGGAATCACCCGGTTCCACGCCCGCCACGGGACGACCGGCATGCTGGCGACGACGCTGACCGCTTCGAAGGAGCGGCTGGATCGGGCGATCGGGGCGGCCGCGCGCTTCATGGCTTCGCCGATGCCCCACGCGCAGCTCCTGGGCGTCCATCTGGAGGGGCCGTTCGTCAACCCGAAATGGCGAGGCGCGCAGAATCCCGCGCATATCGTGCCGCCGCGCCCCGATTGGCTCGAGGATTGGGCGAGCCGCTGGCCCGGACTGATCAAGATCCAGACGCTCGCGCCCGAAATCGAAGGCGCCCTCGACTACATCGGGCGCCTGCGCGAATGCGGCATCGTGCCCGCCTGCGGGCATACGGACGCCGGCCTTGCGGACATCCGGGCGGCGGCCGACCGCGGCCTTCGCCACGCCGTTCACACGTTCAACGCGATGCGCCCCTTTCACCACCGGGAGCCGGGCGCCGTCGGCGCCGTGCTGACCGACGACCGGATCACGGCCGAGGTTGTCGCCGACGGGCACCATGTCCACCCCGAGGGCATCGCGCTGCTCCTCCGCGCGAAGGGCGCCGCGAACGTCATCCTCGTGACCGACGCGATGGCCGCGGCGGGCATGCCCGACGGGGAATACGATCTCGGCGGCCTGGACGTCGTGATGGAGGGCGGCATCGCCCGGCTGCGCGATTCCGGCAGCCTCGCCGGCAGCACTTTGACGATGATCGACGCGTTCCGCTTCATGGTGAGACGGGTCGGCGTGTCGGTTCCCGACGCGAGCCGGATGGCAAGCATTAACCCCGCCCGGCTGATCGGCGTCGATCACCTGACGGGGTCGCTTGCGCCCGGCAAGCGGGCGGACGTTCTGCTGCTCGACGCCGGCCTTGAGCTTCGGCGCGTATGGATCGGGGGGCGGACCGTGGAGCCGTGACGGAGCACGGCGGGTCAAGCGTTGGAGCCGTGACGNAGCACGGTGCCGATCACGCCNGGCGCGCCCTGCCGATAGAGGGCGTAGGCCTCCGGCGCGCGCTCGAGCGGCAGCTCGTGCGTGATCAGGGGCGCGACGCTGATGCGCTTCTCCGCAAGCAGGCGGATGTACTCGCCGACGTTGCGCCCCTCCGTCCAGCGCACGTAACCGATCGGATAGTCGCGGTTGCCGCGCTCGTATGAGGCGTCGTAGCGCCCCGGACCGCCGGCGCGGGAGATGAGCACCTGCGCTTCCTTCGCGAACATGGCGTTGCGGGAGAACGACATGGCGAGGTCGCCGACGATGACGATTTTGCCGCGGTCCCTCAGCCACGCCATCGACCGGTTGATGAGCGTCTCGCCCGGACCGCCGGCGCACAGGAGCACCGCGTCCGCTCCGGCTCCGCCGGTCACGTCGGCAAGATCCCGCTCCAGTTCCGCCGGATCGGTGTAGACATGGCGCACGCCCAGCTCCCTGAGCCTGGCCGCCCGGTCTTCCAGCAGATCCAATCCCGCCGTCCGGAAGGCGGCCGCGTTCGCGATCTGGGCGATCAGGTTGCCGAGGATGCCGAGCCCGACCACGACGGCCGATTCCCCGAACTGCAGCTGCGCCGTGCGCAGCGCATGGATCGCGATCGCGCCCAATCCGGCGAAGGCGGCTTCACGCGGGTCCACGTGATCCGGCACCTTCGCCGTCAGGTTGGACGGCACGGCGAGTCGTTCGGCGTGACGCACGTAGGGCGCGCCGTAGCACGCGACGCGGTCGCCGGCTTCGACGCCTTCCACGCCCTCGCCGACTTCCTCCACAATGCCGACCGCGTTGTAACCGAGAATGACGGGCGCATCTCCGCTGTTCCGCGTCATCGTCATCTCGGTGCCCGGGCTGATCGCGGAATATTCGGTGCGGATCAGCACATGTCCGGGAAGCAGCCCGGGTTCATCCAGCTCCGTGACGAAAATCCGTCCGTTTTGCGCCGCGACGGCTCTCATCGATGGTCCTCCTCCTTCTCGTCGAGGCCGAGTTCGGCTCCGCCCGACAGCAGTTTCTGTCTCA
>Ga0065723_102537_pt1 | contig 10858 bp, 11 predicted proteins | sample TheenrcuSG05Z960_FD_59110 | JGI IMG/M metagenome (GOLD analysis project Ga0065723, IMG submission 59110) | Thermophilic enrichment culture from UC Davis - Sample SG0.5Z960 | ecosystem: Engineered > Solid waste > Grass > Composting > Bioreactor | place: USA: University of California, Davis
AGCCTTACCGGATGCCGCCGCCGTCGCCGGCCGCGTTGCTGTTGTTCGTCCTGGCGCTGGTGTCCGGCCTCCTGCTCGTCACGGCGATCTCGATGCTGGTGTACATCTCCGTCTTCTGGACGATGTCGCCGGTCGGTTCGGTGCTCTTGGTCGCGGTGTCGGGTGAATTTTTCGCGGGGATGATCGTGCCGGTGCCGCTTATGCCGGGCTGGATGCAACAGGTCGTCCATTTACTGCCTTTCCGCTGGACGGTCGACTTCCCGTTCCGCGTGTACACCGGCCACATCGGCGCGCAGGAAGCGATCGTCGGAATCGGGACACAGTGGGTTTGGCTCGCCGCGCTCGCCGCCGCCGGACAATGGCTGATGGGACGGGCGCTCAAGCGCGCCGTCGTGCAGGGAGGTTGATGGGGAACATGCGCCTGTATTTCCGATACATGTCCATCCTGTTCAAATCGCAGATGCAGTACCGGACCTCGTTCTGGCTCCTCTGCGCGGGCCAGTTCTTCGTGCCGTTCACCGTGTTCGCGGGCATCTATTTCCTGTTCGAGCGGTTCGGTCGGTTGCCCGGCTGGACATTCCACGAGGCGGCGCTCTGTTTCGGCGTCATCCACATGGCGTTCTCCATGGCCGAGTGCTTCGCGCGCGGCTTCGACATGTTCTCGCGCCTGATCGTCCGCGGCGATTTCGACCGGCTGCTCGTGCGTCCGCGCGGCACGGTCGTCCAGGTGCTCGGCTCCAGCATCGAGTTCACACGCTTCGGCCGCATGCTGCAGTGCGCGGTCGTGCTCGGGATCGCGGTATCGGGGCTCTCCGTCCAATGGACGCCGGCCAAGGTGATCACGCTGATCCTGATGATCGCGGGCGGGGTGATCGTGTTCTGCGGCATCTACATCCTCGGAGCGTCGTTCTGTTTCTGGACGGTGCAGGGGCTGGAAGTGATGAACATTCTCACGAACGGCGGGCGCGAGATGGCGCAGTATCCCCTCGACATCTACGCGAAATGGGTCACGCGTTTCTTCACCTTCGTCATCCCGTTCGGCGCCGTCAGCTACCTGCCGCTGCTCTACATTCTCGATCGGACCGACGGCCCGGATTTGCTGTACATGGCGATGCCGCTCGCTTCGCTGCTGTTTCTCGCGCCGTGCCTCGTGGCTTGGCGCGTCGGCGTCCGGCATTACCGGTCGACGGGATCGTGAGGTTCGGTTTGCCGGAATACCATCGGTTCACGAACCGATCGACTTGTCCGCCGCATTCCGCTTCTCCGCGCGCTTGCGGTGCCATTTCCATCCGATGTATGCCGCCGTCAGCAGGACGAATGCGGCGAGGATATACGATTGGTATTCGACGATCGCGTCCATCGCCTCGTCCCGGTCGCCGGGGTAGAATTTGCCCAGGCTGAGCAGCAGGAACGTGGACGGCGCGATGCCGAGCATCGTCAGCAGCGTGTAGAGATGCAGCTTCATCCTGGACATGCCCGCGACGAACGGCACGGCGTTGCCCAGATGGAGCGGGCTCGCGATCGCGACGCTCCAGATGCCGTACCGGCTGAAGGCGGAGGACGCCTGCTCCAGCTGCCGCCTGCGGGCCGGGCTGAGACGCTTCATTAAGCCGCTGCCCAGCGCGTAGCCCAGAAAATAAGGGATATAGCTGCCGACCGCGTACAGCGCGCTGCCGACAAGCGAGATCCAGGCGATCTGCAGCCACGACAGCTCCATCACGAACCCGACCGAGACGATGAAGAACGTTCCGATGAACGGAAACGCGCTTCCTTCTATGAAAAGCGAGGCGAGCACGCCCCATACGCCCCATTCTTCCAACAAGTTGAGCAAAGTTTCCGCCACGGGAGATTCCAACCTTTCCGCCGGCCACGAAGGCGGGCGCAAAATTCCATCTACCCATTATAGTACAGCGGAGATCGGGCCGCATCCGTCGCAGGAACGTCGTGACGGTTTACAAATTCGCCATTTTTTCTGGTAGTATGGATATGATCAAGGATGGAAAGGAAGATGCATGTCATGAACAATGCCGCATTCGGAAGAAGAACGCGCGTCGTGCGCAGCGCCTTCGCCGCGCTGGCCTGGTTGCTTACCGCCTGCATTGCGGTCCAGACGCTGCTGGCCGGCGCGGCGGTGTTCCACGATCCGGATTTCTGGCGGATGCACAACAAGTTCGTCCCCATGTTCGAATGGCTGCCCCTGGTGATGCTGATCCTCGCCTTTCCGGGCAAATTCGCCGCTTCGGTCAAATGGAGCGCGGCGGCGCTGCTCGCCCTGATCGTCCTGCAGTACGTGACGGCCAGCTTTTCGGGGATCGGCATGCTGCATACGGTGATCGCGCTGCTCATGTTCCTGCTGGCGTACCGGACGGCCGTCAACGCGATGCGGGCGTATCGGGCGCTCTACGCTCCCGCCTCACGGGGTCCGCAATACTTCCCCCAGCCCTGATATGCGGCGGTTCATCGCAAATCCGTATGGATTCCTGACAAATCTGTATAGGTTTGTGAAAGCCAACCCGCTATAATGGATGCTGTAAACGATTACCGCCGCAAAGAGGGAGAGAGAAGCCGTGAGGATGACGTTCCGCTGGTACGGCGAAGGCAACGACACCGTCACGCTGAAGCAGATTCGCCAGATTCCCGGCGTCGAAGGCATCGTCTGGATGCTGCATGACGTGCCCGCCGGGGAAGTGTGGCCGATGGACAAGATCCGNCGCTACAAGAAGCTCGCGGAAGANTACGGCTTTCCACATCGANGTGGTTGAAAGCGTCAACGTCCATGAGGACATCAAGATGGGCCTNCCNTCGCGCGACCAGTACATCGAGAACTACATACAGACGATCAGGAACCTGGCNGAAGCCGGCGTGAAGGTCATCTGCTACAACTTCATGCCGGTGTTCGACTGGATGCGCACGGACCTGTTCAAGGAGATGGAGGACGGGTCGACGGCGCTCTTTTTCGAGAAGGCCAGGATCGACAGCATGGACTACAGGGAGCTGATCCGCAAGATCGCCGAAATTCCGGACTTCACGATGCCCGGCTGGGAGCCGGAGCGGCTGAAGAAGGCCGGCCCGGTGATCGAGGCGTACCAGAGCATTACGGAGGAGGATCTGTTCCGCAATCTCGAGTATTTCCTGAAGGCGGTCGTGCCGGTCGCCGAGGCGTGCGGCATCAGGATGGCCATCCATCCGGACGATCCGCCGTGGTCGGTGTTCGGCCTGCCGCGCATCATCACGAACCGGGACAACATCCGCCGCGTGCTCGACATGGTGGACAGCCCGTCCAACGGCGTCACGCTGTGCAGCGGATCGCTCGGCGCGAATCCGGCGAACGACATCCCGGCCATGATCCGCGAGTTTGCGGGGCGCATCCCGTTCGCGCACATCCGCAACGTGCGCGTGTACGAGAACGGCGATTTCATCGAGACGTCGCACCGGTCGGGCGACGGGTCCGTCGACATCGCCGAAGTCGTGCGGGCCTACCACGAGACCGGGTTCACGGGATACGTCCGTCCGGACCACGGGCGCCACATCTGGGACGAGAAGTGCCGTCCCGGCTACGGCCTGTATGACCGCGCGCTGGGCATCATGTACCTGTGGGGCGTCTGGGACGCGCTTGAACGCGTGAAGAAGGGATGAGCGCATGCTTCCGATCCATGAGAATCTGAAAGGCAAAGTCGCCGCCGTCACCGGCGGCAGCGGCGTGCTCTGCTCGGCGATGGCCAGGGAGCTCGGCCGGCAGGGCGTGAAGGTCGCGATTCTGAACCGGACCGCGGAGAAGGGCGAAGCGGTCGCCGAGTCGATCCGCGCCGCGGGCGGCGAGGCGATCGCCGTCGCGTGCGACGTGGTGAGCGCATCCGGCGTTGCGGAGGCGGCGGCCGTCGTCGCCGAGAAGCTCGGCCCGTGCGACATTCTGATCAACGGCGCGGGCGGCAATCACCCGCAGGGCATCACGACGAATGAAATCTTCAAGCCGGAAGACCTGGAGAAGGAAGGCGTGACGACGTTCTTCGATCTGACCCGCGAGGGGATCGAGTTCGTCTTCAACCTGAACTTCCTCGGCACGCTCATCCCGACGCAGCATTTCGCGAAGCAGATGATCGGCCGGGGCGGCGTCATCATCAACATCTCGTCGATGAGCGCGCCGAGCCCGATGACGAAGGTGCCGATCTACAGCGCCGCGAAGGCCGGCATCGAGAACCTGACGAAGTGGATGGCCGTTCACTTCGCGGAGGCCGGNATCCGCGTGAACGCGATCGCGCCGGGCTTCTTCCTGACGGAGCAGAACCGTCACCTGCTGACGAATCCGGACGGCTCGCTCACGGAACGGTCGCACAAGATCATCTCGCATACGCCGATGCGCCGNTTCGGCCAGCCCGANGANCTGCTCGGNGCGCTGCTCTGGCTNGTCGACGANGCGACGTCGCGCTTCGTCACCGGCATCACGGTGCCCGTGGACGGCGGATTTCTGGCCTACGCCGGCGTATAANCGATGNNTCAAGGCCNTCCCGGACGGGGAACATCGCCATTTCGGCGAGCCGGAAGGGATGNCTTCTCTCTCGCATGAAGGCCCGGACCGGGCTTCAGACTGCGTGTGACGAGCAATCCGGGGGGAGGGAACGAGCGATGATCGAAATTCGCCGTATGCGGGCGGAAGACGCCGGCGTGATGCGGGAGATTTTTCCGCAGTATGGCATTCGCCGGCCGGAAGATTATTATGCTCAATGCCTGGAGGAAAATGAAGCCGGCATCCGCGCGACGCTTCCGGCGTTCCGGAACGGCGAATATGCGGGGTGTGTCCATCTGCTGGAGCATTCCGGCTACCCGTATTTCGCGGAGAACGGCATCCCGGAGATCAACGGCCTCGTCGTGATACCGCCNCTGCGGCGGAAGGGCATCGGAACCGCGCTGCTCGACGCGGCCGAGAAGATCGCGCCGGAAAAACACGGGATCGTCGGCATTTTGTCCGGCGGAGGTTGTGCGGTACGATGCTGATCGCGCTGCGCGCAGGAGACCAAGTGTTCGGCCGTCCCGCGTTTCTGAAGGATGAGGCGCGCTTCCATCCGCTGGGCCAGATCAGCGGCTTCCCGGACGCGCTCAGGATCAAATCGGACGACGGCGTGCTGCTCTACGCGCAGACGCCGGGCCGGAACGGATGGCTGTGGGTCGACCCGTCCGCGCCGGAGGATGAGCGTCTGTCGCGCATCCGCGAGCTGGCGGAGAAGATCGACGATGACGCGCTGCCGGGCGTGATCGGCGATCCCGGGCCCGTCCGGCGGTTCGCGGAGTGTTACGCGGCAAGGCGGCGGATCGCCTGGACCGAGCGGCTGACGCTTGTCCCGTATGCATGCCGCGCGCTCAGGCTGGAAATCGCCGCGAAAGGCTGTCTTCGCAAGGCGTCGGCCGCCGATCGGTATACGGCCGCCCGGTTTCTCGCCGGGTTCTCGCGGGATGCCTACGGCGAGCCGGTCGCCGCGTTCACGCAGCTTCCGGCGGCCGACCGGATGATCGGGGAAGGCGGGCTGTTCTTCTGGACCGTCGGCGGCGAATGCGTGGCGATGGCGAACATCGCTTATCGTTCGGCGCGCCACGGGCGGATCAGCGCGGTCTATACGCGGCCGGACGCGCGCGGTCGCGGGTTCGCCAGCGCGATCACCGCCGAGCTTACGCGCATGCTGCTTCGCGAAGGTCTGACGCCGATGCTGTACGCCGACGCCGCCAATCCGGGTTCGAACCGGATTTACCGCCGAATCGGATACGAACCGCTCGACCCGATCATCGAGATCGGCTTCCGCCGGGAGCGGGGCGCGTAACGCAAACGGGGAGACCGCGGTGCGCGGTCTCCCCTCGCGTTCCATGCTTCGCCCGGGCGTCACGGCATTGCCGGACGGTCAAGCAGCTCCCATCCGCCGCCCGCCGGCCGGGCGATGAACCGGCGGATTCGGCCGTCCTCGCCCTCGGCATCGACGAGCAGACGTCCGCCGGGCCGGGGCCGGATCGTATGGATCTCGCCGCCCGGCATCCGCTCTCTGACGAGCGGCGTCAGCACCGGCACGAGCAAGTCCTCGAGCCACATGCGCTCGAGATGCCAGAGGGGCGGCTCTTGCGGCGGCGGATAGCCTTCCGGCGGCGCCCCCAGCGCGCGGGCAAGCGCCTTGGGCTCATCGGGCAGCGCCTTTCCCGCGCCGACCGCCGCCGTCCACCGGAGGCACAGCTCGACGGTCCGGACGATCTCGTCATATTCGAGCGAGCCGTTCGCGAACCGGATCTCGACCGTTCCGTTGTCATACCAGGCGCGGGCGTTGATGCCGCACCGGTGCGACTGCGGGCGTCCGGGATTGTGAAGCGCCCGGCTTCCGGGCTCCTTCACGTAACGCTCTCGCATCTTGAGCGTCACCGGCGGGCAGAAGATGAGCCGGTGCCCGGCGGTGCGGAGCAGCCGGCGCAGCGCGTCCTGCGTGCGCAGCGCCGCGTCGAGCAAGGGTGCGACGACTTCCTCGCCCCAGGCCGACAGATCGACGTGCACATGGAGGCCGCAATTCCAGTTCGCGGCTGCGCCGGATCGCTTCAGCCATTCCGTCATCCGGCGAATCTGTTCCCGCTCGTCCCATGCAAGCGGCGGCGAGATCAGTTCCGCTCCCGTCGGCATTCCCCGCTCGTCGCACAATAATTTCTCGGACATGATCGACCAGCCGGGCTCAAGCTTCGACAAGTCCGGCGCATCCCCCGCAAATTCGATCTCCACGCCGAAGCGCAAGTCTTGCCAATCGACGTCAAGCGGCCAGGTCATATCGCACGCATCCTCCCCTGTCTCAGGAATCGTTCCACGGACCGTTCCCGGCGGGGGAGCGCGGGATTACCAGGGGAATTTTCAGAATCGGCATGCCTTCGCCTCCCTTGTGCGAACGGTGTCCGGATCTGTTCTTCGCCGCGCGCAGGCGCGAATCCTGTCGGACGGCTGCCGTGATTGGTATAAAACGGCTATAAAGCGTTTTTTCGCTGCCGGCCTCCGCGCTTCGCTGGTACAATGTTCATTGTCGGGCCGACAAATCCGGATGAAAGGAGTTGATCCAGGCAATGCGGACAATGAACGAGGTGGCTAACGGTTAATCCGGATGCCTGTACATCGGGAGGCCGGCGGTCCGGTGAGGCCGGCGGCCTCCTTCCTTTCATGCCGTCTATGGGTGTGCGGGGCGTCTAGTCGGCTGTAAGTGCTTTCAATTATACTGGAAAACGATGGCGGAAGTCCGGGGCCGTCTGTCAACATCATTCACTGCGAAAGGAGGATGAACCATGAGGCTTTTGGCATTACCGATCGAATATATCCGCGGCGCTGCGGCCGCCGCGGTTCAAGCGGAGAAGAAGGCAAATGGTTTGTTCATGAACGGGGAGGAACGTTACCTTGAATTACAAAAATGGAAAAGACGTGCTTCCCCCTGGTCTGCTGACCGAACTGCAGAAGTATATCCAGGGGGAACTGATCTATATTCCGAAACCGGCGAGCAAACGGGCGGCCTGGGGTGAGCTCAGCGGCGCGCGGAAATGGCTTGCCGAACGAAACCGGCAGATCATCCAGGATTACATGAANGGCCGGACCATCGCGGAACTGGAACGGAAATTTCACCTGTCCTCCGAGAGCATTCGGAAGATCGTGGGAAAATCGCGCCGATCCACGGCGCAATAGTCATGCGGGAAAACGCGGCTGCGAAGGCCGCGTTTTTGTTATGCCGGGTTTCGGGGCAAACTCCGGTTGTCGGAAGCGAACTTATGCCATAAATCCCCTCCGCGGCGCCGAACGAAAACGATTGCAGGCGACATGGAAAGTCAGTTATACTAGTGAAGTAATTTTACCTTTTAATGGAGGAAAGCAACATGACAGCGAGCATCAAAATCGGCGTCGCGGGGTACGGCAATCTCGGGCGCGGCGTCATTCAATCGGTCAAGCAAAATCCGGATATGGAACTGGTTGCGGTGTTCACGCGGCGCGATCCGGCGCAAATGAAAGGGGAAGCGGGCATCCGCTTTGAGCATATTTCCGCAGCCGAGCAATACAAGGGCCGCATCGACGTCATGATCATGTGCGGCGGTTCCGCGACGGACCTGCCCGAACAGACGCCGGCGATGGCGGCGATGTTCAACACGGTCGACAGCTTCGACACGCACGCGCGGATTCCGGAATTTTTCGCGTCGGTGGACGCGGCGGCGAGAAAGGCCGGAACCGTAAGCGTCATTTCGACCGGCTGGGATCCGGGTCTGTTCTCGCTGAACCGTCTTCTCGCGGAAGCGGTTCTGCCGCAGGGCAAGGCATACACGTTCTGGGGCAAGGGGGTCAGCCAGGGCCACTCCGACGCGATCCGCCGCGTGCCCGGCGTGAAGGCCGCCGTCCAGTACACGATTCCGTCCGAAGAGGCGATCGAGCGCATCCGCGCGGGCGAAACGCCGGATCTCTCGACGCGCGAGAAGCACACCCGCCTCTGCTATGTCGTGGCAGAGGAAGGCGCGGACAAGGCGGAAATCGAGCGGGCGATCGTCACGATGCCGAACTATTTCGCCGAATATGACACCACCGTCCACTTCGTTACCGAGGAAGAACTGCGCCGCGACCACGCGGGCATGCCGCACGGCGGCTTCGTCATCCGCAGCGGCGTGACGGGGCAGGGCACGAAGCAGATCATCGAATTCAGCCTGAAGCTCGAGAGCAATCCGGAGTTTACGGCCAGCGTGCTGACCGCCTACGCGCGGGCGGCATACCGCCTGCACCGGGATGGCGTTTCGGGCGCGAAGACCGTGTTCGACATCCCGTTCGGGCTGCTGTCGCCGAAGTCGCCGGAAGAGCTGCGCGCGACGCTGCTGTGAGGTTTTCTGCGGAAGGTTTTCTAACATTAATTAGGATGAACTGTGAACCAATGTAACGCAACACGTTATATTGGTTCACATTTATTTATAGCAAAAAAAGTAATAAATTCATTTAATCGTGTTCCAAAAAAAGATTGATTGGCATTCGTGGCGGTCGATGCTTTAGACTGTAGACTATCGCTGCGGAGTGCAAAGGATCAGCGTGAAAATGCAAACGTGAAACGAAAGTGAAAAACGCAGAGGAGAGTGAATGGATGAGCACGATGCTGTCGGAAGAAAGCATGACGCAAGCCAGGGCGTATGTCGAGAGGGTTTACAAGACCGTCATCGCCCGCAATCCGCATGAATACGAATTTCATCAGGCCGTGAAGGAGATCCTCGAATCGCTCACGCCCGTGTTCGCGAAGGAGCCGCACTATATCAAGCACGCCATTCTGGAGCGGATCGTCGAGCCGGAACGCGTCATCACCTTCCGCGTGCCGTGGGTTGACGACAACGGCAACGTGCAGGTGAACCGCGGCTTCCGCGTCCAGTTCAACAGCGCGCTCGGACCGTACAAGGGCGGCCTGCGCTTCCATCCTTCCGTCAACGCGAGCATCATCAAGTTTCTCGGCTTCGAGCAGATCTTCAAGAACGCGCTCACCGGCCAGCCGATCGGCGGCGGCAAGGGCGGCTCGGACTTCGATCCGAAGGGCAAGTCCGAGCAGGAAATCATGCGTTTCACGCAAAGCTTCATGACGGAGCTGTACAAGTACATCGGCTCGGACGTCGACGTGCCGGCGGGCGACATCGGCGTCGGCGCGCGGGAGATCGGCTACATGTACGGCCAATACAAGCGCATCCGCGGCAGCATTGAGGCCGGCGTTCTGACGGGCAAAGGCGTCGGCTACGGCGGCAGCCTGGGCCGCACCGAGGCGACCGGTTACGGCCTGATCTATTTCGTCGAGGAAATGCTGAAATCGAAGGGCCTCAGCTTCAAGGACGCGACGGTGATCGTCTCCGGTTCGGGCAACGTCTCGATCTACGCGATGGAGAAGGCGCAGCAGCTCGGCGCGCGCGTCGTCGCGTGCAGCGACTCGAACGGCTATGTCTATGACCCGAAGGGCATCGATCTCGCGACGGTGAAGCGGATCAAGGAAGTCGAGCGCAAGCGGATCCACGAATACGTGAAGGATCATCCGCACGCCACCTACACCGAAGGCTGCGAGGGCATCTGGTCCATTCCGTGCGACATCGCCCTGCCGTGCGCGACGCAGAACGAAATCTCCGAAGAATCCGCGCGGCTGCTCGTGGCGAACGGCGTCAAGGCGGTCGGCGAAGGCGCGAACATGCCGTCGACGCTCGAGGCGATCGACGTCTTCCACAAGAACGGCGTCCTGTTCGGACCGGCGAAGGCGGCCAACGCCGGCGGCGTCGCCGTCTCCGCGCTCGAAATGTCGCAGAACAGCATGCGCCTCTCCTGGACGTTCGAGGAAGTGGACGCGAAGCTGCATCAGATCATGAAGAACATTTACGCGAGCAGCGTGAAGGCGGCCGAAGATTACGGCCATCCCGGCAACCTGCTCGTCGGCGCCAACATCGCCGGCTTCAAGCGGGTGGCGGACGCCATGATCGCGCAAGGCGTGGTATAATCGGACGTAAGAAAATATGTCATGCGGGTGCGGCTTCCGGGCCGCGCCCTTTTTGCGTTCGCCGGCTTTAGTGTCGCGGTTGTGACGGTTGGACGGCTGCTGTTGCGGTTCCGCGGGTGTTTTTTTATAGTGGAAGTAATTGAGAGAAGGGGACGATCATGAGAGGAATCCGTGTGCCGCTATGGATGGCCGTTCTGATTCTGGCGCTGCTCGCCGCCGGGGGACGGGCGGACGCGCACGCCGTGCTGGAGCGATCCGCGCCGGCGCCCGGCGAACGCATGGAGGCTGGCCCGGGCGAGATCCGATTGGAATTCAACGAGCCGGTTGACACGTCGGTCGGCTTCGTGCGGGTGCTCGGCAGCCGCTCCGAGCGG
>Ga0065723_102538_pt1 | contig 10856 bp, 7 predicted proteins | sample TheenrcuSG05Z960_FD_59110 | JGI IMG/M metagenome (GOLD analysis project Ga0065723, IMG submission 59110) | Thermophilic enrichment culture from UC Davis - Sample SG0.5Z960 | ecosystem: Engineered > Solid waste > Grass > Composting > Bioreactor | place: USA: University of California, Davis
GAGTTTGCCCAATTATATCAAGGGTTTGTTTGGAAAATTAAGCTGCGAAAGTTGAGTTAATCTTGATGGACTTGATCGCTTATATGAGCGATAAAACGATGTGCTATCCAACGATAGAAATGATTGCCCACAATGTCGGATGCAGTTCAATGCTGGTTTGTCTGCTATGTGGACATAAAGTCTGTTGTAAACAGACTGGTAGTCTACCTTGACGGGGACTTTTTTGTTATTTGATGGATTATTCTGAAACCCGCTTTCACGGGGCAGGGAAATCGGGTACGCTGTCGAATTGGAGAAAAAACCAATTTTGAAAGCGCTTGCTCAAGTCTGTCAACATTACGGGGGAACTAACAACAAACAGCAAGGAGACATCGGCGATGAGAATCAACGGCTCAATCTTCCATTCTGTCGGGATGAAGCTGTTCGTCCTCATCTTCTGCGCCATCCTGCTGTGTGTCACGGCCCTCGGCTGGTTCTCGTATTCCCGCTCGAAGCGGGCGATCGAGACGGAGGTCGCGGAGGCGAGCCGGATTACCGCGCGGCAGACGGCCGAGAAGCTCGACGTCGTCCTGACGGGCTACGCGCAGAAGCTGAAGCAGGTCGTCGCGGACGCCGAGTTCATCCGGCTGCTTCACCGGTTCAACCAGTCCGGCGACGCGGCGGAGATCGCGGACCTGGCGCAGACGCTTGAGACCAGGCTCGAAGCCGCCGCGATGACCGACGTGTCCATCAGGCGCATCGCGCTGATCTCCGACCGGGGAGGGCGCCCCGTCCTCGTTTCGGACGCGTCCGCCGACGCCGCGGATTTCCGCGATCCGGCGATTTCGCAGCGCGTCCGGGACGGACAGGGCAAGCCGGTCTGGTTCGCGAAGGCGGACGGGTCCGGCATCCGGCTGTTCGTCGGCATGTCATACGAACTGAACGCGATGCATGAGCTTTATTTGGAGATCGATCCTTACGTGGTCGAGAAGCGGGTGCAGTCGACGGACTTCGGCGACGGGCGCATCTTCGTCGTTACGCCCGACCGCATGATCGTCTACGCGACGGAATCCGGGATGGCCGGCATGCCCTACGAATACGCGCTGGCCGAAGACGACTCGTCGATCATGGCGATCGAGGGCCGGGACATGCTGACCGTGCGCGGAACCGTGGAATCGAACGGCTGGCAGATCATCAGCCACATCCCGCTCGCCAGCCTGATGGAGAACGTGCGCTCCATCCGCGACCTGACGTTCCTCATGTCGGTCGCGGCGATCGCGGCGGCGGGCCTGATCGGGCTCCTCATCGTGCGGATGGTCGGCCGTCCGCTCGGCGAACTGAAGGCGCTGATGACGGAGGGCCGGAAAGGCAACCTGACCGTCCGCTCCAGCATCCGGCGCAAGGATGAGATCGGCCAGGTCGCGGACAGCTTCAATTGGATGATGGAAGAAATCACGGCGCTCGTGCGGAGCGCGAACCAGTCCGCGCAGGCGGTGCTCGAGACGGCGGCCGCCCTGACGCAGGCCGCCCGCCGGACGGCGGACGCCGCCGGAACGATCGCGGCCGCGACGGAGGAAATCGCATCGGGCGCATCCAGGCTCGCCACATCGTCCGAGCAGGGAGCCGGTCTTGCGGAAGAGATCGGCTCACAGGTCCGGACCGTCGTCGCGTCGAATGAAGAAATGAAACGGGCCGCGGCCGAGGCGGAGGCGTCCGGGACCGCGGGCATCGGCCACATGACGGCCCTGATCGACAACACGAACCGGATGGAAGCGATGACTCGCATGATGGCGGAGAAGGTCGGCCGTCTGGCCGACAGCGCGAGGTCGATCCGGAACATCCTCGAGATGCTCGTCCGAATGAACGCGCAGACGAACATCCTGTCGCTCAACGCCGGCATCGAGGCTGCGCGCGCGGGCGACAGGGGCAAGGGGTTCATGGTCGTGGCGGATGAGATCCGCAAGCTGGCGGAGCAGTCCCGGCAATCGATCGCCGTCGTCGGCGAGATTATCGGCGCGATCCAGCATGAGATCGGCGAGACGGTCGAGGCGCTGGACGAGGCGCATCCGGTCTTCCGCGAGCAGATCGACGCCGTGAAGGAAGCGCACCGGCTGTTCCAGACGGTGCGGACGAACATGAACGCGTTCATCGGACGACTGGAAACCGCGACGGCGTCGATCCGCAGGCTCGAGCAGGTCCAGTCCGACATGGCCGACACCATGAACGATGTCAGCTCCGTTGCGCAGCAAGCCGCGGCGGTGTCCGGGGACGTGGCCGGCTTGAGCCGCGAGCAGCTGAACGTCAGCGCCGGGCTCGTGGAACTGTCCAACCGGCTCGAATCGGTGTCCGGTCAGCTTCGGTCGTCGCTCTCCCGGTTCACGATTTCATGATCAACACCGTAAAGACGGAGCAAAGCCATCATCCGCCTGATCCGGCGGGAAACGGGGAACGAACGCCATGCGCAAAACGATCGTCGTCCTGCTCAGCATCGTCGGCGCGGCGCTGATTTACTTCACCTCGGTGTCGGCGTACAAGGTGTTCCGCGCTGACCTCAGACTGCCCCATTCGCCGCTGACGCAGTCCGCGGAATACCGGCTCGTTCTCATCACCCAGGAGCTGGAGACGCCCTTCTGGGACAAGGTCGGCAACGGCGCGCGGGCTGAAGCCGCGAAGCACGGGGCGATGCTCGAAGTCTGGGGAAGCTACAACAACGACTCCGACGAGTTCCTGAAGAAGCTGGAGATCGCCATCCATTCCCGCATGGACGGCATCATCGTCCAGGGGCTCGACACGGACGCGTTCAAGGAACTGGTCAAATACAAGGCGGCTTCCTACGGCATTCCCGTCATCACCGTCGTGAGCGACGTGCCGGACAGCCTGCGCAGAACCTACGTCGGCACCGATCATTTCGAAGCGGGCCGGTTGATCGCCCGGCAGCTCGCGGAGGACATGGGGCCCGAAGGGACGGTCATCCTGCTCCGGGACAGCGGCAACGCGTATTACCAGGAACAGCGGCTGAACGGCATCCGCAGCGTGCTCGAGTCGCATCCCGGCATCAGGCTGCGCTACGCGGAGACGGAGGGCTCGCGCGAGCAAATGATCGCCGCCATGCAGAATCTCATGAACCAGGCCCCGGAGGCGCAGGCGTTCATTGCCGCGAACGCGAACCTGACCGCCGCGATGGTGCAGGAGATCGGCCGCAGATCGCGGGTGCAGCCGTACCATATCTACTCGTTCGACGACAGCCCCGACATGCTGACGCTGCTCCGGGACGGACTGATCGACGGCGTCATCGAACAATCGCCCGAAGAGATGGGGCGGCTCAGCGCGGCGCTCATGATCGACTGGCTGAAGGGCGGGAAGCTCCCGCTTGATTCGGGCGGCTATCATACCGAAATCCGGCTGCGGAAAGCGGACGATGCGCCATGAACCGCATCCAGAACAAAATTCTGTCGCTCACCGGCATCGTGCTGTTCATCATGGCGGCCATCTGGATGACGCTGACCTATTACAGCCGCCAGACCCAGGAACAATACAACGAGATCCTGCAGCGCTATCTCCGCATGAACGAAGTGACGAGCGCGAGCCAGCAGATGATCACGGACCTGAACAACTATCTGATCCAGCCGACGAACGTGAATCTCGAGCAGCTCGAACGCAGCAAGGAACGGCTGCGCAAGGCGAAATACGACGTGTACGCCCTGCGCAACGGGGACAACGACTTCGACCTCACCAGCTACACGAACCTGATCGACAGCCTGCTCGAGGCGGTCAGCCGGTCGCTCATGTTCCAGTCCCTGATGGAGACCGAAGATTCGAACCAGGCGTTCAACGAAGCGACGCGCATTTCCCGCTCGATCTCCGACATGACGCTGACGCTGCTCGACACCGAGCTGAAGACGTACGACCGGTTCTACCGGGGCATCATCGAACGGTCGACGGAGCTGAACAAGCTCGGCATCTGGCTGCTCGCCACGATGACGTTCCTGCTGCTGATCTTCGCGTACTGGTTCGCCATCAGCATCACGCGGCCGGTGCAGAAGCTGACGCAGGCGGCGAAGGAACTGTCGCGGGGACGTTTCGATCAGAAGATCGAAGTGTCGTCGAACGACGAGATTGCTTTTCTGGCGAAAATGTTCGAGCGGATGCGCGTCAACATCAACAACCTGATCACCGAGATCCAGCAGAAAGCCCAGCTCGAGCACGAGCTGCAGCAGAACAAGCTGCTGCTGCAGGAGAGCCGGTATCGCAGCCTGCAGAGCCAGATTCATCCGCATTTTCTGTTCAACACGCTCGATACGCTGTCGAAGAAGGCCTATCTGGAGGGGGCCGAGGAGACGAGCGACCTGCTCGCGAGCGTCGCGGGCCTGCTCCGCTACAGCCTGCGGCGGATGGACCGCTCCGTCACGCTCTACGAGGAAGTCCGCGTGCTGCGCCAGTACATGGACATCCAGTCGGCCCGGTTCGCCGACCGGCTGCGGTACGTCGAAGAGATCGACGATTCGTGCCTGTACGTGCAGATTCCCGGGCTGACGCTGCAGCCGATCGTGGAGAACGCCGTCATCCATGCGGTGGAGCCGATGGAGGACGGCGGCACCATCACATTCCGCGTCGCGGAGGAAGGCGACCGGATCCGGGTCGAGATCGCGGACGACGGGCCGGGGATTCCGGAGGACAAGATCGCGCAGCTGCTCCGGGGCAGCGCGCAGGAGACGGAGGGGCACACGACCGGCATCGGCATCGGCAACGTCGTGCAGCGGCTCCGTCTGTTTTACGGGAAGGATGACATCATCGATATCGAGAGCAAGCCCGGGGCGGGGACCAAGGTTGTGCTGCGTTTGCCCAAAGTGAGGAGGAACGAAGCGGATGACCAGCGTACTGATCGTGGATGACGAGAAGATCGAACGGGAAGGCCTCGCGGCCATCCTGCGGAAGGGATTTCCCGATCTTGTCATCGAGCAGGCCCGCAACGGCAAGGCGGCCGTGCAGATGGCGGAGGAAGGCTTCCGCCCCGATCTTGTGCTGATGGACATCAAGATGCCGGGCATGGACGGACTGGAGACGATCGAGCGGATGAGCGCCATCGATCCGGACATCCGGTACATCATGGTGACGGCTTACGACTCCTTCGAATACGCCCGGCGGGCGATCAAGCTCGGCGTGATGGACTACCTCCTCAAACCGAGCAAGGCGGACGAGATCATCGCGACGGTCGGACGGGCGCTGAAGCGGATCGGGGAGGAGCGGCGGGAGCGGGAGGAGAGCAGGCAGCAGATCACCGCTTTGAAAAAAGTGCTCCCGGTTGTCGAGACGGACATCGTGACCCAACTGCTCTACGACCATGTCCACGACGTGCATCTCGACGAGCTGGTCGAGCTGCTCGGCGTCAGCACGTCCAGCGAGATGTTCGCGATCGTCGTCATCACGCCGTCCGGCGATGAGCAACTGTACGCCGAGGTGAAGGCGCGGATCCGGAAATCCGGCGTCGGTCTGGTCGGCGCGCTCTCCGGCGGCCAGATTCCGGTCATCGTGTTCCGCGATCCGGCGCGTTCGTACCGTTCCCAGGCGACGGCCGTCGCCAGAGACGTGCTCGCCCTGGCCTCCCCGGGCGGCGCCGGGTGGTTCGTCGGCATCGGCGGCGTCTGCGGCTCGCTGGACGCCGTTCGCCAGTCCTACCACGAAGCCCAGATCGCCGCGATGGACCCGACGCTGCCGGTCAAATTCCGGTTCTACGAAGACGCGCCGGCGCTCGGCGCGGTGGGCGGCCAGCCGGACCGGGAATGGGAGAAGCGGTTCATCGATCGGATCCGGACCGGGGACTGGGAGCAGGTGCAGGAGAGTATCATGTCGTTCATCCGCCGCTGCGAGCAGGAAGGCGTTGACCTGCTCACGGCGCAGCAGCGCGCGCTTGAGCTGCTCTGGCTCGTCGCGCGGATGCTGCGAGAGCTCGGCATCGAGGCGCAGACGCCGGTGTTCCCGCTTGCGGTCCGCGATTACCGCCAGCTTCAGGCGGAGGCGAACGTGCTGCTCGGCCGGATCCGGCAGGCGTACGCGGAGCACCAGGCGCGCCACGAGCCGGACGCCGTGCACCAGATCAAGAAATATATCATCGAACATTCGCATGAGGATATTTCGCTCGAGGCGATCAGCCGGATGGTGGGCCTCTCGCCTTTCTACATCAGCAAATTGTTCAAGGAGCAGTTCGGCGTCAACTACATCGATTTTCTGACCGAGTGCCGGATCGAGAAGGCGAAGAAGCTGATGGCCGACCCGGAGCTCAGCATGAAGGCGATCGCGCTCGAAGTCGGCTACCGCGATCCGAATTATTTCAGCAAAGTGTTCAAGAAGATGTGCGACAGCTCGCCGACGGAATACCGGAAGGCGCTGCTCGGGGCCAAAGGGCGGGAGGCATGCGATGCTTGAATCGAAAGCGAACCGGAAACATGCGTTCCTCCGTCTGCTCCAGGTCGGCGCGGTTGCGCTGGCGGTGCTGATCCTCTGGGAGCTGGCCTCGCTCGGGAAAGGCGGGGATGAATCGGATATCTCCGCGCCTTACCCGGGCGATCAGCCGAACGGGCGCCATATGGTTGCGCGGAAGAAGGACGACGGGGTCATCAAGGTCGGCATCACGATGGACACGCTGCAGGAGGAACGATGGAACAAGGACAAGGAGCTGTTCGGTCGGGCCGTCGAAGCGCTCGGAGGGGAGTACATCGCGATGACCGCGGACAGCGACGACGCGAAGCAGATCGAGCAGGCCGAGACCCTGATCAGCATGGGCGTCGACGTCCTCGTCATCGTGCCCCACGATGCGGAAGTCATGGCGACGGTCGTCGGCAAAGCCCACGCGGCCGGCATCAAGGTGCTGTCCTATGACCGGCTGGTGCGCAACGCGGATGTCGACCTGTACGTCTCGTTCGACAACGAGCGGGTCGGCGAGCTGATGGCGGAGTCGATCACGAAGCTCGTGCCTGCGGGACGGTACGCGTTCATCGGCGGCGCGGATACGGACTACAATGCCCATCTCGTCAAAAAAGGCGTGTTCAACGTGCTGCAGCCGTACATCGACCGGGGCGAGATCACCGTCGTGTTCGACCAGTGGACCAAAAACTGGCTGCCCGCCGTCGCGCGGGACAACATGCGCGCCGCGCTGGAGGCGAACGGCGGCCGGATCGACGCCGTGATCGCCGGCAACGACGGCACGGCGGGCGGCGCGATCGAAGCGCTCGCGGAATGGGGACTCGACGGCAAGATCCCCGTCGCGGGTCAGGACGCCGAGCTCGCGGCCGCCCAGCGGATCGTCGCGGGCACCCAGACGATGACCGTCTACAAGCCGATCCGGCAGCTTGCCGAAGTGGCGGCGGAACTGGCCGTCAGCATGGCGAAGGGCGAGACGCCGAGGGCGGACCGCATCGTGAACAACGGCAAGATCGACGTGCCGTCCGTGCTGCTCATGCCGATCGCCGTGGATGCCGGCAACATCGACGATACGATCATCTCGGACGGCTTCCATTCCCGCGAAGACGTCTACGGCACGGACGCAAAGTAATCCGCAGGTTCCAGTTCAATAAATTGCAGAATATCATAAAATAATCCTGATAATAAAGCGCTTGCAAAACGATCCTGAATGTTACATTGGTTGTGCCAAAACATCAAGCGAAAGGGGTTCAACCAATGCGCAAAGGATTCAGGATCACCGCCATTCTGCTCGTCACCGCGCTGCTCGGCGCGCTGCTCGCGGCCTGCGGAGGCGGCGGAAAAAAGGTGGAAATCGGCATCGTCCTCCCGACGAAGGACGAGCAGCGCTGGGTGCAGGACGAACAGCGGTTCAAGGAAGCGCTGGCGAACACGAAGTACAATGTTGAAATTCTGTTCAGCCAGGGTTCCTCCGCGAAGGAGAAGGAAAACGTCGAGACGCTCATCAACAAGGGCATCAAGGTCCTCATCATCTGTCCTCCGGACGGCGACGCGGCGGGCGCTGCCGTGGAACTGGCGAAGAAGGAAGGCATCACGGTCATCGCCTACGACCGTCTGATCACGAACACCGACGCGGTCGACTACTACGTCACGTTCGACAGCGTGGCCGTCGGCGCGGCGCAGGCGCAATACCTGGTTGACCATATGAAGGGCGGCGGCCAACCGCTGTATCTGTACGCGGGCGCGGCTTCCGACAACAACGCGTTCCTGTTCTTCGAAGGCGCGTGGAAAGTGCTGCAGCCGCTCATCGCGGACGGCACGCTCCGGATCGCGAACTCCAGCGAAGCGGAAGCGCTGAAGGACAAACCCGAGCTCACCCGCGAAGAGATGAGCCGCATCATCGGCCAGGTCACGACGAACTGGGATCCGAACGAAGCGAAGAACAAGGCGCAGACGCACCTGACGGCGGCTTCGGACGATCTGAAGGGCGATGTGCTGATCCTCGGTCCGAACGACCATACGGCGCGCGCGATCGCGGACGTGTTCTCCGCCGACTCGGCGATCACGAGCTACGTCGTGACGGGTCAGGACGCAGACAAGGCTACCGTCGAATACATCCTGGCCGGCAAGCAGTCGATGACGGTGTTCAAGGACGTCCGCACGCTGGTCAAGGACGCGATGAACCTCGCTATCGACATCCTCGAAGGCCGCACGCCGGCGACCACCGGCTCGTATTTCAACGGCAAGATCGACGTCAAGGCGAAGCAGACGGACGTCATCTCCGTCGACCGGTCGAACATCGAGAAGGAACTGTTCGATTCCGGCTACTACGACAGGAACGAATTCAAGCAATCGTAATCCGGCGGTATGCGCGCGGGGGGCCGAGTCCGCAAGGATTCGGCTCTCCCGGCGACCGGGCGGCTCTGTAACGTGGCATTCACGTTACGGCCGCGCCGGCGAAGCGCCGGACGCCCGCGCATCGCGGCATTCACGTCAAGGCCGCTCAATGGCGCGCCCGGTGCCTTCGCGCAGCGGCGTCCGCGCCGCAGACCGCACAGACCGGGGCTGCCCGCAAGTCATTCGCCATCAATGACTTATGGGACAGCCCCTGTTATCACCGTCACCCGACGAAGGAGAACAGGCCATGGACGACTACATTCTGGAGATGCGGAACATCTCCAAGACGTTCCCGGGCGTGAAGGCGCTCACGGACGTCAGCTTCAAGGTGAAGCGCGGGGAAATTCACTGCCTGGTCGGCGAGAACGGGGCGGGCAAGTCGACGCTGATGAAGGTGCTGAGCGGCGTCTATCCGTACGGCACGTACGAGGGAAACATCATTTTCGACGGCAAGGAGCAGCGGTTCGCCTCGATCAGCGACAGCGTGAAGGCCGGCATCGTCATCATCTACCAGGAGCTGGCGCTGTTCCCGGACCTGACCGTCTACGAGAACATCTATGCCGGCAACGAGGTGCAGCGCAAAGGGCTGATCAACTGGAACGAGACGATTGTCCGGGCGAACGAGTTGCTGAAGAAGGTGAAGCTGAACGTCAACCCGGAGACGCTGATCAAGGATCTCGGGGTCGGCAAGCAGCAGCTCGTCGAAATCGCCAAGGCGCTCAGCAAGAACGTCAAACTGCTCATTCTGGACGAACCGACCGCGGCGCTCAACGAGAACGACAGCGAGAACCTGCTGCAGCTCCTGCGCGAGCTGAAGCAGCAGGGCATCACCTGCATCATGATCTCCCACAAGCTGAAAGAAGTGATGGCGATCGCGGACAAGGCGACCGTGCTCCGCGACGGGCGGACGATCTGCACGCTTGACGCGGCGAAGGGCGAACTCTCGGAGAACGTCATCATCAAGCACATGGTCGGCCGCGAGATCGAGGACATTTACCCGAAGCGCGCGAACAAACAGTTCGGCGAAACGGTGTTCGAGCTGCGCGACTGGACCGCGTACGATCCGCAGCTCGGCCGGAATGTCGCAATCAACGTGAACCTGCGGGTGCGGAAAGGCGAGATCGTCGGCATCGCGGGGCTGATGGGTTCGGGACGGACGGAGCTGGCGCTGAGCATTTTCGGCAATCCGAAGGGGTACAGGATCCAGGGCGAGATGCTGCTTGACGGCAAGCCGGTGAAGTTCGGCCATCCGAGCGACGCCATTCGCGCCGGCATCGCCTATGTCACCGAGGACCGCAAGGGCAACGGGCTGTTCCTGATCCAGGACATCAAGTGGAACATCACGGCGGCGAATCTCCGGAAGGTGGCGTCGGGCGGATGGATCAACGAGAACGAAGAGATCCGGGTCTCCGATCACTATAAACAAGCGCTCAACATCAAGGCGCCGTCGGTGGAGCAACTGGTCGGGAACCTGAGCGGCGGCAACCAGCAGAAGGTATCCCTCGGCGAAATGGATGTTCGTCAGTCCCCGCCTGCTCATTCTCGACGAGCCTACGCGCGGGATCGACGTGGGTGCGAAGTACGAGATTTATACGATCATGAACGAACTGATCAGCCAGGGCATGAGCATCATCATGATATCTTCCGAACTCGGCGAAGTGCTCGGGATGAGCGATCGCGTGTATGTCATGGCGGAGGGCAGAATCACCGGCGAGCTCCCGATTGAGGAGGCCGATCAGGAGAAAATCATGCAATACGCCACGCTATAGGAGGAGCTTGTATGAATCTGCAAGTGAACGACAGCCGGACCGTCGCGCGGGAAGGCGGATTTGTCCGGGAAATGCTGTCGCTGCTCAAAGTGAACGTCCGGGAATACGGCATGTACATCGCCCTCTTCGTGATCATGCTCATCTTCTCGATCCTGACGGACGGTCTGTTCATGTCGTCCCGGAACATCAGCAATCTGCTGGACGCCACGGGATACATCGCGGTGCTCGCGGTCGGCATGACGCTCGTCATCGTCATCCGGCACATCGACCTGTCGGTCGGCTACGCGGCCGGGT
>Ga0065723_100616_pt1 | contig 10835 bp, 10 predicted proteins | sample TheenrcuSG05Z960_FD_59110 | JGI IMG/M metagenome (GOLD analysis project Ga0065723, IMG submission 59110) | Thermophilic enrichment culture from UC Davis - Sample SG0.5Z960 | ecosystem: Engineered > Solid waste > Grass > Composting > Bioreactor | place: USA: University of California, Davis
GGATCCGCGGGCCTCAGGTCATGAAGGGCTACTGGAAGAACCCGCAGGCCACGCGCGACACGCTCGACGAAGAGGGCTGGCTGCACACGGGCGACGTGGCCCGTGTGGACCAGGACGGCTACCTGTACATCGTCGATCGCGTCAAGGAGCTGATCAAGTACAAGGGCTATCAGGTGGCCCCGGCCGAGCTGGAGGAGATCCTGCAGGGGCATCCGGCTGTGGCCGACGTGGCCGTCGTGCCGAGTCCTGACGAAGAGGCGGGCGAGGTGCCCAAGGCCTATGTGGTGCTCAAGCCCGGCATGCAGGCCACGGCGGAAGAACTGATGGCCTACGTGGCCGAGCGGGTGGCACCGTACAAGAAGATCCGGCGCGTGGAGTTCGTCGATCAGATTCCCAAGACGCTGTCGGGCAAGATCCTGCGGCGGGAACTGGTCAAGCGCGAACNGGAGATTGCCGGATTGTCGTGAAGCATCAGTCCTGAACATCGAATCGGGACGATTCATAAACGCCGGAAGTGAACACCGTTAACCAACCTGTGAAAACGACCATGCCCCACATGCTCACGCGTCTCTGGTTGCTGGCCGCGCTGGTGCTCCTTCCCGGTCTGGCGGCCGCGCAATCGATGGCCACGCTGCAGGGCCGGGTGACCGACGCCGAAAGCGGCGACCCGCTGCCCGGCGCCAACGTGGTGCTCTACCGGCCCGGCGAAACGGTGGCTTTTCGCGGAGCTGCAACCGATCTGGAAGGCCGCTATCGGCTGGAAAACCTGCCGGCCGGTACCTACGAGGTGGTAGCCCGCTTCGTCGGCTACGCCGATGCCCGGCGTACGGTCACGCTGACGGCCGGTGCCACGGTAACGGTCGATCTGGCGCTGGCGCCGGTCGAACTCGGCCTGAACCCCGTGGTGGTGACGGCCTCGCGCCGTCAGGAAAAAGTGCTGGAGTCGCCCGCGTCGATCTCGGTGCTCGACGCGCGCGATCTGGAGCAGACGGCCACGCATGCGACGGCCGCCGCGCTGCGCTATACGCCAGGCGTGGACATTTCACAGTCCAGCCTGAATCGTTTCCAGGTATCGCTGCGTGGCTTCAACTCGGTATTCGTGGCCAAAACCTATGCGCTGGTCGATTACCGACAGGCCACCACGCCCAGCCTGGCCATCAATGAGTTTTCGTCGATGCCCCTCGCGCCGATCGACCTGGCCCGGATCGAAGTCGTGCGGGGTCCCAACTCGGCACTCTACGGGGCCGGCGTGGAGCAGGGTGTGATTCACTTCATCACGAAAGATCCGCTGACCTATCCGGGCACGTCGGTGATGCTCGGTGGCGGCGAGCGCTCGATCATTCAGGGGGCGCTCCGGCATGCGGGCGTCATCGACGACCGGCTGGGCTACAAGATCGTGGGCTACTACAGCCAGGGCGAGGACTGGAAACTGGACCCGAACGATCCGCACGATCGTGAACTGCTTGACGCCATTCACCCACGCTGGGGTGGCCGCGATTACGATACCTGGCAGGGTTACGTCTACGGTACGCTCCAGTACCGACTGGGACCGCAGACCACGCTGACGGCCAGTGGCGGCTATTCCTCGATCAAACAGATGGTTCTGGCCAATACCGGAGAGAACGCCACGGACAACTTTGCCAACTACTTCGGCCAGCTCCGGCTGCAGGCCGGCGGATTCTTCGGGCAGGTGTTCTACACGCTGAACGACGATGGCAACACACACTTTGTCCGAACACCCGTCGAAGTCTACGAAAAGTCGTTCCTGATGGCCGCGCAGGCGCAGTACAGCTTCAGCGTGCTGGAGGACCGCCAGAGCTTCATCGTGGGGGCCGACTACCGGCGGACGGTGCCCCGCACAGGGGGNACNNTCCACGGCCGCTTCGAGGGACGCGACGAAACGAACGAGATCGGCGGCTACGTGCAGTCCGAGACGCGCCTGACCGAGCAGCTCGACGTGGTGCTGGCCGGGCGACTGGACTACGACGATGTGATTCAAAAAACACAGTTCTCGCCACGCGTGGCGCTCGTCTTCAAGCCCTCATCTACGCACAGCTTCCGCACTACTTACAACCGCGCCTTCACGACCCCGCCCGGGGTGAATCTCTTCCTGGATCTGTTCATCGAAGACCGCGGGCCGTTCGGCGTGCGCGGGGTCGGTGCCGTCGATGGCTGGACCTTCCCGAGCCAGGTGCAGACTTCCAGCTTCATTCCCGGCATTCGCGCCTGGCCCGGCGTGGGCATTCCGCTGGCCGTGGCCTACCAGGCGGTGACGGCGGGCCTTACAGCAGAGGGGGCGCCGTTGGCCGCCCTGCGCTCGCTGCTGCTCAGCAAGGCCAGCCAGATTCAGGGTTTTTCGTCGGGGTTGATGGTCAGCACGGCGGGCGAAGTGCTCACGAGCCTGGAGAACGTTCCGGCCGCCCGCCAGACGATCACGAACTCCTACGAGCTGGGCTACAAGGGGCTGTTCGCCAATCAGTTGCTGGTGACGATCGACCTGTACTACACGCGCAAGAAGAACTTCATCAGCGAGTTGCAGCCCTTTACGCCGCTGGTGGTGGCACCCGGCGTGGCAGGCGATCTGGCAACAGTCGTGGCAAATGCTTTTACGGATGAAGAGTTGCAACCTTACGGTCTGAATCGGCAGGCGCTGGCGAACATTTACCGTCAGGCGGCGGCGAGCCTGGCTACTACCCCCATTGGTCTGATAGAACCGACGGAAAATTTCGATCCGAATCGCAAGCCCGAGTTGCTGCTCTCCTACGTGAACTTCGGGGATGTGGACTACTACGGAGCCGATGTGGCCGTGCAGTGGACGCCCAATGCGCGCTGGGCGCTGTTCGGGAATTTCTCGTGGGTGAGCGACAACTTCTTCGACGACGAAGAGCTGGGTGAGCCGGGCACCGGCCGGGAGATCTCGATGAATGCGCCGCGTTACAAGGTGGCTGGCGGGGTCGAATACACGGATCCGTCCGGGCTGTCGGTCAACCTGGCCGGGCGCTACGTGGACAAGTTCGAGGTCCGTTCGGGGATCTTCTCGGGCACCGTCGATAGCTACTTCCTGCTCGACCTCGGGCTGGGCTACGACCTGCGTCGGCTCACACCCGGCCTGCGCATCGACGTGCTGGCGCAGAACGTGTTGAACAACAAGCACCGCGAGTACATCGGCGCCCCCAAGATGGGGCGGTTGATCACCACGCGCCTGACCTACACGGTGGGCGGCCGCTGAACTACAACTCCGTCCGGCCGGGTTCGGTCCAGGCCGGACCCGGCCGGTAGGCCGGTACTCCGGGAGCAAACTCGAACGGGAGCGATGGAACGAAGCCGGCGCGAAGCGGAAATCTACCGGGCGGCGGCCCGGGTATTCCGACGCAAGGGACTGCAGCAGACGCGGTTGCAGGACGTGGCCGACGAGCTGGGCGTGCCCCGGGGCGCGCTGTACTACTACGTGGCCAGCAGAGACGANCTGGTGCGGGCGGTCGTCGANACGCCGCTCCGACGNCTGCTGGCGCAGGCCCGCGAGATTGCCTCGAGCAACGATGCGCCCGCGGCAAAGCTGACCCGCCTGATCGCGCAGCACCTGCAAAGCCTGGCCGCCGCGCATGAGAGCTGGCTGCTGTTGCAGTGCGAAGGCCGGGAAGCGCTGCAGGAGGTGCTGGCGATCGACCTGCAGGCGCTGCTCCGGCAGTACGAGGCCTGCTGGAACGAAGTGATTGCCGAGGGTATCGAACAGGGCGTTTTTGTGACGACTACCGAGCCGGACACGGCGGCGCGGGCGTGTCTCGGACTGGTGCAGGGCGTCTACTGCTGGCAGCGCCTGACCGGCGAGGAAGCCCCGGAGGCTGTGGCCGCCTGGCTGACGCCGCTGGTCCTGCAGAGCCTGCAGGGCGCCGGCCGCAGCGTGTCGGCCTCGCTCAACACGTGAGGGCTATGACCGGACCGCTGCGTTCGCTTCGTGTGCTGGACTTCACCACGCTACTGCCCGGGCCGTACGCGACGCTGCTGCTGGCCGACCTGGGCGCCGACGTGGTGCGCATCGAGTCGCCCGACCGGCCCGACCTGATGCGCCTGGCGCCCCCTCACGACGACACCGGCACGTCGGCCGGCTACGCCTGGGTCCATCGTTCCAAGCGCTCGGTGACGCTCGACCTGAAGCACCCGCAGGCGGCCAACGTAGTGCGCCGGCTTGTCCGGCACTACGACGTCGTGGTGGAAGGCTTCCGGCCGGGCGTCATGCAGCGGCTGGGGCTGGACTACGAAACGCTGGCGGCCGAAAATCCGGCACTGATTTACTGCTCCGTTACGGGCTACGGGCAGACGGGACCCTACCGCGAACGGGCCGGGCACGACCTGAACTATCAGGCGCTCTCCGGTCTGCTGAGCCACAGCGGCCGCCGCGAAGTGGGGCCGGTGCCCTCCGGCGTGCCGCTGGCCGATGTGGCCGGGGGGCTTTTTGCCGCGCTGGCCATCCTGGCGGCCGTCGTGCACCGCCAGCGCACCGGCGAGGGGCAGTACCTGGACCTGGCGCTGCTCGATACGACCATCGCCTTTAACGGACTGGCCGTCAGCGGCCTGCTGGGCGCCGGACATCGTCCCGGCTACGAAACCGAGCCGCTCAACGGCGGCAGCTTCTACGACTGCTACCGCACACGCGACGGCCGCTATCTGGCCGTGGCCGGTCTGGAGCCGAAATTCTGGGAGGGCTTCTGTGAAGCGATCGGCCGGCCGGACCTGGCACCCTACGGCTACAACGTGTGGGATGCGGCCGTCCAGCAGCGGCTCAAAAAGGAAATCCAGCAGGTGATNGCCTCNCGGACGCTGGCCGAATGGCAGGCGGTCTTTGCCGAACGCGACGTGTGCGTCGAGCCCGTGCTGACGCTCGACGAAATGGCGCAGCACCCGCAGGTCCGGGCGCGTGGACTGATCGTCGACGTGCCGCGGCCGGATGCCCTGCCGCAGCGACAGGTGGGCTTCCCCGTGCAGTTTTCGCGCACGCCGGCGGCCTACCGGCATACCGGCCCGCCGCTGGGCGCGCATACCCGCGAGGTGCTGCAGGAAGCAGGGTTTACCCCGGAAGAAATCGAGGCACTGGCCTCTGAAGGGGCGTTCGGCGCTGATTTTTCCCGCATCGATTGAGAAAATTCCACAACAAACCCGGAAACAGCTATGCCGAAGTACACCAGCATTTCTGAAGTGCTCGAATCCTACAAGGAGCGGTTTCTCCCCGACCAGGCCGCAGGTGTCGAGGGTGTTGTGCAGCTCAACCTGACCGGCGAGGGCGGGGGCGAGTACTACATGGTGATCAAGGACGGCACGCTGGAAATCAAAGAAGGCAAACACGAAAATCCGACGGTCACCGTCACCACCTCCGCCGAGAACTGGCTCAAGATCAACAACGGCGAGGCCAACCCCATGTCGCTTATGATGATGGGGAAACTCAAGGTGAGCGGTTCGCTCCCGATGGCCATGAAATTCCAGTCCCTTTTCCGGATGGGATAAGCTCCGGAAAGAAAGGGGGTGGTTTGAAAAAAGGCGGCTCCAGCGTCTGCATCAGCACACCATGATGTACGACCGGCGTGCTTGTCCGGAGAAAGGGCGTAGGTGGCCGATGTGGATCAATGCGGCGTGCTTTTATGCTCTGGAGTTTCGGGCCATAGTGATCCCTCAGGATGCGGGGGCGTGCACGAGGCGCGCCCCCGCATAAAGCGCTCCCTGGTTCAATGTGGCAGGCTGGCGTTAACCACTGGCCTTTCGGGGGCAGGTGGAAAAGCCGAGGGCTGCGTACAGCGGACAGCTTCCGGCCAGGCCGGTTACCAGCAGGATCAGCGCCACAATGCCCAGAATGACGGCCAGCGCACCGCCGAGCTGTCCGGTGATCAGCAGCACACCGATCACCAGCGCGATCACGATGCGGAGGACCCGATCAATAGTGCCGACGTTGCGTTTCATGGCAGAGGGTGTCTGTTTTGTTGTAATGACAACCTGTAACAAGGTACAGGAAGTGCCTGAAATTGTGCGTAATAAACTGGTAACGGATGGCAAAAATCGATCAGTCGGGCGTAATACGTTGCGTTAAAGCCAGAGGTTATTGATCGGAAACGATGAGGCGCATGCGTGCAGGATCGGCGGATACCGTAGCCATTTCCAGGATTCGACTCCAGGCGACGGATGCGTTGAAGCAGCGGCTGGCGCAGGGGCCGGTGATCGTGCAGCGACAGGGAAAGGCCGTGGCCGTCCTGCTCGATCCGGCCAGGTGGCAGGAACTGGCCGACCGACTGGAGTCGGACGCCGCGCCCCGGACGAACAACCGGGCCAGAAAACGCTGAGCTGATCGGTTACACGTGCCGCTCGGCGTGATAGGAGGAGCGGACCAGGGGGCCGCTTTCGACGTGGCCGATCCCTTTGGCTTCGCCCATTTCTTTGTACCAGCGGAACACGTCCGGGTGCACGAACTCCTCGACGGGCAGGTGCATGCGCGTGGGTTGCAGGTACTGGCCGATCGTCATGATGTCGAGTCGAATCCGCGCGAAGTCGTCCATCACGGCCAGCACTTCTTCTTTTGTCTCGCCCAGCCCCACCATGATCCCGCTCTTGGTGCGCAGGCCGGCCTGCTTGGCCCGCCATAGCAGTTCCAGCGAGCGTTCGTAGCGGGCCTGAGGCCGCACGCGGCGATAGAGGCGCGGCACCGTCTCGACGTTGTGATTGAGGATGTCCGGGCGCTCGTCAAGCACCAGCTGCAGGGCGTCCCAGTTGCCCTGAAAGTCCGGAATCAGCACCTCGACGGTCACGCCCGGGTTGAGCGCCCGGATCTGGCGGATCGTTTCGGCAAACAGCGAGGCGCCGCCGTCTTCCAGATCGTCGCGGTCCACCGAGGTAACCACGGCGTGTCGGATGCCCATCAGACGCACCGCTTCGGCCACGCGACGCGGCTCATCCCAGTCCAGTGGATCCGGGCGGCCGGTCTTGACCGCGCAGAAGCCGCACGAGCGCGTGCAGACGTTCCCGAGGATCATGAACGTGGCGGTGCCGGCCGTCCAGCACTCGCCCATGTTCGGGCAGCGGGCGCTCTGGCAGACCGTGTGCAGCCGGTGCGTTTCGACAATGTCCAGCACGCGCCGGTAGGTGGGNCCGTAAGGCAGCTTGGCCCGGAGCCAGGCGGGACGCCGCCCNCGCTCGTTCGTCACCGGCGGCGGATCNACCACGGGCAATTCGAAGAATCCACCGTCGCCTTCGGGAAAGAGCGGTTCTTTGGGCACGCGCTTCAGTTCGATCTCGCCCGGAAGGTAGCGACGACGCGGCGACTCGGTGTGCTGCTGGGCCATGGTCTGTATTTNCGGAAAAGTGCAACCCATCCAAATCGGGGAAAGGCTACCCGACAGCCNTCGAAATGATCCCGTGAGNGCGTGGCCCGGGCCCGATGCCGCTTTCGTTGATCTTTCAAGTTTTCCCGGCTTTACGCGCCCGTCTGGATGTTTCGGTTTTCGTATTTTGCAAAAAACAACGTCGTGGAAAACGGAAGGGAGTGCCTTATGGAGCATGTGACCATGCAGCAGATTACTCCGGAAATGGTGCGGCCCATCCTGGCCCGCCACCTGCTGACCGACGGGTTGCCGATCGTGCTCGACATGGAGCGGAGTCAGGGGGTGCATCTGTACGATCAGCTTACCGGCCGTGAGTTGATCGACTTTTTCGGCTTCTTCGCCTCGAGCGCGGTCGGGATGAACCATCCCAAAATGCTCGGCGACGAGGACTTCAAGAAGCGCCTGATGGAGGCCGCCCTGAACAAGGTGACGAACTCGGACATCTACACNGTGCACATGGCCCGATTCGTCCAGACCTTCGAGCGGGTGGGCATTCCGGATTANCTGCCCTATGCCTTTTTCATCGACGGCGGCGCGCTGGCCGTGGAGAATGCGCTCAAGGCGGCCTTCGACTGGAAAGTCCGCAAAAACTTCCGGAAAGGCTACCGCCGCGAAGTGGGCCACCGGGTGCTGCACTTCGACCAGGCGTTCCACGGGCGCACCGGCTATACGCTTTCGCTAACGAACACCTTCGATCCGCGCAAAACCCAGTATTTCCCGAAGTTCGATTGGCCGCGCGTCATCAATCCGAAGCTCACGTTCCCGCTCACCGAGGAAAACCTGGAGCGCACGATCGAGCTGGAGCAGCTGGCCATCCGTCAGGCCAAGCAGTACTTTTACGAATACAAGGACGACATCGCCTGCATCATCATCGAGCCCATTCAGGCCGAAGGCGGCGACAATCACTTCCGGCCCGAGTTTCTGAAGGCGCTCCGGGAGCTGGCCGACGAAAACGACGCGTTGCTGATCTTCGACGAGGTGCAGACGGGCGTCGGCATCACGGGCGCCTTCTGGGCGCATCAGGCGCTCGGTGTGCAGCCCGACATCATTGCCTTTGGCAAAAAGACGCAGGTGTGCGGCATTCTGGCCGGGCGACGGCTGGACGAAGTGGAGGACAACGTCTTCCACGTGTCGAGCCGGCTGAACTCCACCTGGGGCGGCAACCTGGCCGACATGGTCCGCTTCGACAAGATCCTGGAGATCATCGAAGAAGATCGGCTTGTGGAAAATGCCGCCCGGGTGGGCGCCTATCTGCTGCGTCGGCTGGAGGAGATGGCCGAGGCGCTGCCGTTCATGACCAACGTGCGCGGGCGTGGGCTCATGTGTGCCTTCGATCTGCCCACCTCGGCCTTCCGGGATGCCGTGCGCCAGCGGAGCCTGGAAGAGGGCGTTCTGGTGCTGGGCTGTGGCGAGCGCTCGATCCGCTTCCGTCCGCCGCTGATCATCACGGAAGCCGAGATCGACGAAGGGCTTCGCCGGTTGCGCCGGGCACTGGAGTACGTGGCCCGTCAGCAGCCGACCTCCTGAACGCATACGATCCACACTACTGGAAAAGGCCGGTCCCATCCGGGGCCGGCCTTTTCTGGTGTTCCGCACCACCAGGAGTTCGTTACAATAGGCGCAGTAGGTCTTCTCGGGATAACTCGCAGTCGCGAAGGAGACCTATGGACCAATAATTTCCCCACGATGGACGGGGACGACCGTGCAGCGTCCGTCGGGGTGTCGTAAAAAATGGTGACTCCCTTTGATGCGTACGACCTCGAACCCCGCCTTGCGCAGGGCCGCAATCAGTTCGTTACCCTTGAGGCGGGGCAGTCGCGTCATATCCGGATCTGCTGGACGCCGACAAATTCACCACCGGTCGGTTGCGTTTCTTCCTCGACTTCCAGGCACAACTCGATGGCTTCTCGAATGCGCTTCATCAGGGTATCCAGCGATCTGGCCTGGGTGTGGCAGCCGCGCAGTTCGGGGACGCTGGCCACGTAATAGCCTGCGGCGTCGCGCTCGATGATTACGGTAAACGTGCGGCCCTGATGTTTCTGCTTGCGTTTTTTTTGGAGCTCATTGGTAATATGTGATCGCTGATTTACTGGAACATGATAGCGCAACATCCCATGTGTCCGTGCTTTCAGCCCAGAATAAGCGGCGCCAACCGCCAGCGCCCCGAACGTCGGTGCCAGCAACCCGCAGGAGCAACCCTCCCCCTGGCCCCCTCCCTGGCAGGGCTTACCTTTACCCACAAGTGCTTTGGGATTAGCAGGAGAATGCTTAAGTTAACCTTTTACCCCATCGAAGCAATCAAAGAGAAACCCCAAATGGAAGAAACCCCAGACATCACCGATGAGCTGTCCGCCTGGCTGGTCGATGAGTTGCACGACGTTGCGCTGGGCGACAAGCGTCTGGAGCGGCGACTGCTCACAACAGGCGCCCAACTGGCGGCCAGGCCTTCGGTGTCAATCAATCAGGCCTGTGCCGCTTGGGCCGACACCAAGGCCGCCTACCGGCTCTTTGCGAATGCCAAAACGACCGCCGAAAAGGTCCGCGCGCCCCATTATCGCCGCACGCGAGAACGCGCCCGGGGGCACCAACGGCTCTTTGCCATTCAGGATACGACGTACCTGAACTATACCCATCACCCTGCGACGAAAGGCCTGGGGCCCATCGGCACCGCGCAGCAGAAGCTCTCGGGCCTGGTCATGCACACCGCGCTGCTCATGAGCGAGCAGGGTCTTCCGCTCGGATTGACCAGCCAGGCGATCTGGGCGCGTCCGCCTAAGCGCCCCCGGCGCAGCGCGGAAGCACGACGCAAGCTGCCGCTCGAAGCCAAAGAAAGCGCCAAGTGGCTCCAGGCCCTGCAACAGACCCGGGCCGTCGTTCCCCCCGAGGCGCAGCTTATCACCATTGGCGACCGCGAGTCGGATCTTTTTGCGCTGTTTGAGCAGGCGCGCACCCTGGAAGTGGACCTGCTGGTGCGGGCCGCCCAGAACCGCTCGGTCTGTGCGCCCGAGGTGGGGCGGCTCTGGGCGGTGATGGGCCGGCGGGCGGTGTGCGGTCAGTTGCAGGTGCTTGTCCCGGCCCGCCAGGGGCAACCCAGACGCCAGGCGCTGGTCTCGGTGCGCTTTGCGCCCGTGCGCTTGAAAGCCCCTCGGCACCTGCGCAAAACGATGGGCGATATCTCGCTCTATGCGGTGCTGGTGCAAGAGGAGGCCCCGCCCCCGGACAGCACGCCTTTGTGCTGGCTGCTTTTGACTACGGTGCCGGTGCATAATTTTGCCGAGGCGGTGGAGCGGATCCGGTGGTATGGCCTGCGCTGGCAAATTGAAGTCTACCACAAGGTGCTCAAATCGGGCTGCTGTGTGGAGAAGGCGCAGTTGGCTCATGTGGAGCGTTTGTTGCCCTATTTGGCCCTTTTGAGCATCATCGCCTGGCGTCTTTTCTGGATGACGCTGCTGGCGCGTCATGCGCCGGAGGCGC
>Ga0065723_100213_pt1 | contig 10760 bp, 9 predicted proteins | sample TheenrcuSG05Z960_FD_59110 | JGI IMG/M metagenome (GOLD analysis project Ga0065723, IMG submission 59110) | Thermophilic enrichment culture from UC Davis - Sample SG0.5Z960 | ecosystem: Engineered > Solid waste > Grass > Composting > Bioreactor | place: USA: University of California, Davis
CCCGCCGCACGGTGCGGGCGGCCCGCTGCGCGGCGTGGCCGGCCCGCCGGACGACGCGCCTGGCCTGCCGCGTACGAGTATGGACTCCGGCCCGAGGCGAAGCATGCGCTCGGAACCCCGATACAGGACCGTCCTCTTCGATTGCGACTCGACGCTCTCGACCCTCGAGGGTGTGGACGAACTCGCGCGGAACCATCCCGAGGTCCATGCGCTGACCGAGGCCGCGATGCGGGGCGAGGTGCCGCTGGAGGAGGTGTACGGCCGGCGGCTCGGGATCGTGCGGCCGTCCCGCGCGGCGGTGGAGGCGCTCGGGCAGCGCTACGTCGAGACGATGGTGCCGGGCGCGCGGGAGACCGTGCGCGCGTTGCTGGACGCGGGCGTGCGGGTGCGGGTGATCAGCGGCGGGCTTCGCCCGGCGGTCGTGGTGCTGGCGCGGGAGTTGGGGATCGCGGACGACGACGTCGCCGCCGTAGACGTGTACTTCTCCGCCGATGGCGCGTACGCCGGCTATGACGCCTCCTCCCCGCTGGCGCGTTCCGGCGGCAAGCGTGCGGTGGTGGAGGGGTGGCTGCCGGAGCTGCCGCGGCCGATTCTCATGGTCGGGGACGGCGCGACGGACCTCGAGGTGAAGGACGTGGTGGACCGGTTCGTCGCGTTCGCGGGCGTGGTGGCGCGCCCCGCGGTGGTCGCGGCGGCGGACGAGGTCATTCGGGAGTTCTCGTTGCTGCCGCTGCTCGAGCTGGTGTTCGGGCGGAGGGAGTGAGGGGCGGGCGAGGGCGGTCGCGCCGCCCCGGCCTCGCCCCGGAAGCCCGGGTGGGTGGCCCGCCGCCCGCATTTCGATTGTCACGGGGGGGGGCACGTCCCGCCGTGCAGCGGGTACCACCCCTCCTGGCGCCGCCCGAGGGTGGGGCGGGGCCCTTTTCTTCGTCTCAGCCAATGACCGGAGCGACGATGCCAGAGACCGCTACAGCCCCGAAAGTCGAGCTCCCGCCGTTCGGCCGGTTCTTCCTGCCCGGGCCGACGGAGGTGCTGCCAGAGGTGCTCGAGGCGCAGGTCGGCCCGATGATCGGCCACCGTGGCCCGGACCTCCAGAAGCTGATGGCCCGCATCCAGCCGGGCCTCCAGGATGTCTTCCGGACCCGCCGCCCCGTCTACGTCTCCGCCTCTTCCGCGACCGGCCTGATGGAAGCCGCGATCCGGAACGGCGTGCGCCGCAAGGTGCTGTGCCTGGTGAACGGCGCCTTCAGCGAGCGGTTCTTCAAGATCGCCCGCGCCTGCGGCCTGGAGGCGGACGCCCTGGAGGTGCCGTGGGGCGAGGCGCACACGCCCGACATGCTCGAGGACGCGCTGCGCGGCAAGGACTATGACGCGGTCACCGTGGTGCACTGCGAGACCTCGACGGGCGTGCTGAACCCGATCGCGGACCTGGCGCGGGTGGCGCACGCCGCGGGCGATGTCGCCATCCTCGTGGACTGCGTGAGCAGCCTCGCGGGCGCGCCGGTGCTCGCGGACGAGTGGGGCCTGGACTTCGCACTGGCGGGCTCGCAGAAGTGCCTGGCCATTCCGCCGGGGCTGGCGGTCGGCGTCGCGCAGGAGCACATGCTGGAGCGCGCGGCGGCGAAGAAGGACCGCGGCGTCTACTTCGACTTCCTCGAGTTCGAGCGCAACCTCGAGAAGGGTGAGACGCCCAACACGCCGGCGGTGTCGCTGCTCTACGCGTTGGCGGTGCAGCTCGACCGGATCCGCGCCGAGACCATGGAGGCGCGCTGGGCGCGGCACGAAGCAATGGCGCGCCGGACCTGGCAATGGGTGGACGAGATGCGCGACCGCGGCATCGAGCTGAGCATCCTCGCCCGTGAGGGCTACCGCTCGCCGACGGTCACGACGATCCGCCCGCCCGCGGGCTGGACCGGGCCGAAGCTGGCCGCGGCGCTGCGCGAACGCGGCTACACCATCGCGACGGGCTACGGAAAGATGAAGGAGGAGACGTTCCGCATCGGCCACATGGGCGATCACACCGTGGCCGAGCTGGAGGAGCTGTTGGGTGTGATCGAGGAGGTGCTGGCCCGGTGACTCCGGAGACGGCGACCGCCACGGACACGGCGGCTCGGGACGAGGCCCGGGCCGGCACGGAACCGGAGCAGGGCCCGGTGTTCCGTGTTCTCATCGCGGATGCGATCTCGGCCGAAGGCCTCGCGCCGCTCCACGCGGACGGCCGCTTCGAGCTCGTCCAGCGCACCGGCCTCAAGGGCGAGGAGCTGGCCGCGGCGCTGGAGGACTGCGATGCGGTCATCGTGCGCAGCTCGACGCGCATCACCGCGGAAGCGCTGTCCCGCGCCAAGCGGCTGAAGGTGATCGGCCGCGCCGGCGTGGGTGTGGACAACATCGATGTCGCCGCCGCGACGGAGCGCGGCATCGCGGTGCTGAACGCGCCGTCCGGCAACACGATCTCCGCCGCGGAGCTGACGTTCGCCCTGCTGCTTGCCGCGGTCCGGCGCGTCCCGGCCGCGGACCGCAGCATGCGCGCCGGCGAGTGGGACCGGAAGTTGTTCAACGGCATCGAGCTCTACGGCAAGACGCTCGGGCTCATCGGCGCTGGCCGCATCGGCGGCGAGGTGGCGCGGCGGGCGCGGGCGTTCGGCATGCGCGTCATCGCCTACGACCCGTACATCAACGAGGAGCGCGCCCGGGCGCTGGACCTCGAACTGTTGCCGCTGGACGAGGTGCTGGGGCGCGCCGACATCGTCTCGCTCCACGTGCCGCTCACGGAGACGACCGCCGGGCTGATCGGCAAGCGCGAGCTCGCGCTGCTCCGGCCCGGCGCGTTCCTGGTGAACGCGGCGCGGGGCGGCGTGGTGGACGAGCAGGCGCTGTACGAGGCGCTGGTCGAGGGCCGGCTCGCGGGCGCGGCGCTCGACGTGTACGAGCAGGAGCCGCTGCCGCCGGACCATCCGCTGCGCAAGCTGGACAACGTGGTGCTGACGCCGCACCTCGGCGCGGCGACGCGCGAGGCGCAGCAGAACGTGGCGATCGAGATCGCGGAGGCGGTACGCGCGGCGCTGGTCGAGGGCGACCTCTCGCATGCGCTCAACGCGCCCGCCATCGGCGGCGAGGAGATGCGCCGGCTGCGGCCGCTGCTGGACCTGGCCACTCGGCTGGGCCGGCTCGCGGCGGCGCTGGTGGACGGCCCCATCCAGCGCGTCGAGGTGCGGTACGGCGGCTCGGCCGAGAAGCCGCTCCAGCCGCTCAGCGCGTCCGCGCTGGTGGGCGTGCTGGCGGACGCGGTCGGTCCGGGCGCGGTCAACTTCGTCAACGCGCTGCACCTGGCCGCCGCGCGCGGCATCCCGGTCAAGCAGATCCGCCTCGGCTCCTACGGGCCGTATTCCGAGTACGTGGATCTCCGGCTCGAGGGCGCAGGCGGCGAGACGCGGGTCGCGGGCGCGCTGCTCGCCCCGGACTACCCGCGTGTGGTCCGGATCGGCGACTACCACGTGGACATCGTGCCGCGCGGCTCGCTGGTCGTGCTGCGCAACCGCGACGTGCCCGGCGTGATCGGCCGTGTGGGCACCGTGCTCGGCAACGCGGGCATCAACATCGCCGAGTACCACCAGTCGCGTCTCGAAGCCGGCGGCACCGCACTCGCCGCGATCGGCGTGGACGGCAAGCTCAGCGTGGAGGTGATGGAGGCGCTGCGCGCGCTGCCGGAGGTGTACGACGTTCGGCAGGTGCAACTGGGGGAGTAGCCGTCGAGCGACACGACATCCCGCGCAGGCCGGTGTTCGGCCGGCCGTTCCTCGATACACGATCCAAGCTCGGCGCCGGACGGCCAATGCTGGCCGTCCGGCGCCGCTTTTTTCGGGCGTCAGCCTCACGAGTCGCGGGGGACGGGAGTCGCGGCTCGGGATCGCCGCAACTCTCTTGACAGACCCGCAGGGGATCATCGAATTCTGCGATTCGGGCGAACCGTACAGGGCCCCGCAGAACGTCGGGGACCGGCGTCGATACCTCGTGGAACCGGAGGCGTCTCGTGGCGGACGGTGCGCATCTCCGGTCCGGTCGGCGTTTCCCGCACCGCTCGGCGATCGGCGTACTCCTCGGCGTCGTTCTCGGCTCGGTCCAGGCGTGTGAGGCGCCGGAGCTCAGCGCGTAGCGTGCTCGATCGGCGGTGGCGCCGCGACCTGCGTCGGTCAGGCTGGTCCGGACGGTGGGCGGCGCAGCGGAGGAGGGCAGAGTCGTGCTGACCAGCGCTTGGCGTGCTGCGGCGTCGCCGTCGGGGAAGCTCGCCGTCGTGGATCGGAGCGAGGGGAGCGTGGTTCTCCTCGGTCCCGAAGGCCGGTTGATCGCGACGGTGGGCTCGAGGGGCGGCGGGTCCAGGACGGTTCCGCGATCCGTGGGAGGTCGGATTTCTGGGCGATTCGCTCCTCTGGGTAGCGGACGGCGCTTCTGGCCGGATCTCGTTCTTCGACGCCGAGGGCCGGTTCGTCAGGCGTCTGCACAGGCCGTGGCAGCAGATCCCGGGCGGCCCGTGGTCGGCCAGAGGGAACTGGGTGGTCGGCGGCCACGCGGTCGTCGGGTTCGCGTTGCGGCCTGAGGCGCGTGAGCGGGAGCCGGATCCTCCAATGCCGGTGGTGTTTCCGGGACAGCGCCGGGACGCTGCGGGTCCTGGATCGGCTCGAGGTGGCCGGCCCGACCGGCATGCGGATGACCTCGAGCACCGGCCTGTACACGACCACGACGCAGCCGATCGAGGCCTGACCGATCATCGGTGTGGAGGCCGGGGGCGAGTGGCTCTACGGGGTGGACCGCAGGCCGGCGACGACGGAAGCCGGGACGACCGGGATCGTCCGCTACGACGCGTCTGGAGGCGTGTTGGGGCGCATTGCCATTCCGTACAAGTCCGTGCCTGTGAACCGGGCCGCGTTGCGGCGGTTTGCCGAAGCGTACGCATCGGCGGTCACAGAGAACGCTCCACCGTGGTACGGGACGATCTCGACCGACGCGGTCATGAGGGCCCTCTCGATGCCGCGCAAACCCCGCCGGTCAGCCATGCTTCGGCGGACGCGGACGGGTTCTGGCTGGCAAGGGAGTACGCTCCGGTCCCTGGAGCGGACAGCCGGCGTCGACGGGAGCGCTACGATCTCCAGGGGAACCTGGTCGCGAGCGTCGAGCTCCCTCCCGGAGTCGCGCCGCTCGCCGCCGTGCGGCAGACGCTGTTCGGCTCGCGCGTCGACTCGCTCACCGTGCCGGAGCTGCAGAGGTACGACGTCGTCCTGAGTGGCAGCGATCGCAGGGGCCGCACATTGAAGTGAACACGGTCCGTCGCCGCCGCTGCCAGAGTCGCTGAAGGCCACATCCCGGAACGAGAGCGTGCGGCTTCGCGATGGTCGGTATCGAGACGCGACGTACCGCTGGAGAAGCTGTCGGGCTGGTGCTCCTGCTGTGCGCGTCGGGCGTGGGCGCACAGGAGCCGGCGGTCCTGCCCCTCGAGACAGAGCAGGTCGTCCACGCCCGCGAGTTCGGCAGGCCGTGGGCGCTCGAGGTCGGGCCGGACGGCCGGCTGTACGCGACGTACCCGGCCCGACGGATCATCCGGATCGTGGACCCGGCCACCGGCTCGATGGAGACGGTACCGCTCGCAGCGGTTGCGCTGGACACCTTCCCCGCGGGAATCGGGTGGACGGAAGGCCGGCTCTGGGCAACGGATCTGGGGAGTACGACGGACGTGGTCTTCGGGCCGGGCTGGAGCGTCGCCCGCTCCTTGCCCGTCGTGCAGACCGGGCGTTCAGGTGAGATCCTCGGTCGTGACGTCCTGCGCCTGCTCCCGGGCGACCGGCTCGTGGTCGCGACGACCGCGTCGGCCATGGCGATGGCGGCGGCGAATCACGAGTTCGATCGGATCGCGGACCTGGTTCCCGGTCCGCTCGCCCCTTCGGAGCCGGTCCCGTTCCTCCCCATCTGGGTAACCGCGCCCGACGGCACGGTCCTGGCCACACCCCTGCGCCTGTCCACGCGTCACCATCTCACGGTGCTCTTCCGGATGACCGGCGAGCCGCCGGGAGTCAGGGGCGTCACGTTCGCGGTGCAGCCGTTCGCCGACCACGACCTGTTCGACATTGACCATTGACGCGACCGGCACGAACGCGGTCGTCGTCGACCGGTCCATCCCGGGTCCGGGCTCTCCGCCGGCGTTCACGGTCCACTGGGTCACCATGCAGGGAGACACGGTGCGCTCGTGAGCGTACGACCACGACCCGATTCCGTTGCGCGAGGAGTGGATCGAGGATGCGTCGCGGGAGCAGGAAGAAGCCACACGCTCGCTCGACGGCGTCCGGGTCGACAGGGAAGCCTTTTTTCCTGTCGCCGTGGCTCCCGCCGGTGACGGACGTGCACGTCGGAACCGACGGCTCGGCGTGGCTGCGCCGGGAGGACGTTCCGGGGACGAGCGTCGTTCGATGGGAGATCCTCGGGCCAGACGGCGAGCGGGTGGGAGTGGTCGACGTTCGCCGCACCCTCTCGCTGCGCGCGGTCCGGGGGGCTGGAGGCCTGGGCGACCGAAGAATCGGAGGGAAGGGCGCAGCACCTGTGGCGGCTGCGGGTCCCGGCGCCCCGACCGTGGATCGGCGAGCCCTCCCTGACCGGGGGGCGGTGAACCTTCCCCGACCGTGGGCCGGTGATCCCTACCGCCGATCCGGGAACCCGAACCCCGCGCGCACGAGCGGCTTCCGGCGTCGCATCGGCTGCCAGCCGGCGCGCACCTGCCGCGGTTCTTCCACGGTCACGAACGCCTGCGGGTCCCAGCGGTCCACCTCTTCCAGCACCTCGGGGATCTGGCGCCGGCGGAGAACCGTGTAGACGACCTCGACCGGCCCCTGCTTGCCGTGGCCCGCGAACTCGGTCACGCCGAACCCCCGCTCCCGCAGCGCCTCCGCCAGCTCCACGCCGCCGTGGGTCGAGATGATCCGCACGGTCGCGAGGCCGAACGCGAGTTTCTCCTCGATCCACAGGCCGACGTAGGTGCCGGTCGCGAATCCGCTGGCGTAGCCCAGCACGTGCCACACGCTGTCGAGGTTCCGGATCGCGCTGCCCACCGCGACGATCCAGACCGTCACCTCGAAGAAGCCGAGCACGGGCACGATCATGCGGTGGTTGCGCACGGCCAGCAGCACGCGGAGCGTCGAGATGGAGACGTCCACGATGCGCAGGCAGAAAATGAGCACCGGCCCCCAGGGACCGGCGAATATGGGATCCAGGCCTTCCATCGATCGTTGGCGTGATTCGTGATCCCGGCCCGCGGGCGCGCGGCGCTGCCCTGGCCGCGTGCAGGCGGGCGATCCGACCAAGAAGATAACCTGCGTTCACGCACGGGCGAAGGGGCACGCGTCCGGCCCGGTGCGGCCCGTTCTCGCCCGTCTGGGCCGGCGCGAGACACCTGGCGTACATTAGGGGAGGCGGATGCGGCGCCACGGAGGCCGGCACGGCCCGCGACGCGGTCTGCCCCGCGACGTCGCCCGACGGAGAGCACACGACCCGCAGCATGGAAACCGAGAACGCCCACGACGCAGCGAACGCCGCCCGGCGCCCCGGCGAGCTCGCCATCGCACTCACCGGCGGCGGCGCCCGCGCCGCCTACCAGGTGGGGTTGCTGGTCTGGCTCGCACGTCGGTTCCCCGACCTGGAGGTGCCGATCCTCACGGGCGTCTCCGCGGGCGCGGTCAACGCCGCCCACCTCGCCGCCCACCCCGGCAACTTCCGCGCGGCCGTCTCGGAGTTGGCCCGGATGTGGAGCGACCTCACGCCCGAGGACGTCTTCCGCGTGGACACCCGGTCCCTCGCCGGTCAGATCGGCCGCTGGGCCGCACGCCTCACCGTGGGCGGGTTCACCCGCACGCCGACCGTGCGCGGGCTCGTGGATACGACGCCGCTCCGCCGCCTGCTCGAGGACGTGCTCGCCGTCGCGGAGAACGGCGAGATCGTGGGGATCGCGGAGAACCTGCGCCGCGGCCGGCTCAAGGCCATCGCGGTCAGCACCACCAGCTACGGGACCGGCCGCTCCGTCGCATGGGCGCAGGGCCGCGAGATCCACGCCTGGGAGCGCCCCGACCGGGCGGGCATCCAGACCGCGCTGACGGTGGACCACATCATGGCGTCCGCCGCACTCCCGATCTTCTTTCCCGCGGTCCGCCTGGGCGATGACTGGCACGGCGACGGCGGCATCCGTCTCTCCGCGCCGCTCTCGCCCGCGCTGCACCTGGGCGCCAGCCGCATCATCGCCATCTCGACCCGCCACTCGCCCTCGCTCATCGAAGCCGCGACGCCGGTGACCGTCGGCTACCCGCCGCCCGCCCAGGTGCTGGGCGTGCTCATGAGCGCGATCTTCCTGGATGTCCTCGACCAGGACGCGCTCCGCCTGGAACGGCTGAACCGCCTGCTCCGGCGCCTGCCGGAGGACCAGCGGGACGGGCTCCGGATCGTGGACCTGCTCGTGCTCCGGCCGTCCCGCGACCTGGGCCGCCTCGCCCGGGACTACGAGCCCCGCCTGCCGGGTGCGTTCCGCCTCCTCACCCGCTCGCTCGGCACCCGGCAGACCCTCAGCCCCGACGCGCTCAGCATGGTCATGTTCCAGTCCGACTACCTGCGCCGCCTGATCGAGATGGGCGAGGCGGATGCGGAGGCGCGGGCGGAGGAGATCGAACGGTTCGTGAAGGGGGAGTGAGGCCGACGCGGGCCGCTCACCTCCCCGGCGGCAGGGTCCGGTCCCAGCCCAGCGCGTTGTACTTGCGGAGCACCTCCAGCACCCGGTCCAGCGGCAGCGCCTCGACCGTGCCGTGATGGCCCTCGGTCGTCGTCGCCTTGAAGAGCGAGTTGTAGATCGCCTCCTCAGTGGCCTCGGCGACCGCCTGGAACAGCGGGGACATGGCGTCGTTCGGCAGGTCCTGGACCGTGCGGGGCGCCTCGCCCTCGCGCCGGCGCACCGACTCGGCGGTGGAGAACGCCAGCACGTAGTCGCCGGAGCCGTTGCTCATGGTGGCGCCGGTGCGGGCCAGGCCGACGAGGGCGCGGGCGGCCAGGCGCTCGAGGTTGCGGGAGTCGAGCGGCGCGTCCGTCGCGACGACGATCATGATGCTGCCATCGGCCGATTCGTCGAGCGCGCCGTCGTCGCCGCGGGAGAGCTGCCGCTGGAAGGAGAAGCGTCCCAGCTCGCGGCCGACCGGCGCGCCGTTGATGGTGAGCACGCCGCCGTAGTTGCTCTGGACCAGGACGCCGACGGTCCAGCCGCCGAGGGAGGCGGGCAGCCGCCGGGAGCTGGTGCCGATGCCGCCCTTCCAGCCGAACGCGACGGTGCCGGTGCCGGCGCCGACGGCGCCCTCCTCCACGGGCCCGGCGGACGCGGACTCCAGCGCGCGGCGAACGTGCTCGGGCCGGATCGGGCGGGCGCGGATGTCGTTCAGTGTGCCGTCGTTGGTCTCGCCGACGACGGGGTTGATGGACCGCACGTTCTCCATGCCCGGCTGCTCCAGGAGCCACTGGACCATGGCGTCTGCGGCACGCCACACGCACAGCGTGCAGGTCAGCAGGATCGGCGTCTCCAGCTCGCCCAATTCGCGGACCTGCGTCACGCCCTGCAGCTTGCCGAACCCGTTGCCGACGTACACCGCGGCGGGCACGCGCTCGCGGAACGGGTTGCCGCCGTGCGGCAGGATCGCGGTCACGCCGGTGCGGATGCGGTCGCCCTCGCGCACCGTGACCTGCCCCACGCGCACGCCCGGAACGTCCGTGATCGCGTTGAGCGGGCCCGGCTCCATGATGCCCACGACGACGCCCGCCTCGCGGGCGCGCGGGCGCTGCGTTTCCGGGGTCTGACCCATGGCGCTCGTGATCGGGAAGAACAGCACCGTGGCAAGGGCGAACAGCGTTCGTCGCATCGGGGTCCAGCTCCTGTCCTGCCGCCGGAACGTGGCGTGGCGGCGTTGGGTCGCGCGGCTGCGCCCGCCGTCCCTCGCGGCTGGAACGTCGCGCCGCGGCCCGGTGGTCGTGGTTCGAACTGCGAGCGTGGGGCTCTGTGGATCACGCCCGCTCCGCGGCCAACCGGTGGACCATCGCGGCGAGGGTCGGGATCGGCACGCCGGTCGGACAGACCGCGGCGCATTCGCCGCAACGAGTGCACGCGCCCGCGCTGGCGTTCGCGAGCGCAGCGCGGTCGATGGAGCGGGATGGGCCTACCACGAACGTCCACGCCTCGGCCCAGGCGCTGGCCGGCGCCTCGCGGAGCGCCGGGCAGGCGAGCGAGCACAGGCCGCAGCCGATGCAGACCATGAAGGCCGGGTAGGCCTCGCGCTCTGCAGGCTCGAGCGGGACGTGGCCCTCGGGCAGCACGGCGCCGAGGAAGCGCTCGGCGTCCCTCCCGCCGCGGAGCGCGCGCACCGGCAGCGCCAGCACGTGCAGCGCGAAGCGGTAGGCCAGGTTCAGCCAGGCGAAGGCGCGGCCCCTCACCGCGCGCGCTCCGCTCGCCGGGTCGCGAGCGCGTGCGCTCGACGCATCCGCTCCATGCGGAGAGAATAGCCCGGCTACGCCTGCGCCGCCATGTCCGCCGCCGCTCCGCCCATCGCCCAGCCGTCCACGGCCGCTTCCCCCAGACCCAGACGGGCGGTTTCGACGCCTGCGCGGATCGAGCCCGCCACCCGCACGTTGGTGTAGACGACGTCGCCCCGCCGGTCCACCGGCCTGCCGCTGCCGTCGTCCCGGACGCCGGCGCCGAGCAG
>Ga0065723_102539_pt1 | contig 10738 bp, 4 predicted proteins | sample TheenrcuSG05Z960_FD_59110 | JGI IMG/M metagenome (GOLD analysis project Ga0065723, IMG submission 59110) | Thermophilic enrichment culture from UC Davis - Sample SG0.5Z960 | ecosystem: Engineered > Solid waste > Grass > Composting > Bioreactor | place: USA: University of California, Davis
TTACGTGGGACGCCCGGCCAGCGCCAGCCCGGCCACCGGCAGCGCCAAAGTGCACCAGTTGGAGCAGGAAGCGGTCGTGCAGGCTGCGCTTACGCTATAACGCCGCTACTATTTTTCGCACGCAAATAGAAACCGGCGCCCCTTCAGGCGCCGGTTTTTTTATAGCAAGCGGCCATGCGGTGGGGATGGCAGGGGCATGATCCGACGGGAACAGGCCGCTGCTATCCCCATGCCTGCCAGAAATCTTTCCAGCGGAAGGTTATAGCTGGCCTATTTTGGCGTCTTTAAAAGGTAGCAGAGGAAAGGAGGTAGCCGTATGGGGGAGTCGGTGGCTTAATCCAATGTTCTTTTTATAATTTAGCGGTAGCTTGGCAGATGATAGAGAATCTGTCATTACTGCCAGGAAAAGATCTCGTAGTGCATGCCATAACGTAGCAGCCCGCTCAAATATGGAAGACCTGGAGAAGTTACGAGAAAGTCTGGCGCGGTACCATTCCCTGAAGGGCGCACAGACGTTTTTTTCCAGCCTGGGGTATCCTGGCACAGAACCCTTGCCAATGGACTTTGAGCTGCCTGCAGGTATTCAGGAGGCAGTTTCATCGGTGCATCAACTGGTTTATGTTGACGGAGCTTTTCCGTTCAGGATTTACCATGTAGCATTCAAAGAGGACCAGGTTCGAAAGGATGGCTGGGTTTCGCGCGTATTTATTCGCCGCTTTCTGGAATCTTTTTACAGACATTATCCCCAGGGCGAGAATCTCTTCGTCTTCACTCCTCCTAATGACTATGAGCACCTCACGTTCGTCTCGCCCCGGCGCTTGCTCGATCCTCGGGATCCCGGCAAGGTGCGGTTGTGGCTACGTATCCTTCAGGTAGATCGCAACCGACCCTACCGCACCGACCTGGAGGTCCTATCAAAGATTAGGGTGGACGGTGTTGTAGACCCCGACGAAATATGGAAACGCCACGACGAGGTGTTCAGCGTTCGCCGGGTCACCGAGCAGTTCTTCCAAGACTACAGTGAGGCCTTCCACCAGATTTTGGGGTACTTGCAGAGCAATCACAAAAGAAAACCCTCCAGAGTGGGCGCGCGACTATACCCACCAGCTCCTCAATCGCATCATGTTTCTTTACTTCATCGCCCGTAAGGGGTGGCTCCTAGGACGCGACGGCCGGCCCGACCGAGATTTCATGCGTCATTTCTGGGAGGCTTATCGGGCATCCGGCGCAAAAGACACGTTCCACAGGGAATGGCTCCCGGTGCTGTTCTTCGAGGCGTTCAACAACCGCTGGCAAAATCGCCCCGAATATCTAAAGCGCTTTCCCAAATGGTTGGTTCGCTCCCTTTCTCAAGCACCCTACCTCAACGGAGGTCTCTACGCCCGTCGTCCCGGGTTGGACGACCGTCTTCGAGCCTTTGTCCCGGATGAGTACTTTGCCCTCCTCTTTGAAAAGTGGACGGACGGCACTACCTATGGTCTCTTTGAGCGCTACAACTTTACGGTCGTGGAGACGGGCCGTTTTGACGAAGAGGTGGCGGTGGATCCGGAGATGCTAGGGGCCGTCTACGAGCGGCTGGTGAACGTCACCTTTGAAGAGGGCGGCGAGGACCTGCGAGGCGCTGCGGGCATCTTCTATACGCCCCGCGTGGAGATTGATTTGATGTGCCGTTTGGCGCTGGTGGATTGGCTCAGCAATCAGCTAGGAAATAGCAAGAGAGATCTTCTCTACCAGTGGGTTTTTGCTTTCTCGGAGGAAGAGAAACAGGAAGCGGACGATGCAATCACCCGTGAAGGCCTTTGGGAGGCGTTGGACGGGCAGGTGCGCCGCGCGCGGGTGTGCGATCCTGCCTGCGGCTCTGGTGCTTTTCTGGTGGGCATGTTGCTCGTGCTGGACGACCTTCAGGCGCGGTGTAACATCGCCTTGGGCCGCGGTGAGACCCCCTATGAGCGCCGCAAGCGTATCTTGCAGGACCAACTCTACGGCGTGGATGTGATGGAGTGGGCAGTCCGCGTGGCAGAGCTGCGCCTCTGGCTTCAACTGGTGGTGGAGACCGAACTTCAGCCTGCCGAATTGCACTTCCGCCCCCTGCTCCCTAACCTGGACCTGAAACTGCGCCCCGGCGACAGCCTCCTTCAGACCGTGGGCGACCTAGACCTCAGCCCCTTCCGCCGATCCGAGCTGAGCCTGCCCGCCCATCTCAAGGGACGTCTCACGCAGCTCAAGGGGAAAAAGCGCCGTTTCTTCCAGGGGGAAGAACCCGGTTTGACCGCACCCCAGCTCAAACAGGAGGAGGTTCAACTCTTTCAGGATATCCTGGTGGAAAAGATTCATAAGCTGGAAAACCAAGTAAAAGAAAAGCGACGGGAACTGCTAAGCGAGCAAGGAGACCTTTTTAATGCTGAAAATAAGACAAAACGCAACCAGCTGGAGGAAGCAATCAAAGCGCTGGAAGCAGAGAAAGCCCGCTATCAACAGGTTCGCCAAGCCCTTCGCCCGGATCAGCCACTGCCCTTTGTGTGGGACTTGGCCTTTGTAGAGGTCTTCGAGGACGACAACCCCGGCTTTGACATCGTCATCGGTAACCCACCCTACGTGCGCCAGGAGAAGATCCGCGATTACCTGGGGCGCTTTGATCGGAAGGCCTATCTACAACGGCTTAATGAAGGATTGCAGGCCATCTACCCCGCCTTCATGCGGAACCGGAAGATCAGCGGTCGTGCGGACTACTATGTTTACTTCTATCTACATGGCCTCTCTTTGCTATCCGACCAAGGGGCTTTCTGCTTTATCACCTCTAACTCTTGGTTAGATGTAGACTTTGGCAAAGACCTGCAGGAGTTCTTCCTGCGCTATGGTCATCTGAAGATGGTTATTGATAATCGGTCAAAACGCAGTTTTGCCCAGGCCGATGTGAACACGGTGATCGTGTTGGCGGGCGCTCCCAAGCGTGACCAAGCGCTCACAAAGCAAGAGATGAAAGACCGGCAGGTGCGGTTTGTCTCGTTCCAAAAGCCTTTTGAAGAGGTGCTCAGTCCTGTTGTGTTCATCGAGATTGAGGATGACCATTTGTATAACCTCCTTGCCGGTTTCCGTGTCCTCAAGCGCTCCGAGTATCGGTCTGTTCTCCTAGATCAGTGGTTCCTTTATCAAGAGGGATTGGAGGAAACGAAAGGCGGACTCTTTGGGGGCGCTCGCAAGTACGTCGGCGGCAAGTGGGGCGGCAAGTACCTGCGTGCTCCCGACATTTTCTTCACCATCCTGGAGAAGGGTAAGGACAAGCTGGTACGCTTAGGAGACATTGCCGAGGTGCGCTTTGGGATTAAGACCGGTGCCAACGAGTTCTTCTACCTGGAGCCCGTAGGGATGACGGTGGAGGAGGTGGAACAGCTTCGGGAAAAGGACCCCAAAGCCCCCGTCCGGGTGAAAAACGGCGCCGGGTGGGAAGGGGAGATTGAGGCCGCCTGGCTTCGGCCTGTGGTTACCAGTCTAAAGCAAGTAAAACGCGTACGGGTTTCCTTATCCGATCTTAAGCAACTACTTTTTGTTTGCCATATGGACAGGAATTTCGTAACCGAAAGAGCTCAGCGCTATATAGAGTGGGGACAAAAGAAAGGATACCATATGAGCGCTACTTGTCGCAACCGTTCCCCTTGGTGGAACCTTGGCCAACACGACGTTCCTCAGGTCATATTTTCGCGGCGCCTTGGGGACAGGTACGTTGTGCCTTACAACGACCTAGTTTACGTTACAGATACGCTGTACGAGATTTACACTTCATCTGGAATAGAAGTTGCAGCCTTAATGTGTACGGTTCTTTTTAGGTTGTTTGTTGAGGCGATGTCGCGCGAATTAACTGGTTCCATTACAGTTATGGAGGTGTACATACCCGATCTATTAAGAACGTTTATAGTAGACCCAAACGCTCTCACCTCTTATCAACATACACAGCTATTAAAAGCTTTTGAGTGGTTGGGGCAACGTGAAGTCAAATCCATCTTCGAAGAACTCGGCTTCACCCTTTGCCGCGAGCGTGGTTGCAAGCATCCCGAACATCCCTACGAATTTGTCAAGCCCGAAGAACTGATCCTGGAGCAGGTGTGCAAGGCTTCGCCCGACCGGTTTGCCCTGGACAAGGTGGTCTTTGATGTTCTGGGGTTAACGGAAGAGGAACGTCTTCAGGTTTATCGGGCGGTGGTAGAATTAATCAAAAAACCGCCTCGTAAAGGCGAGGAGTGTGTGAAGATGCACCTCATTTACATGGATGATTCACGAGACGAAAAGTTCTGTGTCTTTTCCGCACTGGCCATTCCAGAGAATTGCTGGCAAGATGCCTTTGCCCAGGTGCGCCAATTCAGAAGAAATATCAAAAAGACAGATGGCATCTACGTTTACAAAGAACTCCACGCCTGGAAGTTTGTCTCGGGGAGGGGCAAGATTTCAGACCGTGTAGTACCTAAAGGACGACGTTACCAGATCTTCAAAGAGACTCTTGAGATGATAGCCAGTCTTCCAGGGGTGCGTCTCTTTAACGCGGTTTTTCCGGCCAAGGAAGATGAACGAGCATTCGAGTGGTTGCTCAACCGTATCCAGCGCGCGATGGAAACCTTGAATAGTCGAGCCATTTTGATCTGCGATACGGGCAAGGAGGCGATTTACACACGTTTGGCCCGCAGAATGCATGTCCACAACCCAATACCAAGCAAATTCGGCATTTGGCAGGATACGGGTAGCAAGGCAAAAAACATTCCTATCGATCGAATCATCGAGGATCCATTCTTCAAGAAATCAGACCACTCTTACTTTATCCAGCTGGTGGATTTTTGCGCTTATGCCCTATTGCGACGAGAGCGACCGATTCCCTCCAAGAATAAGTACGGGCTGGACCAAGCATTTCAATTGCTACAGCCCATTTTGGTATTGGAGGCAAGTAAACGTGATCCGGAAGGCATCATACGACCTTAAAAAAGAAGAGCAGGGCCTACCTCCGCCACCGTGGACGGGCTCGGTCCTGCAATACTTAATATACCATAGAGTAAACAACTTGTGTCAAGTGTCGCGAATTACTGCGAACATAAGACCTCTACGAGGTCGTAGTGGAGCTAAAGACGACTGGCGAAGGAGTGTATAATAATGCAGAACTGGAAGTGGTTAAAGACCCATCAGGAAGGACAATTCTTTGAGCGCAAGTCCTGCTACGACCGCTCCGGCCAGAAGCCCAAACTCCGCTCTGCACGGGAAGTGGCTCGAGATGTGGCTGAAACCCTGGCAGCCATGGCGAACGCCGATGGTGGGACCTTGGCCCTGGGAATTGAAGATGACGGTATCCCCACAGGCCTGAATTACCCTCCGGATCGCTTAGATATTATTTTTAAAGCCCCCCAGCGCCTCGTGTCTCCGCCTTTAAAGGCTCGCCATCAGTGGGTTCGGTTAGAGAATGTGCAGATTCTGGTGTTTGAAGTGGATTGGAGCCCTGAAGTGCATCAACTAAGCGACGGCCGGTATCTTCTGCGTATTGGAGACAAGAATATACCGTTCCCTGCTTCGGACATTGCAGCGATGAAGGAGGGCAAACGGCGGCGAGCGACCGAATCACGCTTTATCCCAGAAGCCTCCCTGAGCGATTTAGACCCTGCACTGTTCGACGAACTCCGGAAGAAGACGGGACTTTCCCTATCCAACGAAGCGCTCCTCTTCCACTATCGCTTGGCAGAAACGCGGAACGGGAGGCTTGTTCTATCCCTGGCTGCGCTGCTCCTCTTTGCCAAAGACCCTATCCGCTGGCATCCGGCATGCTACGTGGACTTCGTTAAATGGGAAGGAACAGAACGTCGGTTCGGTCCGGAGTTCAACGTGGTCAAGCGCGCACGCATTGAGGCACCTCTACCCAAACTCATTGAACAGGCATTTAATACCATCTGGCCCCACATTCGGGAGCGACAGAAACTTGTGGACCTGTTCTTTGAAGAACGGTTTGAGTATCCAACATTTGCCTGGCAAGAGGCGATCATCAACGCCGTGGCCCATCGGGACTACGCTCTGGAGGGTACACCCATTGAAGTTTGGATCTTTGATAACCGTATGGAGGTGCGCAGCCCCGGGCAACTCGTTGAGCCGGTAACCATCGAACGCCTTGCTCGCCGTGAGCGCATCCATGCCTCTCGAAACCCCAGAATTGTACGAGTTTTGACCGATTGGGGATACATGCGGGAGCTCGGGGAAGGCGTGCCCCGGATGTTTGAGGTCATGGAGCGTGAAGGTTTAAAACCTCCCGAGTTTCGCATGGAAGCGGGCGCTATTTTTACTGTGGTTTTGTATAACACGTTCGTGTATCCGCCGGAGACGCTCCGCTGGCTGAGGCAGTTCGAACAATATGATCTTTCTCCCAATCAGAAGCGGTTGCTTGCTTATGCGCACGCGCACGGGGGGCGGTTTACGAACCGATCCTATCAGAAGTTGGTCGGAGTGGACCTGTATACAGCTTCCAGAGATATCAAAGATCTGATTCGTAAGGGGATCGTGCGGCTCACGAAAAAAGGAGGCAGGATTTACGAACTGCTCCCTCAGCCCCAAGCGTCCACCAAACCGATTCCAGAGGAATTGCAGAAATGTATCGATCGGTTGCCTGAAGGGGGATATTTGACCAATGCTACGGTTCGGCAGATTCTTGGGGTCAACCGGATCAAAGCAGCCCGCTTGCTACGGGAATGGGTCAACCTGGGTTTTTTGGAAAGGCGCGGGGAAAAGCGGGGGACACGCTATTACGTTACGCCTGAGGCTTATGAGTCATTCTCAGCACGTTATGAATCACCCTCATTACGAACGGATCATAATGAGAGTGATTCATAATTGGTTTTGGGGTGGTCTTTGTTAGGTTGTTGCGAGCATAGGTGCCTCTGGGATTTTTGGAAAAGCGCGGAGAAAAGCGATGGAGGCGCTACTACCTATCGGATGAACGCTATCGATCACTCTCAACGGCCTATCGATCACCTCATCAAATACGGATCGTAATGGCGGTGGTCGATAGAATGAGGTGTTAAAAAAGGGAAGTTTGCGATGAATCCCATCCCCGACCTCATTGACAACCGGAAGCATCAACTGGCGCAGGTTCTGCGGGATCTCCTCGCCGAAGCGCAGGAGCCCACGCTGGACGTGGTGACCGCCTTTTTCAATCTGCGTGGTTTGGAGGTGTTGGCGCCAGAAATAGAGACGCTTACCCGTCTGCGCCTGTTGTTAGGCAAAGAGCAACAACAGGAGTTTGTGGTGGGCGAGCGTCTGCTGGCCGAACTGGAACGCGCTGTGGCCAGAGGCGAGGCCACTGCCCATGAGATTGAGCGCTGGCGGAATTTTCTTGCGCAAGCGAAGGTGGAGATTCGGCGTTACTTGCAAACCTTCTGCCACGGCAAAGCCTACGTCGTCACCGGCATTCCTATCATAGGAGACGTGGGGATCGTAGGCTCTTCTAATTTTACCGGTGCCGGGCTCACCACGAATCTGGAGCTCAATGCCGTTCTGAAGCAGGGGGCAGCCGTTCGTGAGCTGCAGCGTTGGTTTGATTCACTATGGGAAGAAGCGGAAGATTATAAAAGCAAGCTGCTAGACCTTCTTGAGCGCTTTACGCGCTCGTACACGCCCTATGAGATCTATATCAAGGTCGTGTACGAGGCCTTGCGGGACAAGTTAGATCAAAGCCTGGGCGAGCAGGAGCAACGCCCATCGCCTATTGCTCTCGCCAACTTTCAGCGCGACGGTTACCTGGCGGCCAAGGAAATCCTGGAGAACTACGGCGGCGTGCTGATCGCCGACTCGGTAGGACTTGGAAAAACCTACCTTACATTGCGGCTCTTAGATGACTACGCCTATCGGGAGCGCCAGACGGCGCTGGTGGTCTGTCCGGCCGCAGTGATGGAAACAGTATGGCGGCCACTTCTCCAAGAGCACGCGATTCCCAGCGAGATTGTCTCTATGGAGAAAGTCAGCCAGAAGGACTTTCCGGTGGAAGAGTATGCCCGACGTTTTAGTGTGGTGGTCGTAGATGAAAGCCACAACTTTCGAAATCCGAACACCAACCGCTGGGGAAATCTGTTTCGGCTGATCAGCAACAGCGGTCCTGATACCAAGGTGATTTTACTGACAGCGACACCAGTCAATAACTCTATATTTGACTTATATCACCAGCTACGATTTATTACGCGGGATGAGCAAGATTTTCTGCTGACGGCAGGTATCAAAAACCTTCAGGAATATTTTAAGCGGGCGGACCAGAGTCGCGAAGCGCTTTATGAGGTGCTGGAGGCCTTGGCTGTACGGCGTAGTCGCCAGTTCATTCGTCAGAACTATCCGGAAGCTACTATTGATGGCCGAAAGATTCATTTCCCGGAGCGTGTGCTTCATACTGTTCGCTATAGCCTAAAACAGACGTATGGCGAGAATCTCTATCGCCGCATTGCGCAAACTATAGAAAGGCTACGTTTGGCGCCCTATCAGGTGGAGATGTATCGGCGGGGGATAGCAGCACATAGATTCGAGTTTGAGGATGATAGCGAGATGGAGTCATCCATGATGGAACAGTTAACGAAGTGGATGGGATGGAGGAGAGAAGAAGCACATAATTTCATGATGGCAATAGGGCGCCAGAGAGCGTTGGCCCACATTTTGCGCGTCTTATACCTGAAACGGCTGGAGTCCTCTACGGAAGCCCTGCGCATATCTTTACACCGCCTGTGTCGCTTCCTGGAGCGCTTCCTCAATGCGTTGCAGCAGGAACGGCTTCTGTCCGCCACCGATTACCGACAGTGGATCCGTGCCGAAGCCGCCGACGAGGAAGAGGCGGAGGAGGCGAACTTTGAGGCCTTCCTTGACTCCCTCCCCCGATTGGACGTGGAGCGCTATGATGTAGAGAGCCTCTGCGCTGATACTGAAGCCGACCTCAAGGCATTGCAGGAGGTGTTGTCCGAACTGGAGAAGGGACATCGCGACGACAAACTGGAGACCCTCAAGGATTTGCTGACCTCATCTGAACTAGCAGGTAAAAAAATCGTCCTCTTCTCCTACTTCCGGGATACGGCCCGCTATATCTATCAGCAACTGAAGAAGGACACCAGGTTTCTGACGGCTTTCGGCCCCGAGCGCATCGCTATCGTTGACAGCAGGGTAAACCTGAAGGAGCGAAAAGACCAGATCGTCCGGTTTGCACCCCGGGCCAACGGGAATCCGGACTTGCCGCCCGAAGAGCAAATTGACTTGCTCATTAGCACCGATGCCCTTTCGGAAGGCCAAAACCTTCAGGATGGGGAAGTCATTATCAACTACGACTTGCACTGGAATCCTGTTCGGATGGTCCAACGAATTGGCCGTCTGGATCGGTTAGGGTCGTCGCACGCAAAAATTTTTGTCTACAATTTTTTCCCTGAACAGGAGCTGGAAGAAATTCTGAATCTGTTGAAGAGATTGCGAGAGAAGCTGGATGCAATTAATCGAACCGTAGGACTGGATGCATCAATTTTAGGAGAGCTGCCTAATCCGATGGAGTTCAATATTTTACGACGCATTCAGAATGAAGACCAGGAGGTCCTGCAGCAATTAGAAGAAGAAAGTGATTTAGCGGTGGGCGAGTTTATCCGACAGGATGTGCTGCAGTTTCTCAAGAAACTGGGGGAATCGCACCTTCAGCGCATTCCTTTGGGGGTAGGGACCGTGTGGGAAAATCAGAAAAGTACGCCTNGTNTTTTTGCAGCCTTCCGGAATCCCAATACAAAGCTTCACCACTGGCTTTTTTATGAGTTTGAATCAAAACGTATTATAGATCGAAATTTAGTAGCAATCCATCATATTCGATGCGGCGATTCGGAATCGGCAAGGCCGTTGCCTGAAAATTTTGATCCACGTGTTTATATCAAAAAACTTCGCCAGCATCTATGGCATCAGATTCGGAGAGCAGAGGAAGGGCCGGCTACCCCTCCTGCTATCCAACGTCAGATCATTAACTGGCTCAGAGCCCTTCCACCGTCCTCAGAGCGCAACCGCCTGCTTCAGTATTTTGAGGCGCGGGCAGTAGCCGGACCTGCTTTAAAAGAGCTGCATCGTCTCTGGCGCGAACGATCAAAGTGGCCTCAAGAGCAATGGCTTGTACGCCTTGGTGAGTTTGTCACGCAACATCCTCATCCACCTACACCCGCCGGCGGGCACGCCGCCCGGCTTGCTCCTGAGCAGGAGGAGGACCTTGAATGTGTCGCCTGGATGCTGGTCCTTAACGATTCATCGGGAGCCTGGAGGTCGGTTTAACTTCACGCTTTACTCAGATGCGTTAAGAGCGGTAGAGCACATCCCTGTATACGATAAGCAAAAGGCGGAGGCGTTTAATTGAAGCGCTCAAAGCTATTGGGGCCAACGCGCAAACCAAATTTGCACCATATCCAAGGTGCAATTTGTAAGCAGCAGAAGGGGGGCGACCACGCGCTGAAGCGCGGAGAAGGGGCGGCAGGTGCTGCGCGCGTTGTGGAAAGCGCAACAAAAAAGCGACCCGATCGCTACAGGTCGCCTAAACGCGTCCGGTCTGCTTCCGGACTCAGGACTGAGAGTACCGACGGGCGTTGCGCAGCGCCTTCTGCCGCTCAATCCGCCGGAGCTCGGAAGGCTTGATGTAAAACATGTGTTGACGGTACTCGCGCAGCACCTTGCTGCGGTTGACGGCGCGCTTGAAGCGCCGCAGCACACGGTCGATCGGCTCGTTCTCGCG
>Ga0065723_101067_pt1 | contig 10734 bp, 10 predicted proteins | sample TheenrcuSG05Z960_FD_59110 | JGI IMG/M metagenome (GOLD analysis project Ga0065723, IMG submission 59110) | Thermophilic enrichment culture from UC Davis - Sample SG0.5Z960 | ecosystem: Engineered > Solid waste > Grass > Composting > Bioreactor | place: USA: University of California, Davis
CCTGTCCCTCGGTCGGCTTGTAGAGCTGCAGGATCGCGCGTCCGGTCGTACTCTTGCCGCAGCCGCTCTCGCCGACGAGCCCGAGTGTCTCGCCGCGGTAGACCTTGAACGAGATGTCGTCGACCGCCTTGACCCACCCGACGCGCCGTTGCAGGATGATCCCGCGCGTCAGGGGGAAGTACATCTTCAGGTTCCGGACATCGAGTAGAACCTCGCGCTCTTTCGGCGTGTTCGCTTGCGGCAGTGCCTGTGCCTCAGTTGCCATCGTCAGCCCTCACCTCTCCGTGTCGCCGTGGGCCAGCGAGCGAGACCTCTTCCCAATACCAGCATGCCGAGCGATGGACCGGGTTGACGTCGAAGAGGGGTGGATTCTTCTCGCTGCACTTCTCGCGCGCGAAGTCGCAGCGCGGCACGAACGGACACATGTCGGGAAGATCGATCAGGTCAGGCGGGAGCCCGCGGATCGGATTGAGCCGTTCCTTGCGCGGTGCGTCCAGGCGCGGGATCGAGTTCAGGAGCCCGACCGTGTACGGGTGCTTCGGATTTTCGAACAGCTCCTCGGTCGGTGCGGATTCGACGATGTGTCCAGCGTACATCACGTTGATGCGATCGGTCATCCCGGCCACGACACCCAGGTCGTGGGTGATGAGGATGAGCGCCGTGTTGTGCTCGCGCTGGAGGTTCCGGATCAGATCGAGGATCTGTGCCTGGATCGTCACATCGAGCGCTGTCGTCGGCTCATCGGCGATCAGGAGCGAGGGGTTGCAGGAGAGCGCCATGGCGATCATCACGCGCTGGCGCATGCCACCGGAAAACTGGTGCGGATACTGGTCGACCCGCTGCTCAGCGTTGGGGATCCCGACCATCTTGAGGAGTTCGATCGCCCGCTGCCGGGCCTGTTGCTTGCTCATGCCAAGATGCAATTCGAGCGCTTCGCTGATCTGGCGGTTGATCGTGAGCACCGGATTGAGCGAGGTCATCGGATCTTGGAAGATCATCGCGATCTTCCGTCCACGGATCGATCGGACCTCGTCGTCGCTCATTTTGAGAATGTCTTCACCCTCGAAGAGGATCTCCCCGCTCACGATCTTGCCCGGAGGGCTGGGAATCAAGCGCATGATCGAGAGTGCGGTGATGCTCTTCCCGCATCCGCTCTCGCCCACCAGTCCGAGCGTCTCGCCCGGCATGAGATGAAACGAGACGCCATCGACCGCCTTTACCACACCGTCCTGCGTAAAGAACTGCGTCCGGAGATCGCGCACCTCGAGCAGCGGTTCCATCGCGCCTCCTCACATGGTCGATCACAGGCCGGAATCCCGCTCTCAGCGGCTACGCGCTCAGTCTAGCGGTTTCGTGCTGCAACGTCAACAGGAGCCCACCGACCCACTTCGTGCGTGGTGCTGGCCTGGATCTTGGTGCTCTCCACCACGGCGGGGACGGTCTACCCGAAAGCCGGTGCCGCTGAGGCCGCCCGTCACTCACCGGTTCGGCTGCAGGCTCCACTGTTCGACACCGACCCGCGTCCGAACCACGAGCGCGTTCAACGTGGGAATCTGCAACCGTTCCGCGCGGACGACAACGACATCTGGAAACGCGAGCGGGAGAACCGGGAGATCGGTCAGTACCCGCTCTTCGACTGCACGGTACAGTTCCGTCCGCCGCGCTCGGTCACTGGTTGCGACCGCCTCGACGAGGAGTTGGTCGACGTCCGAATTCAGGTAATGCCCGAAGTTCAAACCGTCGAAGAACGAGTCGCTCGACCAGACCGCGCTCTGATCGGGATCGACGTCCCAAAGCACTCCGATGAGGAGCGCCTCGAAATCCCGCTCCTGGGTCGCTCGCTGGCGCACTTCGGCCCAGGAGGCGAGATCGAGTTGCACTTCGACGCCGATCGCACGCCACTGTTGCTGGAGGAGCTCGGCGATTGCCCGTCGGCTGGAGTCGGAACCGGTCGCCAGCAGGTGGAACTGCAGTCGTTGCCCGTCCCTCACGCGGATGCCGTCGTCACCGGGTACCCAGCCGGCTTCTTCCAGCAGCCGCTGCGCTTCTGCTGGGTCATAGCTGGAGCGCACGGGTGGCTCGCCAGCCGCCCAAGAGGCGGGTGGCTGGAGGCCCTCAGCGACGCGGGCTCGGTCGCCCCACACCTTCTCGACGATCGCAGCCCGGTCGGTACCGAGGAGCAGCGCACGCCGGATGCGGGCATCCGCGAACAGCCGGCTCTTCGCAGGATCGAGCTGGAACGCCACCAGGACGAGCTCGTACCCGGGGTATCGCTCGACCGTCACCCCATCGATGTTCGGGAGCTGTCCCGCTCGTGCTGCGTCGACCACGGCCCAGTCGATGCTGCCATCGCGGAGCCCCTGCACCAGCTCGTCCAGCGTGGCGACGACCCGGTAGGTGTACTGCGGTACCTGCGGAGCACCGCGATAGTACTCCGGATTAGCCCGAAACGTGATCGACACTCCGCGCACCCATTGGCTGAAGATGAAGGGACCTGTCCCGACCGCCGACGAGAGGCCGAACGGATCGGTTACCAGTTGCTGTGGCAGGACAGTGCCCAGCACGTGTTCCGGCACGATGCCGATCGTTCCCAGTGTCAGCAGGAAGGAGGCGTCGGGCCGGATGAGCGTGATCCGCACCGTCTGGCTATCGACGAGCTCGACCGACTTGACCCGCTCGGCCAGACGCGAGTAGCGTGGCGAGCGGACTTCCGGATCGAGCAGCCGCTGGTAGGTAAAGACCACGTCGTTGGCGGAAAACGGTTGGCCGTCATGCCAGCGTACCCCGGTGCGCAAGTGGAAGGTGTAAGTCGTTCCGTCGTCGCTCACGTCCCACGATTCGGCGAGGGCCGGCACCGGTTCGCCGGTCGAGGGGTCGAGCGCGACCAAACCGTCGAACACCAAACGGCTCAGCGCATCCGAAAGCGGATCGGACACGAAGAGTGGGTTGAGTGTCCGCGGCTCCTCGAGGCCTGCTTCGACGATACCGCGGCTCGTTGCTGGGCCAGCACCCGGTGTCGGCGTGAGCAGTGTCGTGACCGGAGCCGGTGCTTCGGCGGTAGCCGCTGGCGTACTCGAGGCGACGGGGGGTGGCACGGCGGCAGTCGCTGCCGGTGTCGGTGCGGCCGCCACGGGTGTCTCCAGATTGGCCGAGGAGGACCGCCGGCAAGCGAGCAGGAGCACAACCAAGAGCGTGATGACCACAACCAGCGATCGTCGCTGCACGCATCCTCCTGAGTCCCGTGCATCCCGCGTACCCAGCGTTCTCACCGGGCCGGGCAAGCGTACCACGCCGGTCAGCGCGCCTCCGCCTGGTGGGTGACCGACACTTGCGTCAGGTAGTGCCGGTAGGGTGTGTCGTCGCCGCGCACCACCGAGAGGTAGAGCTGCTGGAGCCGCGCTGTGATGGGACCGATCTCGCCGCTGCCGATCGTCCGCCCGTCGATGTTCCCGATCGGGGAAATCTGCACGCCGGTCCCGCAGAGAAACGCCTCGTCGCAGATATACAGCTCGCTCCGATCGATCTCGCGGACTTCGACCGGAATCTCGAGGTCGCGCGCGAATTCCAGGATCGTCCGGCGCGTGATTCCTTCGAGGATATCGGCGGTCACCGGGGTCGTGATCAGTGTCCCGTTGCGGACGATAAAGAGGTTCGCTGCGCTCCCTTCGGCGACCTTCCCGTGGTGGTTCAACATGATCGCGTCGTCGAAGCCGCATTCCATAGCCTGGTCCTTGGCGAAGGCGGAATTGACGTAGGCCCCACAGACCTTGGCGCGGCTGGGGATGACGACGTCGACGGTGCGCATCCACGAGCTGGTCATCAGGCGGATCGGGTGCGTGATCGGCAGATATTCCTGCATCGGGATCATGTAGATCGCCAGCTCGTCGCGGACCCCTTTGAGCTTCGGGCCGATCTCGAGGTCCGCCTTGTACACGAAGGGGCGGATGTAGACGTCGGTACGCGGCGCGTTCCGGCGTACCAGTTCGACGATCAGCTCACCGAGCTGTTCGGCATCGTAGGGAAGCTCGGCACGCAGCAGCCGGGCTGACTGCAACAGGCGCCGAGTGTGATCGAGGAGCCGGAAGATGTTGATCGTCTGCCCGTCGCGATCCAGGTAGCCGCGGATCCCGGCGAACACGCCCGTTCCGTACTGGAGCGCGTGCGTCGCGATGCTGACCTTTGCCTCCTCGATCGGGACGAAACGACCCTCGAAGAAGGCCACTGGGAAGATCTCCGTACCCGCCATCGCTCCGTCCTCCTTACGCACCGTTCACCTGGTTCACTGTACCGCTGTCCCGGCTGCTGCGAGAAGTGCTCGTGCTCCGGCAGCGAGCAATGCCGTCGTGTTGGCCGCCAGCATGCGGAACCCGCGTTCCAGCTGGCGCTGAACGAGTTCGGGAGTGGCGGCCGTGGTCCCGAGCGGCAGGCGGCCAGCGACCCGCTGGACGATCTCGTCGATCACACGTTGCACCTCCGGGTGCATCGGCTGCCCCGGATAGCCCATCGACTGGGCAAGATCGTTGGGGCCGACGAAGAGCACGTCGATGCCTGGAATTGCCAGGTACTCCTCGAGTCGTTCGACCGCACTGATGCTCTCGATCTGGACGATCACCAGCGTCTCGGCATTCGCCGCGCGGACGTACTCGTGCAGTGGTCTGACGAGGCCGAAGGCTGCTGCGCGTACACCGGCGACGCCGCGCCGGCCATCCGGGTGATAGCGGCATGCCTCCACGACTGCCGCGGCTTCCTCCGGCGTGTTGACCTGTGGGACCATCACGCCAGCGGCGCCGAGGTCGAGATAGCGCAGGATGACCTGCCGGTGCCCGAAGGGAACGCGGACGAGCGGTACGGTTCCGGCGGACTCAGCTGCGAGGACCATGTGGTACGCTGATTCCTCGGTGATGCGGCCGTGCTCGGCGTCGATCAGGACGAAGTCGAAGCCGAGATAGCCGCAGATCTCCGCCAACTCCGGGGATGGGTACGGAATGAAGCAGCCGACGACTGCCTCACCCGCCTGGAGTCGCCGTTTCACCCGATTCTCGCGCATCGGTCTGCCCCCCACGCCGCAACCGACCTGCGCGGACATTCTACCGCGACGGGCCGCTGCTGCCACGGGGATGACACTGGTAAGTTTGCAGCGCTGCGATCGTACCCTCGAGCGGTACGAGTAGCGCGCTCGACCTCTTGCACGGGGCGATTCTCTCACGAACCGGCTTCACTGGTGATCAGCTGGGAACGTCTCGCTCCGGAGAGTATTCGAGGCGCCGCACGCCCGGCGATCGAGCGATGAGGAGCGGTCTTTCCTCACATACGGCGGTGCGCGTATCGGTCCATCTGCTTGTGCAAGACCTTTTTTTTGCTATACTTGGGACGTGGTCGGTTCGCCGGAAGTGAGGTGCAGGATGAAGCGATCCGCGGTTCGTGTTCTGTTCTCTGTTGCGGTAGTTCGTAGTGGCATTCGCTTATGCCCCGGCGGTCGTTGCGCAGGATGGAGTCGCCGAGTCACCCGAAGTCTGGAACCTCGTGCAGAGACTCGCGGTACAGCCGGATCCTGCAGAAGCCTTTGCACGGCTCGATCCAGAGGAACAAAAGCGCGTAGCCGACTATTTGACCACAGGAACCCTCGTCGTGACGCCGATTTTTGGAAAAACTAGTTATACTGTAACTGGTGAACGCTGCGTCACACGGGGAACATCGGCGGTTTTCTACGTGGCGAGTGGTGCAGCCTGGACGTACACACTGATGATCCAGGCGTGCGATAACGGTGTCCGCATTACTCGGTGGAACACGTGGCGCACGGTCGATGTCGCCTGGTGGGCTGTTGGGTGGAGGTTCGTCGGGGATATCCAGCAGGTTTCGTTCCTGGGTCCGAATGCTACCTATGGGTATGCCTATCGTCAGGGACACTTTCAGTGGTGTGTGGGATCCTTTGGCTGTTTCAGTGATCGGTATCCATGGGCCTGGCATCGCATCTACGTGAATGGATCGTGGCAGTATGGTTCGGGAGGCACGTGAGCAAAGGAGTTAAGGAAGATGCGGCAGGGAGAGTCCGGCATGATTCGTGTCGCCAAGAACATGATCGTTCTACTCGTGCTCATTTTACTCGCGCTGGTCACATTTTGGTTGTTATTTTGGACCCTGCTGTTTCTGGCAAATGTCGTTTTGGGGCATGGTGGTGGTAGGGCGTTCATCGTAGAGCCCGGGTGAATGCTCCTGCGGCGACACGCGTTTGGAAGGGTACTCGGAGGCAGCGTACCCTTTGCGGTACAGCAACGCGTTTAACCACTGATCCCGCGAGAGACGCGTCACGCAGCTTCGTGGCCTTGGGCTGTGCTTCTGCTGTGGGCTTCTGTGGGGAGCGTACATAGATTTTGTTCGCATCGGTTATCCGGAAAAGGCTAGACCTGAATCCTAGCGCGGTATTCCACTTTCTCCACAGCCGGGCGTGCAGTATTCCTCATGACAGCGGAGTCGCGGATGCTGTCAGGCTGCCGGCTAGGGGACTCAGGCCCCTGCTGCAGGCCAGGTTGGTCTGGGATGGTGCAACGCGGGACCTATAATCGGACGGTGAGGCTGCACATGGCTGGCGTGTGCCGGTCGGGAACGTTGGCCAGTGTCGTGCATGACTGTGCGCAGAGCAATAGTTTCGCGGTCGATTGCCGATCCCTGCAACGGCGGTTACACTTAGGCAGTTGTGCGTCCCCCAGGACGCCACCGGAGGACGGTCCCATGCGTGTCAGGCACCTCGAGAACGATACGATCATCAACGTCGCGCAACTCCTCAAAGCCCCCGTCGGCACGGAACGGTACTTCACGGTCCACCTCGACCAGTTGATCCTCGACAGCGACCTCGCCGTGCGCGACGTGGATGCAGCAGTGCGCCTCCTCCGTACGTCTAACGGCATCCTGGCGACGGGTGACCTCCGCGTGACGGCGCACCTGACCTGTGTCCGGTGCTTGACGGAATTCGATGGGCGCTTCGAGGAAACGTTCGAGGCGGAGTTCTGGCCGACGATCGACGTGCTGACGGGGCTGCCGCTTCCCCCGCCGGAGGACGAGGATATCTTCACGATCGACAAGAATCACCACCTGGATCTGCACGAGCTCCTCCGGCAATTTGCGGTTCTAGCGGTGCCGATCTATCCGGTCTGTGGTCCGCAGTGCCCGGGTCCGGAGTCGTTGTGGCAGCCGCCAGAAGAGGTGGTCGATGCGCGCCTGGCCGTTCTCCAGGCGCTCCTTGACGAACGGGCCTGACTGTGCGACAACTTTCCTTCAGCACAATCGGGCTCCCGGGTGGAGCCGGAGAGCGTCCGAGCTGCGAACGGATGAAAGGATCGACGACATGGGAGCGGTTCCGAAGCATAAGGTCAGCAAGCGCCGGCAAGGCTTCCGCGCGGCGCACCAGTACATCGAGGTTCCCCCGTTGACGACGTGCCCGACCTGCGGGCAGAAGCACCGCACACACTATGTCTGCCCGAATTGCGGGCATTATCGCGGCCGGCTCGTCATCGACGTGAACCGGAAGCGGCAGCGTCGTCCGGAGGCGTAACCGAGGCCAGGGGGCGAGGTGCGTCGCGATGGCACAGCGTGCCGCCATAACCGGCTGGGGTGCCTACGTCCCAGCACGAGTGCTGACGAATGCCGACCTGGAGCGGATGGTCGAGACCTCCGACGAGTGGATCGTCACCCGCACCGGCATTCGCGAGCGGCGGATCGCTGGTCCTGAGGAGACGACCGTTCGGATGGCGACGGAGGCTGCGCAGCGGGCGTTGGCGACGGCTGCGCTGGACCCGGGTGCCCTCGATCTCGTCATCGTTGCGACGACGACACCGGACTACTTGATGCCGGCCACGGCTTCCTTGCTCCAGGCAGCTATCGGCGCGACGCGCGCCGGTGCCTTCGATCTGGTCGCTGCCTGCTCGGGGTTTGTCTATGCGTTGAGTGTCGGTGCGCAGTTCATCATGGCCGGTACGGCGCGGGCCGTTTTGGTCGTCGGTGTCGATGCGCTGACGCGCTGGCTCGATTTCTCCGATCGCAGTACCTGTGTTCTCTTCGGCGACGGCGCCGGTGCGGTGGTGCTCGAGGCGAGCGAGGCGGACGAAGGTGTGCTCTCGACCGTCCACGGTTCCGACGGCAGCGGCGCGATGCACCTCTATCTCGAGGGCTTTCCCGAGCTTCTGATGGCGAACGGAGCGTTACCGCCGAAGCGGCCGTTCATGCGCATGGATGGCCGCGAGGTCTTCCGCTTCTCCGTGCGTATCATCGGCGAAGCGGCACTCGAGGCGATCCAGCGGGCCGGTTTGACCCTCGACGACATCGATCTCCTGATTCCTCACCAGGCCAACGTGCGCATCATCGATGCGGCGGTCAAGCGTCTCGGTCTGCCGTGGGAAAAGGTCTGGATCAACCTCGACCGGTACGGTAACACCTCGGCAGCGTCGATCCCGCTCGGAATCGCCGAGGCTGCGGAACAGGGTGTGCTCCGGCCAGGTATGAACGTCGTGCTGGTCGCCTTCGGTGCCGGGCTCGCCTGGGCCGCGAGCGTCGTGCGCTGGGGGGCGACGGGCGTCCGACGCGGAGGCTGAAGCGTGCAGCATGCGTGGATCTTCCCCGGGCAGGGCTCGCAGTCGGTCGGCATGGGGAAAGCGCTGGCCGAGCGCGAACCGTTCGCGCGGGCTGTCTTCGAGGAGGCCGACGCAGTTCTCGGTTTCCCGCTCTCGCGCGTCATTTTCGAAGGGCCTGCGGAGGAGCTGGCTGCGACGCGGAACCAGCAGCCAGCGCTGCTGGCGACGAGCATCGCGTACCTCCGGGTTCTCGAGGAGCGCGGGGCGTTGCCGGAGCCGGCGGTCGTTGCCGGGCACTCACTCGGCGAGTACACCGCGCTCGTCGCCGTGGGTAGTCTCGACCTCGCGGACGGCATCCGTATCGTCCGCCGGCGTGGCGAGCTGATGGAGCGGTACGGCCTGGGCGGCATGCTTGCCGTTATTGGCCTCGACCGTGCGACACTGGAGGCGATCGCGACCGAGACGGGAGTCGAACTGGCGAACGAGAACGCGCCCAACCAGTTGACGCTCAGCGGACGCGACGAGGCGCTCGACCGGGCGGCCGACCTGGCCCGCCAGCGCGGTGCGCGCCGAGTGGTCCGGCTCGCGGTCAACGCTGCCTTCCATTCCTCGCTGATGCGGCCGGTCGCCGAAGAACTGGCGCGCGATCTGGCGGGTGTGACGATCCGACCACCGCGGGTACCGCTCATCGCCTGTTCGGATGCCCGTGTCCTGACCGACCCGGAAGAGATCCGAGCCGAACTCGTTGCGCAGATCGCTGCGCCGGTGCGCTGGGTCGAGGTCGTCCGGAAGGCGACCGAGCTGGGTGTCTCCGCGTTCTGGGAGATCGGCCCGGGGCAAGTCCTGAGCGGGTTGGTCCGGCGTATCGTGCCCGAGGCGATGACCTACACTGCGGAGCAACTGGTGGATGAGGCGCGGGCGCGTGCGTCCGAAGCGAGCCGGTGAGGAGGAACGATGGAAGCGACGAGCGAGCGCGGTGCGGCGATCGTCACGGGTGCAGTACGTGGCATCGGACGGGCGACGGCACTGCGGTTGGCGCGCGACGGGTTCAAGGTCGTGGTCAACTACCGGGGCGAGGAGCAACTCGCTGAGGAACTCGTCCGCGAGATCGTCGCGCAAGGTGGGACGGCGATGGCGTTCCGTGCCGATGTCACCGATCCGGAGCAGGTCGGCGCGATGGTCGAGGCGACGATCGACCGTTTCGGGCGGCTGGATGCACTGGTGAACAACGCCGGCATCACGCGCGACACGTTGCTCCTGCGGATGCGCGACGAAGACTGGCGCGCCGTGCTGGAAACGAACCTCACCAGCGTCTTCTATTGCTGTCGCGCCGCGCTGCGACCGATGATGCGCCAGCGGTACGGACGGATCGTCAATGTTTCCTCGGTCGTCGGNCTGGTCGGGAACATGGGGCAGACCAACTATGCGGCTGCCAAGGCCGGGATCATCGGTTTCACGAAGTCGCTGGCGCGCGAAGTCGCCAGCCGCGGTATCACAGCGAACGTCGTCGCACCCGGTTTCATCCAGACGCGCTTGACCGAGGTATTGCCGGCCGACCTGCAGCGCAGGATCCNCGAGCAGATTCCTGTCGGCTTCTACGGGACACCCGACGGACGTCGCCGAGGCGATCGCCTTCCTCGTTTCCCCGTCGGTGCGCGGTACATCACGGGCGCAGTGCTGGCCGTCGATGGCGGCCTCTTCATGGCTTCGTGAGTGCCGATGATCCGGAAGGTCCTGATCGCCAACCGCGGTGAGATCGCGTTACGTGTTCTGCGCGCCTGCCGGGAGCTCGGGATCCCGGCAGTGGTGGCCTACTCTGAGGCCGACCGCGACTCGCTCCCGGTTCGCCTGGCCGACGAGGCGATCTGCATCGGTCCCGCGCCGGCCGACCGGAGCTACAACCACATTCCAGCGATCATCAGTGCCGCAGTGGTGACCGGTTGCGATGCCGTCCATCCCGGGTACGGGTTCCTGGCGGAGAACGCGCTCCTGGCCGAGATCTGCGAGGAGTGCGGAATCACCTTCATTGGGCCACGGCCCGCGACGCTGCGGGCGCTTGGCGACAAGGCGGAAGCACGCAAGCTCATGCAACGTGCCGGGCTGCCGATCGTACCCGGAAGCGACGATCCGGTCCGCGACATCAGCGAGGCACGCCGGATCGCTCGCCGGC
>Ga0065723_102541_pt1 | contig 10697 bp, 8 predicted proteins | sample TheenrcuSG05Z960_FD_59110 | JGI IMG/M metagenome (GOLD analysis project Ga0065723, IMG submission 59110) | Thermophilic enrichment culture from UC Davis - Sample SG0.5Z960 | ecosystem: Engineered > Solid waste > Grass > Composting > Bioreactor | place: USA: University of California, Davis
TCAAGGCGAGACCGCGGTGTCCGAGCGGGCGCGCGAGCACCGTTCCGAGAATCAGGTTGGCACCCACTGCACACAGCGCGGCGATGACCGGTGAACGGCTGTCCTTGAAGGCGTAGGAGAGGCGCGTGAGCAACTCGACGACGGTATACGCAATCAAACCTGGCGCGAACCAGCGGAGCGCATCCGAAACGAGCGTCGTCGAGCTTGCGGTGAAGGCACCGAACTGGAAGAGCGTTTGGACGATACTGCGGGCGAAAAAGACGAAGACGACGACCAACGGGAGGGTGACGAGCAAAGCGATACGGAGGGAACGCGCGAACGTCGCGGCGAGGCGGTCGAAGGCACCCGTGCTCCGGTAGTGGGCGAGCGTCGGAAAGAGAACGGTCGCCAGGCTCAGCGCGACGACACCGTGGGGGAGCAGAAAGAGCTGATAGGCGTATTGCAGCGCAGCGATCGACTGGTGGCCGACGCGGGAAGCGAGGTTGGTCATGATCAAGATGTTGATTTGCATAGCCGCCTGTGCCAGGAGCCGTGGCCCCAGCAGCGACACCACATCCGACAGACCGGGAACTGTGCGACGCAACGAAAAGGAAAATCGCCACCCAGAGCGGTAGAGGGACACGAGTTGTATGCTGGCGTAGGCGACAGCACCGAGCAGGACACCGTAGGCGAGGCCGTAGATTCCTGCCAGCGGTGCGAGCACGAGCGCTCCGAGAATGATGCCAAGGTTATAGAGCAAGGGGGCAATGGCTGGTTCGGTGAAGCGGGACTCCGCCTCGAGCATCGCTTTAGCTGCTGCACCGATACCGAGGAAGAGCGGGGACAGGATGAGCACCCGGGTTAGTCTGGCTGCCAGGTCCTGCGCCGGTGGCGACAATCCCGGAGCCACGAACGTGTGAACGAGGAGATCGGCGGTGAGGAACGTTGCGACACTAGTGAGGAGAAAGGCACTCAGCGTGAAACTGAGCAGGACATTAGCGAGTTGCCACGCAACAGAGCGACCGCGCTTGGTCAGGAGTTCCGTGTACACAGGGATGAACGCTGAGCCGAAAGCGCCGCTCATGACGACGAGAAAGAGCAGGTCAGGGATCCGGAACGCCGCGACGTAGGCGTCGTAATCCGCTGAGGTGCCGAATCGGGCAGCAATCAGCATTTCGCGCAGCAAACCGAGTGCGCGGCTGGCAACGAACAGTGCGGCGACAATCACCGTCGCTCGCGCGAGTCGTGCTCGTGTTCGCTGGTCACTCGCCACCATGTCGCCGCCTCGCTTCACTGAGTGGCAATGGTACTGGAGCGCGCACTGCGGGCTGGCCCAGTGAGTCGACACGTCTCTTCGGCGCAGCGGCAGCACTCGTGTTAGACTGAGGTAATGGTGAACTGTGCGGTATCGAGTATTCGAGGGGGTAGGAAGCTTTGCCGAATACGAAGTCTGCTGCCAAGGCACTGCGGCGTTCCGAACGGCGGCGAATCCGGAACCGCTTTTGGCGCTCGACCGCTCGGACGTTCATCAAGAAGGCGCGCAAGCTCATGCGGAGGCGGGCGATCTCGAGGCGGCCGCGAAGGCGGTCGGTGACGCGATCTCGGTGCTCGATCGTGCTGCAGCGAAGGGCGTGATCCACAAGAACAATGCTGCGCGTCGCAAATCTCGCCTCATGAAGCGTTTCAACGCGCTGGTCAAGGCGCGTCTGGCACAACAGGCTGAGCAACAGGGAGCTTGAGCCACTCGTTGCCTTCTCAGTGAGATCGAGGCTGCGCCCAGTGGTCTGGTGGACCGAGTGCCGCTGCGAGCGCAGCCTCGATGTCGTTGATGGTACCCCGCTTGAGCCCCGCGTCGACAGCGCGGAGCGCGAGAAGCAGTTCGCGGACGCGTTGTAGGCCACCTTGTGGTAGCTGGCGTCTCGCTTGGTTGATGCGCGCCGTGAGGAGACCAGTCGCTGCTGCGACCACGTCCGAGGGAAGGTGCGGAGTCAGCATGGCCGCCAGCAGTGTCTCGAGATGGCTGGCCAACTGACCGAGCAAGACTTCGGGTGGCGTGCCGGTTTCCTCAGCCCGAGCGAGCTCGCGCAGAACAGCGTCGTAACGGTCACGTCGGACCGCGTCGACCAACTCCCATCCGAGCGGAGCTTCCGATGGATCGACGAGTTCGTGAATCACGGCTCGGCTTATCACCTTGTCGGGGAAGACGGCGGTCGCGAGTTTCGCTAGTTCCGTGTCCAAGCGATTGAGATCGATCGCTTCTTCCGCGTCTCGGGTTCGGGCATTCGCTGCACCCGGCCCCGTGTCCCCGATACCGAGAAGAGCGAGAAGGTCGCGGGCAGCATCGACCTCGATCGCAACGCCGTATCGGTGCGCACGTTCCTGGACCCACCGCACGAGATCGCGACCTCGCGGCGCTGTACAGTCGACCAACGCGACGGCCTCACCGAGGGCGGTCCGCAGTTGCCCGAGGGCCGTCTCCGTGAGGGAAACCTCGAGGCAGACGAGATGGGTCGAAGGGGGCACTTCCCGCAGACGGGACAGTAGGGAATCGTCGATTCGGCCAGCTCTACAATACGTGCTGACAAGATTCTCGGCGATAACCACGCGCTTCTCTCCGAAAAAGCCAGGCGTGCAGGCTGCGGTGAAGATCGTGTCGAGTGTGGTGCCAGCGGCAAAACGCGTGGTCGAGAGACCGCTGGGGTCCTCCTCGGCGAGGAGCTGTGTTAGTCGTTCACGTTTCAAGAGATCGCTCGTACCGTACAACACGGTCAGCATGGACCGACCCCTCTCCCCAGCGTCGATACCAGTGTATCGTTACTCGGCGCTTTTGCAGGGTGCAGAGACATGCGGCGTCTTCGCCTGATGGCAGCAGCTCTCAGTCTTCTGTTGGTCCTGCAATTGACGCTGCTCCGCGGTCGAGCGGAGCCGTTGTTCGGCGTGCCGTTTGCCGAACCACCAGGCGTCTCGACCTGGTTCGTGAGCCAATGGTACGGAAATACGGTCGCAGCATATCGCAACCGTTCGACACTCTACGCGGCAGGACAGGGAATTCATTTCGGCATCGATTTCGCTGCGCGGTGTGGCACGGTCGTGCGAGCGATCGGCGACGGGGTGGTCGTTGCCGTGGATGGCCCCTACGGGGCAGCCCCGCACAACGTGGTGATCGATCATGGCAACGGGTATCGGTCGCTGTATGGACACCTGAAGGAGCGTTCACCGCTGCGGGTGGGCCAGCGGGTGCAACGCGGCGATCCGGTCGGGTTGGTCGGGGATCCAGCGAGTCCGCAGTGCGATCGTGCGCCGCATCTGCACCTGGAGATCCGCGATCGGACGATGCGGCGCGCCTACAACCCTGTGCTATTGATCGACGCGAACTGGTCACGACTCACGCTCGGACTCGGCTTGGCTGGTCAACAGTTCGTGTTGGCGTATGACGATCCGGTACGCTGGCGCTCGCCGTGGGATCAACCCGATATCGTCTTCGGCGGGCCGTTACTGAATGACTGGAAGGTGACCTGGCCACCGTACTAGGAGTTCGGCGATATGGACCGGCGTTTATTCCTGCCGCTCGTGCTCGCGGTGATCGTGGCGAGCTGCCGAGCGTCCTACGGAGGTCAACGCACCACGGTGATCGAGTCTGCACAGCCAGCCTCACCGACTGCTGCTGCGTTGGCAACGACGGCGCCGGACACCGGCTCGTTCGCCACGCCGAGCCCGTCGCCCGTGCAGCGAGTGCCGACCACCGTGACGAATCCATCGGCGCCGGCTGGACAGGTCACTCCGGAAGGGACAGCTTCGTCGCCTCCACGCCCGTTCGTCGCGGCTTCGTGTTGTGGCCTCTTCTCGTGGGCTGCGCCGGACTGGTTGCTGGTGTACGACCGCGTACCGCAGGCAGGTGCGTGGCTGGTGAACGTGGTCTCCGGCGAGCGGCGGTGGCTCGGGGCCTGGTTCGGTGTCGCGACCGGCGATCGCGTTGCTTTGGTGGATCCAGAGCGTGGTGTGACAACGATTCTCGACTGGGACGGTCAGGTTCTCGGAGAGGTGGAGACGGGACGAACGCTCGCTGTCCTGTCGCCGGACGGTCGGTTTCTCGCGTGGCTGCAAATGAACGAAGAGCGTTTGCCCAGTTCTTTCCTTGCTCGGATCGGTACTCTCGTAGTCCTGGATGCGACCACCCAGCGGAGCTACCGGTTAGGGGAGATGCGAGTGACGAGCTTGACCTGGACCGGGGATAGTCAACGTCTGCTGGTACTCGGTGAATCAACAGATGGGCGTCGAGCTGGCGTCTGGGTCGCTGAGCCTCCATGGACAGCACTGCGACAGATCCTCAGCGGTCGCTTTTTCGTCAATCTTCGCGTCGTGCCGAAGAGTAGCTCTTTTCTCGTCACACGCGTTCTTTCCGGTGTACCTAACGAGGATGGAGTGTGGCTCGTCGATGCGGCTACGGAGCATGCTCAGCATGTTCCCATCGCGCCGGGATACCGGGCTTCAGCAGGGACCATCTGGGTGCTCCACAACGAGGGAGCGGCAAGGCGACTCCGGGCCTACCGACTCGAGACGCTCCATCTCTGTGCGGCGACCGACCTGGCAGAGCCGGTGCTCGCTGACACCTGGGAAGTGTCACCGGACGGCCACTGGGTCGCGTACTGGGCAGCGTCGAGTCAGAAGGTGCAGGTAGTGCAACTTCCAGCCTGTTCGGATTGATGCTCAAACGCGGGAACGTGAAGCACGTGTTTGTGGCAGCAAGGGGCGGAGAAGGGCCAGTTCCTGGTGACGGACGACGCCGAGCAAGATGAGCGCCGAGCCATACGTGACCAAGACGAACGGCAGCAACACCCATGAGATGCGCTGGAGGACCAAGCCGACAAGACAAGCGACCGCGACGGCTGGGAGCGGACGCCACAGGAGTGTCGCCCAGTCGATCGTACCGAGGTGGCGCGCAATACTGCGTTGCAACAGAACCAACAGCACGACCTCGGTGAGGATGGTGGTGATCGCCGCGGCGCGGTAATCCGAAGACGGGAAGTCGCCACGAGGTTCGTCCCGAGGTTGAACAGTGTCGCGGCGAGATAGGCAGGGGCAATCGCACGCTGTCGATCGACGGCGATGATGGCGTACTGTGTGATGCCATTCAGATAATGCAGCGGTGCGAACCAGATCAACAATCGGAGCGTGTCCGCTGCATCGGGAAGGAAGGCGCGTCCTCCCAGCAGGCGAATGAGTAGCGGCGCGGTGAACAGGGTCACGATGACGATCGCCCACCCGATGATGATGAGGAACTTCGCCCCCAGTTCGTAGGACCGGCGCAGGTCATCTCCGGTCTGTCGTGCGAGTACGGGAAAGACCGCCAGCACGAAGTAGGAGGGGATCAAGGGCAGCAAATTCGGTAGCTTGTAGGCTGCATCATAGATGCCCAATGCCCAAGTTCCCTCGAATGCCTGGATGATGAATGTGTCGAGACGAAAGAAAAGAGTGATCAGGAGTCCATTGAGGAGCAGTGGCCAGGCTGAGCGAGCAAGATTTTTCGCCTCGTCGGACGTGAGGTTCCACGCGATGCGTACTCGCTGTCGTCGGATCGCCAGATGCATGGCCGCCGCGTTGCACGTCGCAGCGATCACGGCGGCCGTCGCGATGCCGGGCACGCCCCAACCGGCGTCGAGGGCTAGCAAGCCGACCGCGAAGCGGACCAGGTTGGTGAAGACCGTCAGCAGTGCCGGGACGTGCAAACGCTCGAAACCGGTGAACACCGAATTGATCGCTTCGGCATAGCTGGCAGGGAGCAGGGAGATCGTCAGCAACAGTGTAGCGACGATGCTGGGCTGGGAAAGTCCGAGGACAAGTGGGCCGAGTGCGAGGTACGTCACGAGGACCGGGAGCAAGGCCAAAAGGATAGTGAAACGAAAGAGCGTCGTGGAACCAATCAGCCGGCCAGCCGAGTCTGGGTCCCTTGCCACCTCGCGGGCTGCCAGAATGCTGAGCCCGAAATCCGTGATCGTCTTCAAATACAGCCAGGTAACTGTCGCGATTGCATACTGGCCGTTTCCTTCGACTCCCAGCATACGAAGGGCAAAAGCAGCGAAGACGAGATCCACCGCTCGATTGAACAGCTGTGCCGCGATCGGCGTGGCGGAATTGGCCAGAATCCGGCGTGCCTGATTGACCGCAAAGCGGTCGATCCAAGTGGTCCCGCTCGCGGCCAGGCCGAAGAGACCCACGAGTCCGAACAGCAGAAGGCTCAGGAGAGCGATGCGTACCGTTTCGTTCACTGTGTCCCCTATAAGCGCGAGCATGCCCAGAGTTGCCCTCTACTGGCAGTCTCGCAACAGACGGTTAGCATCATGCTACTCACCGTGCACTAACGGCCCGTTGATAGACCGAAAGATGCAGTTCAGCTGCTTTTGTCCAGCTGAACTGCGCTGCACGCTCGCGGGCTGCATCGCGGAGACGTTGAGCCAGATTTTCCTCGGACAGGACGCGCCAGAGCGCTTCTGCCAGCTGGTCCGGTGCGTCGATCCCGACATAGAGAGCCGCTTGACGAGCGACTTCACGGTGGACCGAGAGGTCCGTCACGACTGCCGGAGTGCCGGCAGCGAGCGCTTCGAGAAGTGGCAGGTTGAACCCTTCGTAGTACGAGGTGCTGACGAAGGCGCGAGCACCGCGGTACAAGGCGGCTAACGTCTCGTCAGCGATGCTTCGCAGCCAGACGACGCGGTTGCAGCGTACTCCAGCGACGATCTCCGCCTCGATCGGGTCGGAGAGCCAACCGGGAGAGCCGACGATCACGAGCTGGAGATCCGGCATGTCGCGGGCAAGTCGATCGATCGCACGCAAGAGAACCGGATAGCCCTTGCGTGGTTCGATAGTGCCGACAGCGAGGATATACGGGTCACGAATGCCGAGACTGGCCAGAAGAGGGGTCTGGTGCGGACCTTCGACGGCTCGGAAGACGGCGTTGACACCGTGGTGAATCGTGTGCACGCGTCGAGGATCGATCCGGTAGAGGCGGATCAGGTCGGCGCGGACTGCCTCACTGACCGTGATGATCTGATCGGCACACGCGAGCGTCCTCGGCACCGCACCTGTCAGAAAGCGGACCAGTCGTGGATGACCGAGTTCAGGAACGATGAGGAAGCTCAGATCGTGGATAGTCGCGACACGTGGCACACGGGCAGGTGGCACCAGAAAATCGATTCCGTGCACGACATCGACATGACCGACCAGGAGTTCGATGGGGAGCGGTACATGAAGGCGATGCCACAGGCGGGTGAGCCACTGAGGCGAGAGCGGGAGTTGGCGCAGGGTTGCTTCAGGAGGCGAAGCGTAGGCCTGCTGGACACGCCCGTGGAACAGGACGAGATCCCGTCCGAGCAAAGGTGCCAGTGCACGCGCGAGCTCGCGGGCATACCGACCGATACCAGCCGGTTGGGTCACACCTGGCGAAAAATCGAGCGCGACACGCACGTCCGTCAACTCCCGCGTAACCGTTCCACGAGCCAGGGTACGCCTGCGACTATGAAGACGCTCCAGTAGGCAACGAGCCGATCGAGGAGTGCGAGTGCAACAGCCTGTTCCCCGGATATCCCGAACAGCATGAGCGTCCCAGCCATACCGATCTCGACCGCCCCGATTCCGGCTGGTGTCAACGGCACTGTCGTCAGGAGCGCTGCCAGAAAGGCCAGAAGAAAGCTCATGGGAACGGAGAGCGCGATCCCGAGCGCGCGCGCCTCGGCGTAGACGCGGACGCCTTCCAAGAGCCAGAGCGGNACAGTCAGGGCGGTGACCGCAAAGAAGGTACGCTGTCCGAGCTGGAGACCGGCAGCGAGGCGCAGGAACGGCGCGTGCAGGGCTGCAGGGAGTAGTTGCACGAGTCGATGCGACCGCCGCAGCGAGACGAGGATTCCCAGGACGGTGAGACCCAACGCGGCTGCGACCAGTTGAAGCGGCATGACGTGGGCTTCTGTCGCCAATCCGAGAAACCAGGCCACCAGGGGTAGCAGGCACGCGAGTACGACGAGGTCAGCCGAACGCTCGACCAGAACTGTACCGAAGACGGTCGCGAGCGGGAGTCCCGACCGGCGCTGGGCGAGGAAGCTGCGGTAGAGCTCGCCGAGCTTGGCAGGGACTGCACAATTCACCAGCCAGCCATAAAGACACCAGCGCGTGAGTTCGAGGAGAGAGGGAAGTGCCGGTGGCTGGAGATGCTGTGCGAGGAGGATGCTCCAGCGGGAGGCGCGCAGCGGGAAGGAGCCGTAGTAGGCACCGGCGGCCAGTGCGACATATCCCAACGCCACACTGCCCAGCAGCGAGAGCACCGCCTCAGAGCGTACACCTGCCCGCTCCCACGCCAGCCACCCCAGCCCACCCAATACGGTCAACCCAGCGACACCACGCACGAACGCGCGACGCCACGATGCTCCACTCGAAATCGCCGAACTCACGTCTGCCACGCCCACCGCCCATCCACTCCGAGCTCTCTTCTCAGTCGACCACCCGCTCCGACCAACCCCAGCGCGCTCGCCAGGCGAGTCCCCAGAGTGCCAGCAAGTGGACACTCAGGTGCAACTCGTGCAGATTTTCGACCAGGTTGTGTACGGCAACGGCTACCGTCGCTGCCAATGCACCCAGCGCAACCGCGCGATCGAACCCGACCGTTCGTCGCCGCACGACCGCGAGCATCGTGAGGACTGCACTCATGAGAAGGCCCACATACACAATCAACCCGGGAAGCCCCAATTCAGCTAGAACGTGCAGATAGTAATTGTGAGCATGGCCACGCGCGATACGGAACACCGGATGAGGAGAATAGTCGGGAAAGGCGACGCCGAAATTCCCTGCCCCCACACCAGTGAGCGGATGATCGAGGAACATTCCCCAAGCAGCCTGCCAATGTACCATGCGCTCGACGACGGCCCAATTCTCTCCCGTCAGCTGCACGTCTCGGACATCGAACGGTCTGGTCTGCGTGACCAGCTGCACCGCACGTTCGCGGATCGGTTCAGGTAGCTGCTGCCATCCTCCAGCGAGAAGGACGATCGCTCCGAGGAACGCGCCCACGAGGCCGATGCGGCGTACGGTCTTCGGTGCGAAGAGCAGCAATGCTGCGAGCCCCGCCGCTGTCCCAACCCAGGCCCCACGCGAAAAGCTCAAGATGATGCCAACCAGACTCGCCAAAACACCGATCGACAACGTGACAAACACCAGGCTCTGCAGAACGAGCCGCCGGCGTGTGGTCGCCGCCGCAACGAAGCCACGCCACCGAAGTCGCCTGTACCGCCGCGCGAGGAGCACTGTCGCCGACAGGCTCCACAGCGAGAGCGGTAAGAGCCAAAGCCCGACCATTTCCAAATATCCCCCGTACGGGTTCGGCTGGCCGAACGTCCCGTACGCCCGGTAGAGTCCGGCTGCGACTGCAAAACTGGGTGGCGCGAGGCCAAGCGCACTCTGTACGGTGCCGAACGCCACTTCCCCCACCGCCGCAACTGCCAGACTGACCGCGAGTAGAACGACGCTCCTGCGCGAGTCCAGAAGATGAATCACCGCGAGGAAGGACAGGAGCGCAGCAGCCCAGCGATAGATCGTCGCCACACCAAGCAGCACATTGCTCGCAACTGTCAGCGATACCACCTGCACCAACAGGAACGCGACCAAGAGCTGGGCAATGCCGGGAACGTGCACAGCCGCGCGTCGCTGCACTATCACGAGCGGGAGGAGAACCGCTGTCCCCGCCAAGGCCAGTTGGGTCGCCGTCAACCCGAGACTGCCGACGGGAATACGAACGATGTCCTGCACCGGCACGGACAAGACGAGCGCGAGCGGGGCGATCACCGGTACGGCGAGTGCGGCGAGCCCAAGCAGTCCGAGCGTGACGATTCCCACGCCGATCGGTGGCGGGACAAAGACGGCGATCAGTGCGAGGACCGCACCAACGACGGCCAGGGCGGTCGGTACGAGTCGCTGTCGAGACCAGGTGAGGCTCCTGCTGTCATGCATCGCTCACCGTCGAGCGTGAGAGGACGGACCGGAAGTAGCGAATCGTCTCCGCCATACCCTCCTCGAGCGACACGCTCGGTTCCCAGCCGAGAAGCGCGCGTGCCCGCCGGATATCGGGGCAGCGGCGGACCGGGTCGTCCGGGCGCGGCGGACGGTGCACAACGGGCACATCGGACCCGGTCAGTTTGAGGATCAGCTCGGCGAGCTCGAGAATCGTTCGCTCATCCGGGTTACCCAAATTGACGATCGAGCCGGCCAACCCGTCCCGCTCCATCAAGAGCCGCAAGCCACGTACCATATCCTTCACGTAACAAAGCGCGCGTGTTTGGGTCCCGTCCCCGTAAATCTCCAGCGGCTCGCCGGTCAGGGCACGGACGATGAAGTTCGGCACCACGCGCCCGTCATCCGGATCCATTCGCGGACCGTATGTGTTGAAAATACGTGCGATCCGCGCATCGACACCATATTCGCGGACGAACTCCATCGTCAGCGCTTCGCCGAACCGCTTCCCCTCGTCGTAGCAGCTGCGCGGTCCCACTGGATTGACGTTGCCGAAGTAGTCCTCCGATTGCGGATGAACCAGGGGATCGCCATAGACCTCGGAAGTCGAGGCGTACACGACTCGGGCACCGTAGGAGCGGGCACATTCCAGAATACGGAGCGTCCCGAGCGAATTGACGAGGAGCGTCTCGATCGGATAGCGACGGTAGCCGACCGGACTGGCTGGG
>Ga0065723_102540_pt1 | contig 10693 bp, 6 predicted proteins | sample TheenrcuSG05Z960_FD_59110 | JGI IMG/M metagenome (GOLD analysis project Ga0065723, IMG submission 59110) | Thermophilic enrichment culture from UC Davis - Sample SG0.5Z960 | ecosystem: Engineered > Solid waste > Grass > Composting > Bioreactor | place: USA: University of California, Davis
GCAGCAGGTTCCCGAGCGGCTCGTAATGCCGCTGCGTCTCGGGCACGCCGGACAGCCCGAGCGCCGCCAGACGCTCGGCCTCCCGCGGCCTGCCCGCGAAGATGAGCCTCCGGATCTCCGGCAGCACCTTCGCCGCGTCCGGATTGTTGCGGTCGCGCGGACCGCCGTACCAGAGCGAATCCTCGTTGAGCTGCACCCGCTCCTTCGCCGGATGGCCGAACACCATCGCGCCCATGCGGCCGTTGCCGATCGGCAGCGCCTCGTTCCAGTCGGCGGCCGGCCGGTCGTACTTCATCACCAGACTGCCCAAGCGCCATCACCTTCCGATTTCGCCCATGGATGCAAAATCGTTTTAGCACCGTCGATCCCATTGTAAGCCGTCCGTCCCGGGAAGACAACCGTTTCCATCAATGCCGCCCGGCGGGGCTTGCCGAACGCGCATTCGCGCACAAGAGAATCCCCCGGCTCCGGCCAACCGGAGGCGCGGGGGATGGGGCGTCGGGCTCAAGCCTTGAACAGATCCGGGAGGATGTTGTAGATATACTGGTTCTGCCAATGCCAGGTGTGCGAGCCGCCTTCGGCTTCCATGAAGTAGAAGTTGCCTTTCGCGGCGTCCGAAGAGTACCGGAACACATCGGCATGCTTCTTCATCGCCTCGATCTGCGGCTTCAGATTCGGATAGGCGATGTCCTGCGTGCCCGTGGCGCTGAAAATGTAGAAATCCTGCGGCTTGTAGGGCGACTTGCGGACAATCCGGGCGAGGAACTCGGCCGTCTCCTCCGGCTTGAGGCCGCCGCTCCTCTCGCCGAGCGCCCAGCTGTCGCCGCTGAGCGGGATGTAGTACTTGAAGTAGTCCAGTCCGCCCTGCGCGAACAGATGCCACGTCGTCACCGACCCCATCGAGAAGCCGCCGAACGCGCGATGGTCCCGGGAAGCCTTCAGATCGACCGGAGCCGTCGATTTCGCGTAAGTGTTGTACTTCGCTTCGACCAGCGGAACGATCGTGCCGATCAGCTCCTCGTGGAACAGGGCGACGTCGTTCTTCCCGCCGTAGAAGGAAGGCGTCACGACGATGAGCGGCTCGATGTCGCCGCGGGCGATCATGTTGTCCAGAATCTTCTTGAGCGCCCGGTTCTCGCCCGGACCGCCGAAGAGCAGATCCTCGTTCTCGCCGCCGCCGTGCATCAGGTAGAGCACGTTGTACTTCGTGTTCTTGTCGGCCGCGTTGTAGCCGTGCGGCAGGTACACATGCAGCTTCTTCTTGTCCTTGCCGCCCTCCTGATTCTCGGCCTCGTACGTCAGCGTCTCGATGCTCCCCGGCTTGTCGCTTAAGGCCAGGTAATCGGTCGGCATCGGCGTGAAATACTTCTCGTTCGCGGCTTCCTCCGTCATCTCCAGCGCCGCGATCGCCGCCTGCAGCGCGGCGTATTGCTCATCGATGCGCTCCTGGGTCAATTCCGCATTGCTCAGCATGTTCCCGGCGGCGATGTCCAGGATGGCCGATCTCACGACATCCGGATTCTTGTACAGCTTGAAATCAAGGGACAGCGCGCGCTTGATCAGATTGAGCAGATCGTAGGGATTCGGGCCGCTTCTGTCGCCGGGTTTCTTGCCGGTCAGCACGACCTCGCCGAACAGGCCGGTATCGTCCCACGCCATTCCCGTCGCGTCGAATACGTTGAGCGTGCCGACCCGCTCTTCTCCGACGGCGTCGTTGATCTGCAGTTCGATGCCCATCACGGTGCCGTTGGCCGGCTGCTTGAGCAGGGCGACCCGCGCCTCGACGACATAGCCGTCCTCCGTCTTGCTCACGGCGGTGTAGAACCGCGAGCCGTCTCCCTTGTCCACGGATTGGACGTTCTCCGCATTGACGCGGAATTGCAAATCATCCGCGCCGTATTCCCGGGTTTTGTCGCGGTTTTCGTCCAAGAAAATCTCGAGCGAATCCTGCATGTAGGGGGTGCCGGATTGGACGGACAGATGGCTGTCCTTGACCTCCGCCAGGATGTAGATCGCGCGGTCGTCCCACATCGCCCGGAACGTCGCGCTCGCTTCGGTGTTGCCAGACCGGTGCCGCGCCCGGAACGGCTGCGCCTTGTCCCAGACCGGATCGATCCGGCCGTCGATGACGGGCGTGCCGAAAGCGGCCACGATCCTCCCCTTCGCGTCAAAACCGTTCTCGTCGACCGACACCCTGCCTGTCACCGACTTGGCTTCCATGGCTGCCTCCTTGACCGGTTTTTTGCGCGGGGACCGTGTCGGACGAACTCCCCGCCATCGTCTGATACGGCAGCAGCGCGAGCAACAGGATTGCCGCCATCCACGCCGCGCCGCGCCTTATCGCTCTTCGCCTCATGAACCGATCGCTCCTCCTCCGGATTCGTCGATCATTGGCATAATCGTTTTAGCTTTTGCTGTCAATGACAGCGCTTTCCAAGAATTTCGCATTGCGCTGCCGCAATTGCGCGAAGATTGTCCCTGTCCCTGCAGAATCGATCAATTCGCGCCTTTCTCCATCCGATCGCTCCTTTCGTTTTCGAATTGACGTTTGGTGGCTATTTCGTTTTAGCTATTGTTGTCCGGCACCATTTTATTCCGAATTGCTTCAAATTACAACCATGAAATTTCGCGCGGCCGACTGCCTGCCATTCGCGGGTTCCCCCGGTTCCTCCCGAACCGCGTTCCTCCCGAATCGCGCATGAGGATGATCGACCCGAAGCGCACGATCCGAACACGCCGTCTTCACCTCGAAGGCGCCCCGGCAATAGCCGCGAACGGGCGCCGTCCTGCTGCTGGTTCCATCGGCGATTCGGAGGCTGGAAAACAGAGGATAGCGGAAACGCCCTGTACCCCGCGAAAAAATGGGATACAGGGCGTTCGTTATTTGTTATCAGACGAAAACCCGTCAGTTGGCGACGGGCTTCTGAAAAATGAACTGTACTTTTCAATCCACGCAGGGTTTGGATATTTGCCAAACCAGCGACCAAATGCAAGTGTACCATAAGATTTTCTTCCCAAGAAGAATCCGGTTGACCATTTTTGGAAGACTTTATATAATACTAATTGGCTAAGTAATCGGAGAAAAATTAATTGTACGAAGATGTTATTTACCAGGGAGGTGATCCATTGCAATATATTGCGCATCAAAAACCCGATGGTGAGGAGCAGCCGCTGAAGAATCACCTGTTGGATGTAGCGAACAGAGCCCGCACATATGCCGAAGTTTTCCACGCCGGCGAATTGGGGTACGCGGCGGGGCTTGGGCACGATCTGGGCAAGTACAAGACCAAGGTTCAGCTCCGAATCCGAAACCATCCCATACAAGCGACCCACTCCACCGCCGGCGCGATCGAGATGGGGAAAGATGCGACCTGGCGCGCGATGTTCGGGCCGACCCGGCTCCACCGGGATCTCGCGACGCTCGTGCAGTTCGCCATCGCTTTTCATCACGGCGGCTTGCGTAACTACGGAACGAAAGACGAACCGGGCAGCCTCTGCCACCGGCTCGCATCCGCCGCGGAGGATCCCGAGGAACAAGAGCGCCTGTGGGAAGCCGCCTGGCGGGAGATTGAGCTGCCTTCCCTTCCGATACCGACAGACGGTCCGCTGGTTCGCAATCTGATGCGCCGGCAAAGCCGGGAGTCCTACAGTTGGAAGATGGCCTTCCTCGGACGTATGATCTATTCCTGCCTGGTGGATGCGGATACGATCGATACGCGCAATTTCTTCGATCCCGGCGCCGCGCAGGCCATGGCCGCGAAGAGACCGACAATCCGCGAACTGTACGACCGGCTGGAGCAATATCTCGCCGTTCGATATGCCAACGTTGAACCTACCGTTATCAACCGCTATCGCAAAGCCATTCTGGAAAAATGCCGAAGCCGGTCCGAACTGCCACCACAACTGTTCTCGCTCAGCGTTCCGACGGGAGGCGGCAAAACGTTCTCGTCCCTTGCGTTTGCGCTGGCTCATGCCGCAAAGTACAACCTCCGGCGCATGATCTACGTCATTCCCCTGATTTCCATCACCGAACAGAACGCGGCTGAGTTTCGGGACGCGCTCGGGCCGGATGTGGTGCTGGAACATCACAGCCATTTCAATGTGGGCGATATCGACGAAACGCTCAGCGAATCCGAAAGCCTTCGCTACAAGCTGAGCACGGAAAATTGGGACGCGCCCGTGATCGTCACCACCTCCGTTCAGTTCTTCGAGTCCCTCTTTGCCAACAGGCGCAGCAAATGCCGCAAGCTGCATAACATCGCAAAGTCAGTCATCATCATCGACGAAGCGCAGAGCCTGCCCCGCGGGTATCTGGAACCGTGCCTGCGGGCGCTGGAAGAGCTCGTGGAGGGATACGGCTGCTCCGTCGTGCTCTGCACCGCCACGCAACCCGCATGGGACAAGCTGGGCAGGCAGATTGCCGAAATCATGGACGAGCCTTCTCCCGGGGATCTGTACCGAAACCTCAAGCGGACCGTCGAGGAGATCAGGGGAACGCCCCATGAACCGGTCAAGGATTCAAATCTGGCTGAGTGGCTGCTGGCGGAGCATCAAGCCCTGTGCATCGTGAACACCCGGACGCATGCGAAGAAATTGATGAAGCATTTCCATTCTCATCCGGATGGCGTCTTCCATCTCAGCGGCCGCATGACGCCGAAGCATCGCACGGAAGTGCTGAAGGAAATACGAAGACGGCTGAGAGTCGGGGAACGCTGCATCGTCATTTCCACCCAGTTGATCGAGGCCGGCGTCGACGTTGATTTCCCCGTCGTGTTCCGCGCCATCGCCGGCATCGACTCCATCGCGCAGGCGGCCGGGCGCTGCAACCGGGAAAACAGACTTGAGAAGGGACGCGTGATCGTCTTCCACCCCGAACCGCACGGCCTGCCCTCAATTGGCTGGCTCAAGGAAACCGCCGTGGAAGCGATCAACTGCATCGGGAAATTCGGGGCGGAGAACATGCTGTCCCTGGAATGCATCGCCGAATATTTCGAGCGCGTTCACGGCCTCCGCGACAGTGAAGCCGGGACGAAACTGCGGGATCAATACGGCATTGTGGACATGATGACCCGGACGCCGCCCCATTTTCCTTATGAAGACATCGCAAAAAGCTTCAAATTCATTGAATCTGACATGGAGTCCATCATCATACCGCTGGATGACCGTGCCCGCAAGCTGATTGACGATCTGACGAGTGCACCTTATCCGGCATCCATCCTGCGCGAACTGCAGCCATACGTCGTCCAGGTCTATCCGAAAGAGCGCGACGCTCTCCAACAAAGGCAACTCATTCAGACCGTCCAAGGCGTTCATGTTCTGCAGGATCTGTCTTTCTACAACCCGACGACGGGGCTCATTATCCCGGATGAAGATGAACGCGAAAGGAGGTGAATCGGCATGGGTTACGGCATCAAGCTTCGAGTGTGGGGGGAGTACGCGCTTTTTTCCCGGCCGGAAATGAAGGTGGAGCGGGTCAGCTACGACGTCATGACGCCCTCCGCCGCCCGCGGCATTCTGGAAGCGATCCACTGGAAGCCCGCGATCCGATGGGTGATCGACCGCATCCATGTGATGAAACCGATTCGATTCGAGAATGTCAGACGCAACGAAGTGGCGACCAAGGCTTCGAAGAACCGTGTGATCTACGCGGCGCAGGAGCGTCAGCAGCGCGCATCCCTTCTGCTCAAGGATGTCGAGTATATCATCGAGGCGCATTTCGAGATGACGGACAAGCGGGGGCCGGAGGATACGCCGGAGAAGCACTACAACATGATGCTTCGGCGGGCGCGGCAGGGCCAGTGCTTCCATCGTCCCTATCTCGGCTGCCGGGAATTCCCCGCCAATTTCGAGCTGGTGGAAGACAACCATATCCCCGCGAGCCCGGCTCACCGAGGAGAGCATGATTTGGGCTACATGTTGCTGGACCTGACCTTCACGGTGGACGCCAAAGGCGAAGTCGTCAAGGCGGTGCCGCACTTCTTCCGCGCGAAAATGGTAGACGGCGTCATTGAAGTTCCGAGGATCGGGGAGGTGAACCGATGATTTTGCAGGCGCTTTACCGCTATTACGAGCGTCTCGAAGAACGCGGGGAGACGCTGCCGGGGGAAGCCTGGTCGGAAGCGGCGGTTTCTTTTGTCGTGCAGATAGACAGGGACGGAAGCGTCAAGGCCGTCATTCCGTTCGTGAACGAGAAGGGGAAGCCGGACAAGCGCATGTACATGGTTCCCAAGCAAGTCAAGCGTTCCAGCGGGATCACGCCCTACTTCCTGTGCGACAAGGCGGAGTATCTGTTCGGCGCGGCGATCGGCATGCGCGAGGCTTGCCGGGAGAGCATGCGCGAACTCTCGCTGGCCGTGCTGGAGCATGCCCCTGCGGATACCGAAGAGATGGAGGCATTGCGCCTGTTCGTGAACATGGACTCCGGAAGGTTGGAGGCGAACCTCAGGCGGGCCGTCGAGGACCGGGTCCTGGACTTGCTGACGAAGGGCGGCCTGTGCGTTCTCCAGTACGGTCCGACCGGCATGTTGTACCACCAACAGCCCGCATTGAAGCACGCCTGGGAGAAATTCTTCCTTCAACAGACTGATGACAGCGACGGGTGGATGACCTGCCTCATAACGGGGGAACGGGTGCCGCAAAACCGGATCGCCAGACTGCACCCCGGCATCAAAAACGTCGCGGGCGCCCAATCGTCCGGAGCCGCGATCGTATCTTTCAATTTGGACGCCTTCTGCTCTTACGGATTGAAACAATCCTACAACGCCCCGACGTCGCAGAAGGCGGCCGACGCTTACGGCTACGTGCTGAACCGCTTCCTGGCCGATCCGTCCCACAAGGTCAGGCTGAACGACACAACGGTGGTGTTCTGGGCGGAATCGGACGCGCCGGAGGAACAGGAGTTTCTCGCCAGTCTGCTGCAAGAAGCGGGCTCGAATGAACAGGACGACGAAGACAGCATACGCGCCCGCGTCCGCAGCGCGATGCTTCGCATCCGCAAAGGCCAGACGTTCCGGGAAACTTTCTCGGATCTGAATCCCGAGACCCGTTTCTATGTGCTGGGCTTGTCACCGAACGCCGCGCGGCTGTCCGTCCGGTTCTGGTATACGGGAAGCCTGGGTGAGATCGGCGAACGGGTCTGGCAGCACTACCGCGATTTGTCGGTGCAGGGATTGGAGCGGTCGCCCTCCATCCGGGAACTGCTCCGCGAACTGGCGGTTCAGGGGGACTGGGACAATATCCCGCCGCTTGCGGAAGGCCAGATGCTCCGATCGATCCTGCACGGTCTGCCGTATCCGCGTTCCTTTTTGCCCCAGCTTGTCAGTCGCATCCGCGCGGAATCATCCGACAGAAAAATGAATACCCGGCGGGCGGCGCTGCTGAAAGGATACCTTATTCGGCAGGCAAGGCTCCATCACGATGCATCGAAGGAGGCGGAACTGACCATGGCGGAAAATGAAAACTCGCCCTACACGGCGTACCATCTGGGCAGACTGTTCGCTTGTCTGGAGAAGGCGCAGAAGGATGCCCATGAAAACAAACTGAACACCACCATCGCGGACCGTTATTGGGGAGCGGCATCGACGACACCGGCGCTTGTATTCCCCAGGCTGTTGCAATTGTCGCGTTATCATGTGTCGAAGGACGAGAAGAGCGGACGCTATAACGACAAGGCCATCGAAGAAGTCATGGACAAATTGCCCGATCAATTCCCGTCCCGGTTGTCGTTGGAAGAGCAAGGGATGTTTGCTTTGGGCTATTTCCACAAGCGGCAAAAGCTTTACGAGCCCAGAAAACAGCAATCCAATCAAACTGCGGAAGCGAGGGTTGAACATGAGTGAGAAGACGCTGAACAACCGCTATGAATTCGTCCTGCTGTTCGACGTGGAGAACGGCAACCCGAACGGCGACCCCGACGCGGGCAACATGCCCAGAATCGATGCGGAGACCGGCGTGGGGCTGGTCACGGACGTCTGCCTGAAACGGAAAATTCGCAATTACGTGGAACTGGTGAAAGCCGGCGAACCCGGCTACGAGATCTATGTGCGCGAAGGCGTCGTGCTGAACCAATTGAACAAGGAAGCGTATGACCACCATCCGGAAATCGAGTTGAAGACCTCGAAGGACGACAAGAAAGAAGAGAAAATCGAGGCGAAGCACAAGGAGGACCAGTTGAAGCTCGCCAGGTGGATGTGCGGGAAGTATTACGACATTCGCACGTTCGGAGCGGTCATGACGACGGGCGTGAACTGCGGCCAGGTCCGCGGTCCGGTGCAGTTGACTTTCTCCAAGAGCATTGATCCGATCAACCCCACGGAAGTATCCATCACCCGCATGGCGGTCACGAACGAGAAGGATATCGAGAAGGAACGGACCATGGGCCGGAAAGCCTTTGTTCCCTACGGGCTGTATCGGCTGGAGGGATACGTGTCCGCGCCGCTCGCCCGGCAGACCGGGTTCAGCGAAGAAGATCTGGAACTGCTGTGGTCGGCGCTCATCAACATGTTCGAGCACGACCGCTCGGCCACCCGAGGCAAAATGGCGTCGCAGAAGCTCGTTGTCTTCCGGCACGACTCGTCCTTGGGCAACGCCCCCGCGCACAAGCTGTTCCAACTGGTTCAGGTGAAGCGGAAAGATGAGGTGCCCGTGCCTCGCTCGTATGATGATTATGTTGTAACTGTGGGCGAGGCGCCGCCGGGAGTGACGGTCATTGAATTGTTGTAAGTTTGTGGATGTATGGGGAGATGGCATGCCGGTGTCGGGCGGTGAATGAGCCGGTGCGAACCCCAAGCGCACATAAAATCCCTGGGAGGTTCGCACGCATTGCGGGACAAGGGATTTCGGTGATTGGAGCGGTGTGGAGCAGTCGATAAAGGGGGGCGTTTGGGGAGGTTCGCGAAAATGCGCCTCTCAGGCCTTGTGGATCAAGGGATCTGAGGGCAGACAGTCGCTCGCCGCGCGCGAGCGTGGGTTGAAACTTCGAGGAAACGCACAAATATCCGGCTGTTGTTTGTCGCTCGCCGCGCGCGAGCGTGGGTTGAAACTCTGCACCCAGGTCGTCCAGCACCAGCAGGTCGCAGTGTCGCTCGCCGCGCGCGAGCGTGGGTTGAAACATCTTCAACCGCGACATCCTGATCAATGAAACCGAGTCGCTCGCCGCGCGCGAGCGTGGGTTGAAACTGGACAGCGACGATAACATTATCACGACGATTGCGTCGCTCGCCGCGCGCGAGCGTGGGTTGAAACCTCGCAGCGGCACCGGAGGCGGACGAGCGCCGGGGTCGCTCGCCGCGCGCGAGCGTGGGTTGAAACTTTTAGAACCGCCTTTTTAACTTCCACCGCCGAGGTCGCTCGCCGCGCGCGAGCGTGGGTTGAAACTATTTGTCCCGGGGGAAAGGATTGTCTCGACACAGTCGCTCGCCGCGCGCGAGCGTGGGTTGAAACACGCAGTACGAGCTGGAAAAGGACGCGAACGGGAAGTCGCTCGCCGCGCGCGAGCGTGGGTTGAAACGATCTGCGGTCCTACCAGAAGCAGGACACGATGGTGTCGCTCGCCGCGCGCGAGCGTGGGTTGAAACTACAACAACGGCTTCAAATTCTCCGAACGCGTTCAGTCGCTCGCCGCGCGCGAGCGTGGGTTGAAACGTTGGGCTTCGATGCGCTCCAGCTCGGCCTGTACGTCGCTCGCCGCGCGCGAGCGTGGGTTGAAACGATGCGTATACGTCAATTCCGGCCCGCAGAACATCGTCGCTCGCCGCGCGCGAGCGTGGGTTGAAACTACTTTGATCATGAAAATCATCCTCCCTATTGTTGGTCGCTCGCCGCGCGCGAGCGTGGGTTGAAACTTTTTGAGCAGTAACAACTTTACCGTCATACCATTGTCGCTCGCCGCGCGCGAGCGTAGGTTGAAACCGTTCCCGCCGCTCTCTTCTGTTCCTCGGCGCCGGCGTCGCTCGCCGCGCGCGAGCGTGGGTTGAAACTGCCGTGCCGCTCGGATTGCCGAAGTATTGCCGGCGTCGCTCGCCGCGCGCGAGCGTGGGTTGAAACTCAGCCCGCCGTGCAAGGGGTTCAGCGGCTTGCTTGTCGCTCGCCGCGCGCGAGCGTGGGTTGAAACCCAACTGGTGCTATCTGCCGCCTCGGAAGCCGCTCGTCGCTCGCCGCGCGCGAGCGTGGGTTGAAACAACACAGAACTCGCGAAGTTGCGCGAAATCTTCAGTCGCTCGCCGCGCGCGAGCGTGGGTTGAAACGTTTTTGGGCAGAATCATATAGTCCAACCCCTCCGTCGCTCGCCGCGCGCGAGCGTGGGTTGAAACACAGGTAAGGTCGTTGCCCGTCGGGATGCAAATTAAAAGTCGCTCGCCGCGCGCGAGCGTGGGTTGAAACAAGGTGACCGTCATGGACCTTGACAATGCGGAGAGTCGCTCGCCGCGCGCGAGCGTGGGTTGAAACTCATAATACTACATTATGAGAACAGGGCGCAAAAGTCGCTCGCCGCGCGCGAGCGTGGGTTGAAACAGAAGCGTTTTTTGTCGGATGCCTGTTGACCCTTGGCGTCGCTCGCCGCGCGCGAGCGTGGGTTGAAACGCTCCATAGCGTTGTATTTGTCGACGCTCGTCTTAGTCGCTCGCCGCGCGCGAGCGTGGGTTGAAACCCTCCCCATATGCAAAGAAATAGGAGAGCCCCGAAGGGGTCGCTC
>Ga0065723_103591_pt1 | contig 10681 bp, 13 predicted proteins | sample TheenrcuSG05Z960_FD_59110 | JGI IMG/M metagenome (GOLD analysis project Ga0065723, IMG submission 59110) | Thermophilic enrichment culture from UC Davis - Sample SG0.5Z960 | ecosystem: Engineered > Solid waste > Grass > Composting > Bioreactor | place: USA: University of California, Davis
CCGCTCCCGGAGCACCCGCCGTTCCGGCTCCTGGACGGCGAGGGGGTCGAGCTCGAGGTGGAGGGCGTCCGGCAGACCTTCGGCTGGCGCTGGTACTTCCGCTGCCCGCGGTGCTGGCGGCGGACGGAAGTCCTCTACCTGGGACGGCTGGGGCTGGCCTGCCGACGCTGCAACCGGCTCGGGTACCGCAGCCAGGCGCGGCGGGCGACGGCGCCAGTCGGGCTGCTGTGGCTCGACTGGGGCCGGGCGTTCAGGCGGTACTGGGGCGACGACCGGCTGCTCGCGGGGCTGGCGCACGAGCTCAGGGCGGACGTGGCGCGGGAGATCGAACGGCTCTTCGCCGGGCCCCGGATCGAGCCGAGGGGTGATTGCGTGGAGGTGCAGGATGGCGCGGTGAAATGCCACCTATTCCTCGTCGAGAGTCCGCCAATTCACGCCAGGAAACCAGAACTCAAGGTCATCCAAATAACATCTTACCATATACTCTGCGAGTGAAATATCGCGAGAAATCAATATTTGAATTTCGCGAACCTAGGAGATATTGTGAGAGCTCGCCCAGAGCTGCCAATCGCAAGCATCAGCTGGCGAGCAGCTCGCTCGTGGGGACGGGATGTCACGGAACACGCGGACAGCGTCCTCGACGGTGTACGGGGGCCGCTTATACAGCGGTATATCACTCGCCTTCCCACGCAATAGCGCCTCCTTAAAGTGGTCGCAGGCCCATCCGAGGTTCAATGGGGGTTCCGGGACTCGTGGGCATATCCGGGGGACACCAGGCTCGTACAGCCTACTGAGAGCAGGAGCCAGCTTACGATGAGCGAACGCACGACACGCTGCCGCATGAGGCATGCCCTCATCGCGTTGTCCTTACGAAGTAAAGTGCCTAGGCCAATGTATACTGCAACCGGAGGTTACGCTAATATTTCCGTCTTCCGGGCAGTGCCCAAATTACTACCGGCTCTGAGCCGCGTCACGCCCGCGCTACCAGTCCCTGGGAGGTCATCAGGTCTGGCTCCTCATAGCCCGCCGCCGCGAGGTGGGCTCGGAGCAGCGCCCGGAAGAGCGGCCCGTGGTTGCGCACCTTGAGGTGCAAGAGCTCGTGAACGATGACCTCGGCCCGGAACCTAGCCGGTTGCCGTAAGAGACCGGTGTCGAACGTCAGCCGCCCCTGGGAGGAACAGCTCGCCCACTTGCGAGTCATCTCCCGCACGCGGATCGCGGATGGCTCTACTCCGAGCCGCTGCGCCCATGCGCGGACTTCCGCCTTGAAGAGCTCGACCGGAACCGCGTGTTCGAGCGGACGCCACTCCTCGCGATCTTCAGCTCGCTTCACCCTCGGAACCTCCGCAAGACATCCAATAGGTGCTCGACGATCGGGGCCGGATCGTCCACACCGGCGTCGAGCAGGATACGATACATGCTTCGACGTACCTCGCGCTCTTGTTGCTCGCTTGTGCGCCAGTGCGGCAAGCGCTGGAGCGCTTCCGCTAGTCGGCGCGCCGTCACTTCACTGTCAGGCAACCCCTCGCGTTCGAGAAGCCAGTAGATCGTGAAGTCCTCCGGTGAGATGTCGGACGCCTTGCGTTTGGTTTCAGCTTCTTCGTACTCGTGGATGGGTCCCTCGATAAGCTGCCGAAGGGTCTCCTGGGTCGTCAGTTGCCGCTCCTCGAACGCGCGCACGATCGCCTCTGCGCGCTCGCCGACGGAGATGAGATAGGGTAGTTGGGCAGCCTGCTGCTCGACGATCTGACGAAGCGCCTTAGTCAGGTTAAAGACTTTCACGGTCTCGGGCGTCTCCTGATGGGCGAGGCGTGCGAGGGTTTCGGCATCCAGCGTGTACATCACCTCCGGCTCGCTCACGAGCGAGCCCGCTGTATGCTTCTGCACGAGCTGCGTGGTCTTCCGCAGAAAGTCAACGGTCGAGATCGGGCGGGCTTCGAAGCACGATCGCAGGACAGCGTACATGTCGCTCAAGGCGCGATAGTCGTCCAGGAAGGGCCGGAGGAACTCGTCGGGCGACAGGATCTCGTTGATCTCTTGCAGTTCCCGGTAGTACCGGTAGAATTCGTCGCGGCGGTCGCGATCCCGGGAATACTCTAGGACAGCCTCCACGGCCTTATCGCCCGTTAGGCCGTGGGTGATCACCAGATAGGTCTCGCGCCCTCGCTGCATGAGTGCCTGGAACCGCTCCTTGAGGACATCCAGACTCTCGACCACGCCCTCGATGTCCTGCGAATCGAAGGCCAGGGCCTTCTCCAGATTGTCGAAGATGCCGACGAAATCGAGGACGAACCCCGCGGGCTTTCGCCGCCCGTGCTCGTCTTCGTAGGGCCGATTGACCCGGGCGATCGCCTGGAGCAGGACATGGTCCCGCATCGGCTTGTCGAGGTAAATGCAGTAGAGGATCGGCGCGTCGAAGCCGGTTAGGAGCTTCTCCGTCACGATGAGGATCTTCGGACATTCGTCGGGCTTACGGAAGTCCTCTCGGATGCGTCGCTCATGCTCCTCGCTCAGATGAAAGGCGCGGAGCTCCGGCGGATCGTTGGCCACGCCGCTGATCACTACCGCTGAGTAGTCGGGCGGTAGGTGGTGATCGAGGAGAACCTTGTAGCGACAGCAGGCTTCCCGATCGACAGCGACCAGAAACGCCTTGTAACCCATGGGTTCAATGGTGTTGCGGAAATGGTCCGCCACAAAGGCCGCGATCCGTGCCATCCGATCGGGGCTCATGAGCATGTTCTTAAGCGTGACGGCACGGTCCAGCACGCGGTTGACGTCCTCGACATCGGCCACCCCTTCGAGCCCCTTGAGGCTCAGGAACTCGCGTTCCAGCACCTCGCGCTCCACCTTCAGCTCGTTGGGTGCCAGCGCGTAGTGCAGGGGCACCGTCGTGCCGTTCGCGATCGACTCACGGATCGAGTACCGGTCGAGGTAGCCGTGTGGGGCATCGTCCACGCCGAACACCTGGAAAGTGCCCTTGCCGTGAGCGGTCTGGTCGATCGGCGTGCCCGTAAAGCCGATGTAGGTCGCGCTGGGCAGCGCCCCCATTAGGTAATTGCCGAGGTCGGCCCCGGTGGAGCGATGTGCCTCGTCCACGAGCATGAAGACGTTCTCCCGCAGGCAGATGTTGGCCGGCATCCCCTCGAACTTCTGGATCGTGGAGACGATGAGCCCTCGACGATCGGAGCGGAGGAGTTCCTGCAGGTGGGCTTTGCTCTCCGCGATCTCGGCGTGGGCAAATCCAACGGCCTGGAGGTTGGTGAACAGTTGCTGCTCCAGCTCGTTCCGGTCTACCAGCATGAGCACGGTGGGGTTCGCGAACGCTGGATCTTGGATTAACCGGCGGGCTACTGTGATCATGGTGTAGGCCTTTCCCGAGCCTTGGGTGTGCCAGATGAGCGCCCGATGCTTCTCTGGATCCCGGGCGCGCTGGAGGACGCGCTCCACCGCGCGCATCTGGTGCGGCCTCAAGACCACCTTGGAAAGCTCGCCGTCACGCCGGACGAAGAGGATGAATTCTGTGAGCAGTCGCAGCACTCGTGACGGCGCGATGAAGGTCTTGACGAGCGTCTCGAAGTCGGCCGCCAGCTCGTCACGCCAGTTGAAGAGGTCCTTCGGCGAGAGTCGCCAGGTGGCGGCATACAAGAACTGCACCAGGTGTGTGAGGGCGTAGAGCTGGGCCAACGCCATGAGTTCGGAGCCATCCTCGTGATACCGGCGAATCTGCTCGAGTGCTCGCGTCATGCCGTCGAGGCGCTTCGCGGACTTGGTCTCTACCACGAGCACGGGAACACCGTTGACGAAGAAGGCTAGATCGAGACGGATGCGTCGCTCGCCGCTCTGGTAGACCAGTTCGTCGGTCGCGTGGAACGAGTTCGCCTCGACTCTCGAGGGGTCGAGGAGGCGGACGTTCCGCTCCTGCCGTTCCTCCGGCACGAAGATGGTCTTCAGACCCTTGAGGAACTCCCAGGCTACGCGGTTCCCTTCGATCGACGGCCGGACCCGCACTAGTCGCCCTACCAGGTCCTCCGCTCGACGTCCGTCCACCACACCCGGATTGAGTGCTTGCAGTTTTTCCACCAGGACCTCGTGGAGCACCAGACCGGTCTCGCCCCGACGGAGGCGGGTTGCCTCGTCACATGCAAGGTAGATCCAGCCCGCTTCCTGTGCGTAGCGCAGGAAGGGGTTCTGAACGGTTAGACGCTCGCTCCCAAGACTCATATCGAGGTGTCACCTCCGAACAAGCGTGTAAAACCCTCACGGATGACGGTAGCCATGAGCCTGCATCGCTCCTGACTCGTACCACCGTTCAGGTACATCTCTCCCAGCTCCGACGGGTACGCCTTTCATGACAGCGTCAAGCGACGTTAGTCGTTGCTGACCATCGAGGACCAGCAGTTCGGACGCCTTCTGTTTTCCTTCACCGCCAATTGTCCGATGCGCACGATGAAAGCCGTTCTTCCAGAAGATCAGGTAGTCAATCGGATAGCCGCGATACATTGAGTCGAACAGATTGTGCACCTGTGCCGTCTTACGGACGAACCGGCGCTGGACATCAGGTAGGCCGATCTTCCCCATGGCGATATCCTCGAGGCGCTTGCCGACAGTGTGCTCGGCTCTTTGGAAGAGCATGTCAGTCATGGCTGTGTTCCCGGAACCGTTCGATGAACTCCCTCGGCAGCCCCAACTGGGCGGTCAGGAGCTGGTGAAGGAGGGTCTTGAACAGCGTCTCCAGCGCCGCCTTGCGCGCCTCCTCTGCCTCAATCTTTCGGTCAACGCTTCGAAGTATGCCGGCGATCGCCCGCTGCTCGGGGAGCGGGGGAAGGGCCACTTTGAGTTGTTGCAGAGCTTTCCACGAAGTGCGAGGATGGTTCACTCCAGTCATGGTCGCGACCGAATACTCAAGAAAGTGGCGTGTGTGCGCAAGGAATGCTAGAAATTCAGGCATAAGCCCATCCTGTGTCTTCATCACAAGGATACCCGTTGAGCAAATCCCATGCCATTCTGCAATAGCTGCCTTGTCAAGGTATGGCCGAAGTTTCCCGTACAAGACATCTCCTGGCTGAAATGCCGTTTTGAAACTCCGTACCTGACTCGGCTCACCCCAGCTTCTAATTCGCACGCTCCCCGGCTGAATATGCTCAAGACCAACGTAACGGCTTGAAGTAGCTTGGCCGGGATCGACGCTCTGTGTTGAGAGTCGAACGACACGACCTAGCTCCACTACCTCCCACTCCTCCGGCAGCGGGCCGAGCTCGGTCATCTTGTAACCCGCAGGCATTTCAATCGCTGAGTCGGCTGCATCCGGCTCTTGCTGTGAGCGAGTGGCAGAAGGAGAGTATGCTGTTCGCATAGCTGCTGCTCCCCAACACGGAAATCGTCCGGCCTACGTGCTGTCGAGACTCTCGTACACGCCGAAGTGCTGTGCCCAATCTTTTTGCTCCACAGGCTGATGTCAACGGCGCGAGTGCCCGCGAGGCTATTTCCAAAGGCCGCTGAGACTGACACGACCCTCACACGGCCACCACCCTCTCATCCCACGACCTCCCTTCCGGTTGCGGGCCGCCCGCGGCTTCCCCGAGTCCCGTACTTCAAGTGGGGGCTGCAACAGCACGGCTCCTATGCCCTCACTAACGACCGATCACTCGCCTTTCATGGCTTGCCGCAGTCTCTCGTACGACCCTTCAGCGTTCGCTCGACCTGAACGGCTCCGCGCTTCATGGGAACACCGGCGGTACGCCGGATCACGTACCAGGGCGGGGCACTGAAGTGAGCCCGATTCACCACCTCGCTGCAGTCGTTCTTCGGTCCAGGCGGTGAACACGGCTTGAGCCAGGGCAGCCACTCGGCATCCGGGTTGAACGCACGCGCGATCTCCTCCAAGCCGCGACGCTCTGCTTCGGCAACAATCAGGCAAAAACCTCCTGGAGGTAATCTAATTCCACTCGCCAGTTGTCAACAAACTCTGCAAGCTTGTCGTTGAGGAAAGAGGTGCCAAGTTCCTTTACGCGTTCCTGTTCATGATCGAGCGCGCGGTCATGGTGTTGCCGCGCACGCGCTATGAGCCAAACGAGGTAGGCAGCGAGGTCGCCAGGGAGCGCCACGGTCTCAAGGAGTTGCTGGACTTTCTCAAAGCTTGGTACCCAGCCAGTGAGAGACAAGACTGCACCAGTGCCAACCGTTGGCGAGCCCGAATAACAACGGCGGCAGTTCTCGACTTGCTCGACCAGCGCCGCCTGAAAGGCCGCGGCCTGCCGAGCGTGCTCCTGCTCTTCCCGGGCAACGCGGCTGTCCCAGATGAGCCCGACGGTAGCAAGGGCGAGCGCGAGGGTACCGCCGGCGACAAGGCCGTCTGCTAACGACGATGGGACAATGACAGCGACGAGGGCTGTCCCCACCAGAATCCAGACGAGTAAGGCGATGAGGAAGCTCCAACGAGGACGGCGCAAGGCTGCGATGTGCTGCCAAGGTCTAGTCGGCACGGTACCAGCTCCCGAGCCCCAGCTTACACAGGACCGCTTGAAGCTCACGATCCGCCTCCGCACGCTCCTCCTCGGCCTCACGCAGAAGCACGATCGCCTCCTCAAGCGGGAGAATGCTCTGCTGCTCGTCGGTAGCGACATAGCGGCTCGGCGAGAGATTGTAGTCGTTGCGCGCTGCCTCCCCCGTCGTAATGATGGCCGAGAGGCCGCTTTCCGCCGTCCAACTGTGGTAGAGCTCGGCGACCTTGGCGATGTGCTCGTCGGTCAGGTAGTTCTTCGGCCGGCCCTTAGCGAAGAGCTTGCTGGCGTTGCTGAGGAGCATCTCACCCGGATGCCGCTTCGCCCGGTTGATCACGAGGATGATCGCCGGTGCCGTCGTGTTATAAAAGAGATTCTCCGGCAAGAGCACCACGGCCTCGATGAGATCGGCCTCGATCATCGCACGCCGGATGTCGCGCTCGCGGTGCGACCCCTGGTTGCCACTGCCCCGGCTCACGGCGCCGGTGTCGAGAACCACCGCCATCCTCCCGCCGTCCTTCAGCGAGGCTAGCATGTGCTGAATCCAGCCCCAGTCAGCGCTGGAGGCCGGAGGCGTTCCGTAACGGAAGCGGTCGTAGGGGTCATGCTCGTAGACACTCACGGGGAACTCCTGGTTCCACATGGGATTCGCTGTCACCATGTCGAACCGGCGGAGCTTGGCTTCTGCATCGAGAAAGGCCGGCCGCCGCATCGTATCCCCGAGCTGGATGTCTGCCTCCATATCATGAATGAAAGCGTTCATGCGGGCAATGGCGAACGTGGCAGGGTTGATCTCTTGTCCGAAGAGCCGAAGCGGCGCGACATGCTCCGGCAGTCGCAGGCGCCCGTTCTTCCGCTCGCCATGCGTTTCGAGAAGTTGGAGGTGGCACTTGATGAGTAGTCCACCGGAGCCACAGCACGGGTCGTAGACCTCCATGCCCGGGCGAGGCTCCAGAATGCGCGCCATGAGGATCGCGACCTCACGGGGCGTGTAGAACTCGCCGGCGCTCTGTCCCTGTCCTTCAGCGAACTTGCGAAGCAGATACTCGTAGGCGCGACCGAAGATATCAGGCTCGACGTCATTAAGGCCCAGCCGATGGCGGCTGAGCACTTGAATGAGCGCAGCCAGGGACTCGTCGCCGAGGATGCGTTGGCCTGCTGCCGTGGCATTGAAGTCGACGACGTCGATGACTCCGTGCAGCTTCGGGTTCTCCCGAGCGACAGCTCGGACCGCGTCGGTGAGATAGTGCCCCAAACCGGTAGTAACCTGAGCTATCGCAGGCCAGCGAGCCTTGGGCGGAAGATAGAACCGCACCAGCTTGCGATCCTGCTCCACAAGCCGTTCCGCCCGTTCTCGTCCCCTGAGTTCCTCACCGAGCTGAGCCACTTCGTCCTCAAAGACATCCGAGAGTCGTTTGAGGAAAACGAGTGGCAGGATGTAGTCCTTGAACTTCGGGGCATCGACAGGCCCGCGGATGACGCAGGCCGCGTCCCAGAGCCAAGTTTCAAGGGTCGGAAGATCCATCCACGCGAACCTCCGTCAGTACCTCGTCCGTCCATACACGCAGTTTAGCCCAAGCTATCCTCGCGAGCCTCTCCCTAATAGGTTTCCAACAGAACAACCAGACGTTGAAACCGCCAACTCGACTCAGGGCATCGAGGACGAGCGTGTCGCCTCGCGCGCACGGTGAAAGGGGTACTGGCGCCGCTGCTCGGGTAGCCACTTGGGCACGAGGAGGTCCTGCCCCAGACAGCGAGCAACAGTATTCATGGTCGCGTACCTCGATGTCGCACCGCGAGGTGGCAGATCGATCCTGCAGGGATACCTGGGCGATTGAGCAGCCGCGCGATTTCATCCCCCATGTGACTTGACTAGTCCATGCGCATTCTAACATCCCTTACATGACGTTGTGCTTCCCACTTCGGGCGAGGTTCATTTGCGACGCAGCTCCCTGTCGCCTGCCGAACGGCGAGGGAGAGGAGTTCGTCAGCGCTCACCGCTTGCCCACCGTCTCTGAGACCCTCGACCTACAGGGAGCATAGCCTACGGACGGGAACACCGGGGTTCCCACCTGCCTGCGTCCCTGGGGGGTCCTGATGCACGCAGCGCTTGTCCTGCTGATCCACCCGCATGAACGTCGCCACTGGCACAGTCCGGGGGAGCAAGAGCTGCAGGTCAGGGGACAGTGGCTCGGCAATCGTCAGGATCTGGAGCGGGCGGGGAGCGCAGCTCAGGGAAGCGCAAGGGCAAATGGAACGTAGCTGACCAAAGTTCAAGCAAATGCTCGCGGAGCACGCCGAGATTGTCGCCGGTGTGGAGCTGGTTACCCCACGTCTCCCTTCGTGCCGCCCTATCAATCTGCGCTTCACGTTGGCGGCGGAGTCGCAGTCGACGGAGGTACAGTTGCAGGGGGCGGCGACGGCGGCTGGAATGTAACAAGCTTAATGAAGCTCCGCCCTAGGTGGTTTTCAATAATCTTTACGGCCGGTGTTCCTGAGAAAGTGTGCATCGTCGCATGGTATACGGTAAGAACGAGATCTTGCAATCGTTGATCGTCCTCAAGGAGATCAACCGCCAACCCCAAGGATTTCAGGTAAGAAGCATGCAGTGGCCGACTGTGTATTCGCCAACGGCGGTAGTCAGTTAGTGCATCAGAGACAGCTTTTGCGCGCTGCTGACGCTTCCGCGCCTTTCGGAACATCCAGCGCTCAAGCCATGAAGACACAAGCTCTTTGGAGAGTTCTTTTGCATTCTCGCATTGCTCAATAAGGGCGGGCCCGTACTGCTGAAGTATTGGTATCCATACTGCAAGAGTACGCGGGTCTTGTGCAATCTCGTCCTTAGCTCGCTGAAACTGATCAACCACTGCCTGGGCTGGCACCGAGTAGACGCCATACTGTATCTGCGGATCAACTGGACCGAGATAGGAATGACGCCCCATCAGAATGCGATCTGCAGCACAGGCGATGAGGGTTGCCGCAGACATGGCCTCATGTGGCACGATCACCCGAATATCCTTGAACTTACTCCGCAGATAGGTAACAACCGCTTCGGCAGCATCTGGCTGCCCACCAGGACTATGGAGAATGAGGTCAAGAGCATGACCATTCAATCCATAAATGACCTCCATAAAACCTTCGATGTCTTCGTGGGTGATGGACAAGAGATCAGCTGACGCAATCTGACGCTTTTGAAGATGTCCAACAGCATAAAGAATAGTGTTCCGGCCCGTATACTTGGCAAGATCAGCTAGAGCACACCTGCGAACACTATCAAATGCATCTTTCTCGCCATTGGCAAACCGCCGCGTTATCTCGTCGAGCAGTTCACTCCAGGTTGGCATAAGCCAGTTACCCTCTTGTGGTACGATCCGATGTAGTGGTCAGTGACGGAATGCGGATGAGCGACAAGTATGCATTGGCCTCGTGGACGGCTTGCGCATAACCTCCGTAGACTTGGAGAAGATCAAAGATGCCGGGAAACTTTGACTGTACTTGTGAAACGATGGTATTCCACTCTTGCTGCGTGCGTGACGTTGGCGCTTGGTTTCGGTTGTCCAGCATAGTCCCCTCCTCTCGTCTAAGGTAAATGCTAGCCGGAGATTCCAAGCCAACGCAATAGGGCGAAAGTACCAGGCCGAGAAGTCAGGAGGTTCGCTGCGTGCCGATGGCATGAACGCTGCCAGCCCTCGCGCACACCAGCGACCTCGCCGAGGTGTGCAGGTCTTGCGCTCCGCTCACTCAACCACGCACCAGCCAGGCGTAAAAGACCTCGGCGAGTGCCAGCACCTGGTCGGGGCTGGCGCCTGGCTCGGCCAGCTCGACGGCGGCCTTCAGCGCCACCTGGCGGCAGATCAGCCGGTCACGCTGGGAGAGGCCGGGGCTGGCCGGGGCGTCCGGGCCGGGGCGCTCGGAGACGGCGACGATGCGGGGGTAGTCGCTGGAGCCGTTGACGTTCACCGTCAGCGTCGTGCCGGGGGTGAGCTGGTCAGCGACCGCCGCGTCCCAGGCGAAGTAGATGCCGTCGTCCGTCCGCACCCGCCAGTAGGTCTTCCCCGACTGCGACTGCCGCTGCTCGGTAGCGAGGATCGTCAGGGTCTTGCGCTGCACCGGTCGTCTCCTTTCCTTCCGTCCAGTCTCCCTGCACCAGGTGGTGCAGTCGACGCGCCGCCGGTGGAGCG
>Ga0065723_100973_pt1 | contig 10650 bp, 8 predicted proteins | sample TheenrcuSG05Z960_FD_59110 | JGI IMG/M metagenome (GOLD analysis project Ga0065723, IMG submission 59110) | Thermophilic enrichment culture from UC Davis - Sample SG0.5Z960 | ecosystem: Engineered > Solid waste > Grass > Composting > Bioreactor | place: USA: University of California, Davis
CGGCTGCCGCCGCCGGTCTGGTGGTCGCCGGCGACGAACGCGTTCTATTTCTATCGGCATGTGCCCCGGGCCATCCGGGTCGAATTCGGTTCGTCCCGGAGCCCCGGCAGCCACTCGCTGCGGGGATATTTCCGCGCGCTCGCCCTTCGCGATCCCGCCTATGCGGCTTCCCTCGGAGCCATATTCGACGAGGAAGAGGACCGGCGGCCGCGGGCGTGATCGGGCCTGTCTCCGCGGACGGGTCGGGCTTGCTCCGCGGACGTGGTCGGGCTTGCTCCGCGGGCGTGATCGGGCTGTCTCCGCGGACGTGGTCGAGCCTGTCTCCGCGGGCATGCCGCCGTCGGCCGCAAATCGTTGTGCCGGGTCGACTGACACGGCAGATTCCCCGGGGGCCGCAAGCGGATCTGCCTGTTCGGCTGCAGCAGGCTCCCCCGGGGGGCCGCGGATCTGCCTGTTCGGCTGCCGCAGACAGACTCCCCGGGCCGCAAACAGTTGTGCCCGCATCGGCTGCCCGCGGCATGTCTTTCCGGCGGCAATCAGTCATATTGCGGCGCAGCCGTCCGCCGATAAGCCGCCGCGAGGTCAGGCGCCGCTGTCGTCCTCGGAGCGGTCATCGCTCTCGGACAAGCTGCGGCGCCCGCCTCTGCGCCTGGTGACGATCTCATGGACAATGACCGCCGCAACGACGATGAAAGCCAGCACGGCAAGCCATGCCGACTCTCCGCTGTAGAATGTCACCATAACCCTCCTAACCTGAACGGGTGTGTTCACACACCGCATGAATGTTCATGAAACATGAACTTCATTTCCTGATTATAGGTAATTATTCCGAAATTATCAAGTATTTTTTCACGTTTCATGAAAGAAAAAGGGGTTTGTTCATTGATCGTGTACAATGATATCAATCCGCGTTATCCATTCAATCAACTCGACAGACGGGTGAATGCGCCATGATCGGCGAACGGCTCAGGAAACTGCGCAAAGCGAAAGGCATGACCCAGGAGCAGGTGGCCGCCTATCTGAACGCCGCCAAATCCACGGTCTCGCAATATGAAAACAACGTGAACGAGCCTGACCTGAAGACGCTGGTCAAGCTGGCCGACCTGTTCGGCGTGACCGTCGACCACCTGTTCGGCCGCGAGCAGGCCGACAAGAAAGAGGACAAGCCCGGCTGGCCGCAGCTTCTGAAGGAAAATCTGACGGAGGAAGAAGCGGAGTATTTGCAGGAGAGCCTGGCGATGTATCGAAAATGGAAGGCGCGCCGGGCGAAGCAGAAGGAGGAATCGACATGACGGGCGAAAGCCGGGGCAGAATCGGGGAAGCCGGCATCCCGTCCGGGGGCGAAGCCCGGCAGGCCGACGTCTCAGCCGGCGGCGCGGGCGGCCGGCCGCGCACCGCGCTGGTCACGGGCGCAGGCGGCGGAATCGGGCTTGAGACCGCGATCCTGCTTGCGGCAAGCGGCTTCCGCGTGGCCGCCGGATTGCGCGACCCGTCCCGCGCGGACGCGCTGCTCGCCCGGGCCCGCGAAGCCGGTTCGGCGGACCGGATCCTCCCGCTCCGGATGGACGTCACCGACGCCGGCCAGATCCAAGCGGCCGTCCGCGCGGCGGAATCCGCCTTCGGCGGCATCGGCGTGCTCGTGAACAACGCCGGATTCGCCGCGGGCGGTTACACGGAGGCGATTCCGGCGGAAGTCTGGCGCCGGCAGTTCGACGTCAACCTGTTCGGCGCCGTCGAGACGGTCCGCGCCGTTCTGCCCGGCATGCGCCGGCGCGGCTCGGGCCTGATCGTGCAGGTCGGCAGCGTCAGCGGGCGCATCGGCATGCCCGGCTTCGCCGCGTACAACGCGTCGAAATTCGCCCTCGCCGGCTGGAGCGAGGCGCTGCGCCACGAGCTGCGCCCGCTCGGCATCGGCGTCGTGCTGGTCGAATTCGGCTCCTACCGGACCGGCATCTGGGAGAAAGGGTTCGGCGCCCTGCCGGAGGACGCGCCCGCGGAATACCGCCCGCAGTTCAGACGGATGTTCGAGCTGGCCCGCAGGTCCGCGGAGCGGGCGCCGGACGCGCGGCTTGCGGCCGAGCGCATCGTCCGCATCATCCAGAGGCCCGGACTTCCCCGCCGGTTCCAATACCCGGCCGGAGCCGGGGTCAGGCTCGCGTTCGCGGCCCGCGCGCTGCTGCCTTGGCGGCTCTGGGAGCGGGCGCTCGCCGTCATGATGGACGGCAGATCCGGCAAACGCGAATAAAGGCGAAGCCCGGGCTTTTCGGCTTCGCCTTTCGCATGGCCTTCGTCAAGGCAGCAGATAGAACAGGATCGCGCAGAAGTGCAGCGCGGACCCGGCGACGACGAGCAGATGCCATATGGCGTGATGAAACTTCAGCTTCCGCCACAGGAAAAAGATCGTGCCGACCGAATAAGCCAGGCCGCCGAGCACGAGCAAAACCAGACCGCCGAACGCCATCCGCTCGGACATCGGCCCCCAGGCGACGACGATGATCCATCCCGTCGCCAGATACAGCAGCGTCGACACGACCGGATACCGCCCCGGAAACATCGACTGGAACGCGATGCCGAGGGCGGCCGCCGTCCAGACGACGCCGAACAGCGTCCAGCCGAGCGCGCCCTGCACGGCGTGCAGGACAACCGGCGTGTAAGTGCCCGCGATGAACAGATAGATGCAGGCGTAATCCGCGATTTCCAGCCATCGTTTCGCCCTGCCCTCCGGCAGGCTGTGGACGAGCGTCGACGCGGTGTACACCAGCAGCATGGCCGTGCCGAACACGGTGAAACTGAAAACATGCAGCGGCGTGCCCTTGACGGCCGCAAATATGACGAGCAGCGCCAGCGCCGCCAGGCTGAGCGCGGCGCCGATGCCGTGGGTGACGGCGTTCGCTAGCTCTTCTCTGCGGGTGAACGTACAGGTTCCCGACAATTCTTTTCCTCCCCAAGCCCTCGTCAGCCGCATCGGACTTCCGGGGCCTTGCCTCGTTATCTGCCCATTATACGCCCATCCGGAGAAAAAAGCGAATCCGCATGACAAAAGGGACCCCGCCCACGGGCGAAAGTCCCTCTTTCGCTGTGATTCAGAATCCGCGTTCGTACTGTTTCGGAGCGATCTCCTTCGACAGCCCTGTCGTCTCCCGGATCGCGTGCAGCGCCCAGTACGGATCGTACAGCATGCCGCGCGCGACGCCGACGAGGTCCGCGTCGCCGTTCCGCAGCACCATCTGCGCCACCCGCGGATTGTCCAGCCGGCCGACGGCGATGACCGGAACGCCGAGCGCTTCCTTGAACGCGCGGGCGAAGGGAACCTGGAATCCGGGCGTGTCCGACGGTTTCCGCTTGCCCGGCGAGCCCTCGCCGCCCGACGATACGTCGAACATATCGACTCCCGCGGCCATAAGCCGCCTGCCGAAATCGAGCGAGTAATCGATGTCGTAGCCGCCGTCCACATATTCGACGGCGGACAGGCGGAAGATGAGCGGCATGTCCGGCGGCAGCACCGCCTTGACGGCCCGGACGACTTCTTCGGCGAACAGCCCGCGGTCGCGGCCGTATTCGTCATCGCGCCGGTTCGTGTACGGCGAGAGGAACTGATGGATCAGGTAGCCGTGCGCGCCGTGCAGTTCGACGGCGTCAACCCCGGCCTCCACCGCCCGTCTGGCCGCGTCGGCGAACTTGACCACGAGCCCTTTCACTTCCTCCGTCGTCAGCGCGCGGGGCGTCTTGTACCGCTCGCTGTAGGCCACGGCCGTCGGAGCGACGGGCACCGGCGCGTCCTCCGCCTTCCGGCCGGCGTGCGCGATCTGAATCGCGACCTTCGCGCCGTGCTCCTGGCACGCGCGGATGATCCGCCGGAACGCCGGCACATGGTCGTCCGACCAGAGCCCGAGGCAGCGGTTCGTGATGCGGCCGTCCGGCTCGACATCCGTCATCTCGATGATGATCAGACCGGTGCCGCCGATCGCGCGGGAAACGTAATGAACATAGTGCCATTCCGTCGGCATGCCGTCCTCGCCGAAAGCCGAATATTGGCACATGGGCGGCATGACGATCCGGTTGCGAAGCCTCAGTCCTTTCAGTTCAAACGGCGTCTCCAATCCGACCATCGTTTCACATCCTTTGCCGGTTTTTGCCGCAGGCTGCGGCTTGTGCTTTGGAAACATTATATTACAACCTCATCCGTCGGAAAAATCGGAACATTCACGCTGACCTTGGGAATAGCCCGGTGTAAGCGATAAAGCGGGGCGGATGCTTTATTTTTCCCGTCCTGGGACGCGGTTGTGATATAATGTTCCAGAATTGCATCATGGTGAAGCGGAGGAAAACGATGGGAACCATACTATGCCTGCATGGATTCGGACCCGCCGAACAGGAGAAAATCCGGAAGGCCGCGCGGGATTGGCCCGTGGTCTTCGGACGGTCCGCGGAAATCGATCCCGAGGTCTACGACAACGCCGAAGTGGTGTGCGGGTGGAATGCGCAGGTTGAGGAGCTTGCCCTGCGGGAAGATTCGAAGCTGCGCTGGGTGCAGACGTGGTCGGCCGGCGTCGACAGCCTGCCGCTCGAAGCCATGCGCCGGCGCGGATTGCTGCTCACCGACGCCGCCGGCGTGCACTCGGTCGCGGTTGCGGAGACGGTCCTCGCGCACATGCTCGGTCTGACGCGCGGCATCCATCACGCCGTGCGCAGCCAGTCCGCGGGCGAGTGGAAGCGTCCGTCCGGGCTGTCGGAACTGTACGGCAAGACGCTGCTCATCGTCGGCGCCGGCGCCATCGGCACGCGGATCGCGGAACTGGCGCGCGCCTTCGGCATGCGCGTGATCGGCATCCGCCGCACGCCCGCCCCGCAGCCCGGCTTCGACCGGATGGACGGGATGGACCGGATGGACGAGGCGATCGCCGAAAGCGACTATATCGTGAACGTGCTGCCGGATACGCGGGTGACGCGGGGCATTTTCGACGAGGCGCGTTTTCGCCGGATGAAGCCGACCGCTTTCTTCATCAACGTCGGGCGCGGCTCGGCCGTCGTGACGGAGGCGCTGGTCGAAGCGCTGCGCGAGCGGCGGATCGCCGGCGCGGGGCTCGACGTGTTCGAGGAGGAGCCATTGCCGGCCGGCCATCCGCTNCGTNGANNTCGACAACGTCATCCTGACGCCGCACATCGCCGGCCATACGGACCGGCTGAAGGAGCGGGTCGCCGATCTGTTCGCCGCCAATCTGGAACTTTACGTGCGCGGCGAGACGGATCGGCTGATCAACCTGGTCGATTACAACAAAGGCTATTGATCGGGAGACGCTCCTCCCTTCTCCCGCCGGCCATACGCGTTATCCCGAAGCCGGACGGCCGCGATAACCGAGTTTTCGATGCGGTATGCGGATGTGTCCCTGCCTTCGCTCGCGAGCCTTGCGCGTCGTCCCGAAGCCGGACGGCCGCGCCGCGTTTCCGTTTCGCGTAATGCCGGCAGATCCGGCGGCGCCGTACCATGCTCATGGGAGTGCAGGTTGACCGGGAGGCGCCGCTTGCCGCGCTTGAGATGACGGCCGCGCGGGTTCGGGCGTGCGCGACGGTTCCGGCCGCTCCGGACGGAGCGAGCGGACCAGCCAGTTAAGCACAGCTTCGGCCGTGCGGTCCAGATTCGTGATCCGCCCCTGTCCGACGGGCCGGTCGCAGCTGAAATAGTCCTTGTGCCCGCCGTCGATCATGATGGCGGCGACATGCCCCGGCGCCCACCGGCGCGGATCCCAGACCGGAACGCCCGCGGCGGCTCTCCGGATGCCGCCCCAGGTGCCGAGCCTCGTGATCGGATCGCGGACGCGCCCGTGTTCGTCCGCCGCGTAGAAGAACGCCGTCCGGTTCCGCAGGGCGGGATGGATGCGCACCTTCGGCGAGCCGATCTGGACGATCCGGCAGTCGCGCACGGCGCCTTCGGCCAGCAGGCGCCGCCCCGCGTGATAGGCGGCGACGCCGCCCCCGCTGTGGCCGATCAGCACGACGACGCGGCCCGCCGAGCGCCCGCGGATCGCATCGACGAGCCGTTCCAGCCTCGCCTTGGCCGAGCCGGCAGGCGGAGCCGCCGCGTGTTGCCCGCGGTGCGCGTTATGCGCGTTTTGCTTGTTGCGTGCGTTATGCGCGTTATGCGGCAATGCCGATATATCGGCATGCCGCGGCGGCGCCGCGGCGAGCGGCGCAAGACGGACTCCGCGTCCGCGATCCGATCCCGGCGGATCGGCCGAAAACAGCAGATCGTCGGCCGCAAGCGCCAGCCGCCGCATGACGTCGCGCGTCACCTGCCGCACTTGTCGCAGCAGCGGGCTGGTGTGGTCGCCGTACGGGTACAGCACATGCACCTCGACCTCGGAATACCCCGCCTCGATGCCCATCCTCCGGAGCTTTTCCGCCGGTTCCCGAAAATAAGACGGCCACGTCTTGATGCCGGCGAGCAAATACACATCGACCCCGGTGGCGATATCGGCTCCGCGACTGTCGGGAACGGCAACGCCGCCGACAAAGTTGACGCCGCCGTCGTTGTCGGAGTCGCCGCCGCCGTTGTTGAGTTCATCGTCGCCGTCATTGTTGAAGTCATCGCCGTCACCGTTGAAACGGATGCCGCCGATGGCGATAATGTCGCCGCCATGGATATCGGCGATTCCGCCATTGCTTTCAACGCCGCCATTGTTGCCGACGCTGCCGCCATTGCCACCGTTCATGCTGCCACCCCCTTTCCGGCACGCTGCTGCGATTTCGACGTTTTCCCGTCCATTTTGCTCTTTGCGCTGCAAGGCTCTGACCATATCAATTTCCTCGATCACGGTCAATTGGCATTTTCCATTATGCGGCTCCGCCGGGCGGATTTCCAGACGAACCTTGACGGTGCGGCTGAACTTCCGACAGCCATTAGCGGAACTCGGTTCCGCCAAGCGGGGCTGTGCGCTCCGCCGATTCGGACGTAGCGGAGCACGGTTCCGCTGAATAATCGAATCCGCCCCAATCCCCGGCGACAAAAATCCCCGCCCCGGACGGGCAGGGACCTGACGCTACAGCTGAAGGATCACCTCGTGCCGCGCGCCGTCGTCGACCAGGTCGACATACCAGCAGCCGGATGCCGCTGTGCGGAAATCGGACGCGTGCACGTTGCCGGCGGCGTCTTCCGATGTCTTGTCGCCGCCGTCCGCATGCCCGGACTCTGCCATTCCGCGCTTGCGCGAGCCTCCGGGCTGCGATGCGGCCGCTCCGTTGCCGGCCCCCCGCCCGGTTCCCGCCGGCTCCGAATGCCTTGTGCCCGCGGTCATCGGAACGGCCAACGCCGGTTCGCCTTCGCCCGTGCCTTCGGAACCCGCTGACACCGGGCGGCCGACGGTCGCAACCCCCGTGCCGTCGGACATCGGTCTGCCGTCGACCGCGTTTCCAGGTCCGGCGGACACCGGCATGTCTTCACCCGCGCTTTCAGGAGCGGCGGTCACCGGTCTGCCGTCGACCCGAAGGCCCGGGCCCGGCCCGCCGGCTCCGGCCTGCCGGTTCCGCACCTCGATCGCGTACACGCTGCCGCCGTACCGGTATTCCGCTTTATAGCCCGGCCAACCCGCCGGAATGCGCGGCTCGAGCCGCAGCCGGCTTCCTTCCCGGCGGATGCCGAGTATCCACTCGAGCCCGGCCTGGTACATCCATCCGGCCGCGCCCGTGTACCACGTCCAGCCCGCCCGGCCGCGGTACGGGCTCGACATGTAGACGTCCGCCGCCATGACGTACGGTTCGCCGAGATAAACCGCGATGTCGCGGGGCGATTCGGTATGCCGGATCGGGTTCAGCATGTCGAACAATTCGAACGCCTTGTCCCCGTTGCCCAGGATCGCCCATGCGACGATGCTCCAGAGGACGCCGTGCGTGTACTGGCCGCCGTTTTCCCGGATGCCGGGCGGATAGCCCTGGATGTAGCCGGGCGAAGGTTCGGTCGTGTCGAACGGCGGCGAGAGCAGCCGCGCGACCATCATCGTCCGGTCGACGAGCTCGCGGTCGAACGACTGCATCGCCCGGAGCGCCCGGTCTTCCGGCGCGCCGCCGGAGATGACGGACCACGACTGGGCGATCGCGTCGATGCGGCATTCGCGGCCGGCGCTTGCGCCGAGCCATTCGCCGCCGTCGGTGTACGCGCGGCGGTACCATTCGCCGTCCCACGCGTGCCGGTTCAGCGCCTCCGCGAGCGTCTCCCGCGTCCTCCGCAGCTCGGCCGCCCGGACGCCGTCGCCGCGGCGTTCACACACGCCGGCGAACAGATCGAGCACCGTCATCAGGAACCAGCCGAGCCAGACGCTTTCGCCCCGGCCTTCGCTGCCGACGCGGTTCATGCCGTCGTTCCAGTCGCCGACGCCCATGAGCGGCAGACCGTGGCTGCCGAAGCGGAGCGCGCGGCCGATCGCGCGCAGGCAATGCTCGTACACCGTGCCGACCTCGTCCGACTCGACCGTCTGTTCGTAGCGCTCGTGCTCATCCCCGCCGAGCTCCCGGCTGACGAGAAACGGCGCCGTCTCATCCAGAATGCCCGTGTCGCCCGTGTGCAGCACATAGCGCGCGGTTGCGTAGGGCAGCCAGAGCAGGTCGTCCGAATATCGCGTCCTGACGCCACGCTTCGTCTCCTCGTGCCACCAGTGCTGCACGTCGCCTTCCCGGTACTGACGGGCGGCGTGGATCAGAATCTGCCGGCGCGTCAGATCGGGACGGGTGTGGAGCAGCGCGAGCGAATCCTGCAGTTGATCGCGGAATCCGTACGCGCCGCCGGATTGGTAGAACGCGGAGCGCGCCCACATCCGGCAGGAGAGCGTCTGGTAGAGCAGCCAGCCGTTCAGCAGCATGTTCATGGCCGGAGTCAGGCGTCTCCACCCGAACGCTGCCCGAGCGTCTCCGCCCAGAAATCCGCCGCCTCCCGAAAAGCCTCCGCGCACCGCTTCACATCCGCATAGGCCGAAAAGAGCGCCCGCGCCTCATCCCCGTCCCGTCCGCAGCCGAGCAGGATGCACACCGTCCGCTCCTCGCCCGGCTCCAGTTCGATCGCAAGCTGCACCGCGCCGCAGCCGTCCGAGAACCGGCCCGCCGCCCCGGACAGGGTCCGGCGCTTCATCGCCGCCGGCTCGGCCATGCTGCCGCCCCGGCCGACAAATTCGCGCCGGTCGGAGGTGCAGGTGACAGGCCCGGACTCGCCGCCGTCCGGGACGATGCCCAGAAACGCCGTCTCGGTCCGGAACGTGTCCTGGTACGCATTGCGCGCATACAGCGCTCCGCCGTCCCATTCCGTTCCGACGTACGGCGCGCCGTGTTCCCGGCTGACGCCGAGCACCCAGGAGACATAGCCGGTGACGGACAGCCGCCGGCGGCGACCGCTCGTATTCGCGAGGCGGATCTCCGTGATTTTCACGGGGTCACGCCGCGCGGCGAACACCGTCATCGTCTGGCGAAGCCCGAAGCAGCGGCGCTCGAACCGCGTGTAACCGCGCCCGTGGGAGACGACCGCCGCGCCCGGTCCGCCGGCCGGCGCCGGCGAGATCGACCAGAACCGCCCCGTCTCCTCGTCGCGGATGTAGCACGCTTCCCCTGCCGGATCGAGCACCGGGTCGTTCGACCAGGGCGTCAGCTTGAACTCGCGGCTGTTCCGGAACCAGGTGTAGCCCGTTCCCCGTTCGGTGATCAGGAAGCCGAATTCCGGACTTGCGACGACGTTGGACCAGGGAGCGGGGAGATGTTTGCCTTCGGGCAGCACGATCCGGTATTCGGAGCCGTCCGGGACAAAACCGCCCCAGCCGTTCCACAACATCAGCCCATCGCGCGCCTCTTCCGCAAATCCGTTATCCGCCTCCGCGGCCCCCTCCGCAACTGCCGCGGGCTTGAGCAGCGGGGCGGCCGCCTTGCCGACCGCGGACATGACGCGGAGCTGCGCCCGCAGGCTGGAGCCGTCCAGGCGGAGGACGATCCGGGCGGAGGCGGCAAGCTGACGCCGCTCCTCTTCCCGAATCTGATCGGCGCTGAGCGCATACGCGCCGCCCGGCCGATCCGCGTACATGCGCGGCACGGACTGCTCGATCAGCCGTCTGATCCGGTCGCGCAATTCCTGCTGATAGCCGCCCGGCGATTCGATCAGGAACACGAGATCGAACAGGATGCCGCCGCGCCGGAGCCACTCGTGGCAGCGGATCAGCTCCGCCGCCGTTCCCGCGCTGGCGGTGTCGTGCGCCCGCACGAGCACGATCGGCAGATCGCCGGAAATGCCGAGCGGCCACAGCCCGGATTGGCCGTACGGACCCTTGTCGAGCGCCGCGGCGCGCTCCTGCTGCATCGGCGGCGTGTACAGCACACGCCCCGCCAGGACATGGCAGAGCGCGGCTTCCGCCGTCTGCATGTGCAGATGATGCAGCTCGATCCGGCTGCGCGTCCAGGCGAGCTGGAAGGCGCGTTCGACCTGCTGCGCCGTGCTGAATTTGCCGTACAGCTCGAGCGCTTCCTCCCTCGAGTCGGCCGTGCCCGTGACGACGATCAGCTTCGCCTGTCCGCCCGGCGGCACATAAAACCGCCTGCGCACGGCGAAGATCGGGTCGATAACCGCGCCGACCGTGCCGGCAAGGCGTTCGCGGATTGCCCTTGGCTCGCGCATCGACCCGCCGC
>Ga0065723_102544_pt1 | contig 10553 bp, 8 predicted proteins | sample TheenrcuSG05Z960_FD_59110 | JGI IMG/M metagenome (GOLD analysis project Ga0065723, IMG submission 59110) | Thermophilic enrichment culture from UC Davis - Sample SG0.5Z960 | ecosystem: Engineered > Solid waste > Grass > Composting > Bioreactor | place: USA: University of California, Davis
CCACGCCTAAAGGCGTGGGCTTCCTGCGACGGATTCTGTGAGTAGCGCCTGAGCATCGCCAGTAGACGCTCACGCTCGCTTGCATAGCCATCCCAGCAACCCGGGAACACCGCCACATGTTCGCCGTTATGACCAGTGTCATAAACAAGCGGCCCGACTACTCCCTGTTGCACCAATAACAAGCATCGATTATGTTGGCGAGCATAGCGCATTTGTTTCTCAAGCCACCACCTCTGTTGTTTGGTCATAATCTTTTGCGCGCCAAAAAGCTCATCCCGATGAAACCACTCGTAAGGGAAGCCGCCGCGGCCAATTTGGGTGCTTCTTTGGCTGCGTGTATCTATCAATACGAGTAGCCAATTAACTCCCGGCAGGTCAATTGCAAAATTGCGACCGCCCCGCCCGGGCGCCAAGTTTGCTGCACTACCGGGAGCAACCGGCGTATAGCGCTCCCAGGCCCGTATCCGTTCCTCAACTTGTTCGTTCCACATTCCCATATGGTAATCGTCTATAAACTCATGATCATCTGGCAAAACGATCCAGGGAGCTAAATGCGCCCATTCTTGCATCGCTGGTATACTCCAAACAGTTTTGTAGAGGCTGGGTACCGCTTCAAGGTCTACGTGTTCGACGTCGTAAACCAGGTCCCCTAAATGGACAACCAGGTCTGTGTTTCGAGCCGCAATGCGTAAATCTGATGGTGAGGGCAGGGAACGCTTTTGGTCATTACACACAATAAAAGCTAAGTTAACAAGATCTTTTTGCGGTAGGTGAGAAAGTTTCTCAAGGATCTGATGCTCTTCTGGACTGACTCCATTTTCGGCGGTTAGCTGACCAAGGTGCCCAGGGGCATACCGCCCAATAAGACGTTTGGTTTGATTCAACGCGTTTAACACCACAACGACGTCCTTATCAACGCCGACAACGCTCCATTTGTTTATATCTTGGTCGCTGGTCGCTACCTTGTTTTGTGTGCCCTGGGAGAACATCAAATCCTTGGGTGCTTCAACATCCTGAGGTGCTTAAAACCTACAAACTAATGTAATGGTTTAGTTGGTAGCAAAGAATGGTTTTCGGAAAATTGCCCGCCAAACCTAATAAGAACCGCCAAGAAGTATTGTCAGAGGCATTGTCACTACCAAGTAGGGGGGTGGGTCCATGCGCGCAAAACTGGGCAACACGCGTAAAGCCTGGCAACAATCTGTTATCTAGCCGCCCCAACAGCGTCGTCCCGCGCATAAAGCCGCAATAAATGGTTGCAAAGTTGATCGCAGTCTAGTATATTGAAGGTGCATGTTGCTAGGCGCCGGCCCAGAAAAGAAGCAGGATAATCAACAAGATGTCGTAACAACGCCGCAAGAGCCGGTGCAGTTCGGGCATGGCATTTTAGAAAATTTAGGCTCGGTGAAAGAGGCCCTTGAGGACATCGTAAACGTTGCGGAAAAAATTGGGCAGTACGACGAAAAAGCTGGTGAAGCGCTAAAATCCATTAAGCGCGAAGTTTTAGGTAAAGATGCGGCGGCTAATATTGCTCGCGCCTGGGAAAAGGCTCTATTGAACCAAGCCGACTGCATCATGCCGATTACTATCGCCGACCAGTACGGTGGGCATGATTACATACCCCGCCCGATAATCGGTTCCGGCGAAGGCGGGGTCAACGACGTACAGTTTTTACGTGCTCTACGCGAAATTGCTTCTGAAAACCCGTCTTTACCTTTGCCGCGCGGCGTTATTTTGTTGGGTGAACCAGGCTCAGGAAAAACGGAGTCCGTGTATGCAGCATTTGACCCCGATCGTCGCCAGGAAGGTGGCGACGTCATCATGGTGTCTTGTAACGGTTCTATGACCGTTGGCGATTTGATTGGCAACCCCCGTGCCGACCGCAAGGATGGCATCTACCGCTTCGAGCCTGGCCCCCTAATTCGCGCCGCGAAGGAAGGCAAGGTTTTGCTGCTCGACGAATTCAACACGATGCCGCCGGAAGTCATGAGCGTTATCCGGCCCTTCCTAGACGGTCGCGGGGAAATCACCATCTTCGAAATGGACCGCGAAAACCCAGAGAATCAGAAGGTGAAGGTAAAGCCAGGCTTTATGATTGTTGCCACTATGAACCACCCGCACGATTACAGTCAGGTCCCCCCAGAAGCAGTAGAAGACCGTATGCCGATCATCGAATACACCTTCAACCCTGATATTGCAAAAAAGCTTGGTGTGCCCAGTGAGGTCGTAGACGTTTTTCAGCTCACAAGAGAATACTCTAAGCAATTGGAAGAGATAATGGGCTTAGCGGCAGCCGTACCCAGCTTACGCGACCTGGAAAACTATTTTTCGACGCGTGGACGCGCACGCCGCCTTGCTGGCGATTGGCTGCGTCAGGGCCGCTATGGCTCCAACCAAGGAGAAAAGGCCTACAAAGACGCTCTTAAGTACGCATCGAAACACCCGATGAGCGAAGAGGAGATGAAAGAAGCTTTCGCGAGTCTTTTTGAGCGTCTCGACGTAGCCCAAGCAAGCCTTGTGAAAACGCCGACGGCCGGCGGGCAAATCCCGAAGGCACCGGAAAACGCGCGTTACAGCTCAGGATTTGGAGTTCTGAAACCAGGACAACTGGCGCTCCTTAAAGCGCTAATGGATGTAGGTGCGATCAACGACAAAATCGCCAAGATTACCCCGGATGAGTTGTTGGCGAACGCATTCACAGCTGACCAGCTACTAGTAGACATGGTGCGGCGCAGCACTGCCGATCTTTAATTCTTTGTTGTGGACGACAGCCCCCTTTAGTATAGCTAAAAAGGGCTGTCGTCTTAAACAATCTCAACCGCCGCCATGGAGCCAGCCGGATTTGCACCGGCGACCTCCTGTGTGCAAAACAGGCGCTCTCCTAGCTGAGCTATGGCCCCGCCCTCAATAAAAGTATAGCAACATTCAAAATCTGTTTGGTGGCTTCACGGCTCCTTAGACCCAAACACACAATGTTTGAATCCACTAAACCACAAGACTTAAGCCCACAACACTTAAACCGACCAACACCTAAACCCACAGCACACAGCGCTTACACCAGACCCCGGACACAAAGCTGGCCTTGTTTCGACCCATGGTCAGCGGGAAACTGCTTTGGGAAACTGCTTTGTTACACGAAGTCGAGGCGATACTGAATGTGTTGTGTTAAAGCCTCTGCAAAAAATCTTGTCACCGAAGCTACCAACTGTAGAGTGGCCCGATTTTGGTCTTGCAATTGCTAGCGATCACATAACCTTAGCTGAGGTACAAAGGTCTTCTGACCAGGGGTACATCTTTTCCCGTTATTCAGTGGCTAGAATTAGCGAAGATCACCGCCTTGTTGACCTTGCAGAAGCAGCGCGATCCCTGGTGCAGGAGTTCGACAAGCGCCGGCCGCTGGTCTGTGCTTCCCTGCCTTGGCCGCAAGCAGAGCTGTCCCCCCAAACCGCAACTTCCGAGGGCGATCCTGCCCAAGACCCTACCTATCGCAAGCAGGTTCTTTTGCAGTCAGGGTTCGGAGATCTTCCGGGCTATCGCTATGCTTACATCGGCACCGAGCGCGCTCCCGGTAAGTACGCGTGGGTAGCTATGCGCGCCTTGGAAGAAGTCTTCGCTATCTACAGCGAGTTTTTGGACATGGTTGATGCAAAGCTCCTAGATCTTATTCCTGCGCCGTTGGCGCTGCTGCGGGCTTGTGAATGGCAAGAACATACATTTGGTTTGCTTGATATCGGCAAGAAAGGGATTCGTATTTTGATGGTCGAGCGCGGCTTGCCAGCCATGATTCGGACTTATCAGGGCAACGGCGGTGAAGCGATGACCAAGGCAATCGCTGATCATGCGCATCTGCCGATGCTCGAAGCAGAGCGCTGGAAGCGGACACACGCGGTGCCGGGGGAAGATCGTCCAGAGCGCCGAGCGGCAAAAGAAATGGCGCGGGAGTGGGCGGAGGCAGTTCTCGACACCGCCGGTGGCATCAACATGGAAAAGCTTTATCTTGCGGGGGGCGGCGCCCTGCAGCCGGGCCTTAGTAACGAGCTTGCGCGTCGTCTAGGCCTGCCAGTAGAACTGGTGCGGCCGCGACCGGACCTTTTGTTTGCAATTGATCTCGGGCCGCAGTTCGTACGGTTTGCGGAAGTTATCGGAACCGCGCTCGGCAACGGCAATGCACGTTGCGCCTGGCATTTGCCGCAGGTAGCGGACCAAGAAGGCGAACTAACCAATGCGGGGATAAGGCTATGAAGGTGAGCGATTTCGTCAATCGGCAAACGGGCCCCGAGCAACAAGGCTCAGAATTTCAACCGCGGCTTGTCGCCCATATCGGCTTCGGTCGGGATGTCGAGCGCTCCGATAGAATTCTTGCACCCGGGGTAAATCGCCTTATCACGTTTGCTGCACTGGTCTTTGCTATCGCCACCGTTGGTGGCTTAGCTTCTCATATACGTGAGCAACAAATCGCTCCCCAGATCGCGGCCAGGGTGGCCGAAGCTAACTACCGCCAGGCTCGCGCTGCTGCGCTGAGCTCGGTGATCAAAGAAATCAATAAGGTTGGCGGAGTAGAGCGCCTGCGGACTGTGAGGCAAATTGTGCAAAGCAGACCGCCGATACCGCTTTACCTCGATAAGTTGATCCGTGTAGCCGCGCCGGATATCAAGTACGGCTCGCTTTCCATTACCACCAATGGTACCACCGGCGTGACTCCTGGTACTACAACGACTCCGCCGACGCCCACCGNCGACACCANGGNCCGACCGACCNAAACCAGGGCGCTAAAAACTTCTTCGTCAGCATCGATGGCCTAGCGCCAAGCCGTCAGTCGTTACAGTCCTTTATTGGCCGCTTGCGGAGCGTGCGCGGTGCGCGTAACGTTCTTCTAACGAAGGCCGCTTTCGAAAAGGAGCGACGACGCATCAACTTTACCGTTAATCTCTCAATCGATTACTCCAACCTACAAAGAAGCGGAGGTGCAAGTAATGGCCAGGGCCAATAAAAGCAAGAAAGATAAAAAGCGAACGGCTCAAGAGCAAGGAGTGCGCGCTGTAATTAGCCAGCCATTGTTTCAATCGCTACTCGCGATCGCTAGCATAGCCCTATCTTTGTTGGTGCTGTGGATGGTTGGCATCAGGTCTTTTAGCGATCTACAAACATTGCAAAGCCGCAAATCACAAGCAGAACAGCAGGCGCGCAGCGCAAGCGAGCAACAGGAAGCACTGATCAATCAATACAGGAGGTCCGGCGGACGACGTTTAGCTGAACAGATTGTGCGGGCGCTGCCCAGCAAGCTTCAGCCTGATTACGTTTACCAATATCTCAGCAACCTATTTGAGCTTGCTGGCACTCAACTGCAATCCTACCAACCGGGATCCGAGATCGCTTCGCCAATCAACGCGCCCGACGTCCATGTCTTGACGATAAGCGCGTCGCAGTTTGCATCCCTAGAATCTGTACTGGGCATCATCCACGGCCTGTATGAAAACAACAAGTTGCTAAGCGACAGCAACTTAGTGTCTTATGGCCCGCTATTTTACCTTGACCAAGTTTCTATCTCAAGTGCCGCTAGTGGCTCCGAAAACGGCGGCAATGGCGCAGCGAGCGACCTGTTGGCGGGCCAAAAAAGCAAAGGCCAGGTCTCCTTCGCTTTATCGGGCGGACTTTTCTTATCGGGCCCGCCGCCATCGCCCAACCCAGGCACAGCACCAGGCACAGCACCAGGCACAGCGGCTCGTTAAAAGATCATATATTGGCGCCCAAAAGGTCCTTTCGCGGAAAGCCCCCGGCAGGAATCGAACCTGCGCCCTCGCGGTCCGTAGCCGCGCGCTCTTTCCACTGAGCTACGGGGGCAAACACGTTTTATACTAGCCATACTAGCATATGTCAATCCGCTCTATGTTCAATGGCCTACGCTGATTGGGCTGCCACAAAGAGAACAAAAGCCAAATTCGTCGGTCCAGCTCGGACGCTCACATGCCGAGCAGACAAAAGAACGCGGGAGCTCGGCGGTTTCCTTCGGCCTTAAAACCTCTTCGTAAGCCTGTTTGTATGTCCGGTAACGGCCCCGTGAGGGCGTTGCTGCGCTTTCCGTTTTTTCGTACAACACTGGCAACATGCGCCCGCGCCGACCCTCTTGGTTCTCGCTACCCTCCTCGATAGCAAATTCGGCGCGCACGACTTCATCTAAGCTAGGCGGAGCCTCAAGATCAACGGGTGGCGGTGTGTTTGGCAAAAACGCCGGCCCACCGCTATATGTCGGTGCTGGAGTTGATTTGTGTTGAGGGGCTGCCGTGCTCGGCTCCTTAATATCGGCCGAAGCAAGTGGGGCCGCCCCGTCTAACAAATCGCTGCTCGGCACACCCTCGGCGCCCGCCTCATCTGCGCCCGCTACAGCGCCACCTTCCCTTGGGGGGGCGCTATGGGACACCGTCAGCGCATCACGCGCGGCGTTTGCTTCGTTACGCGGCTTTTCTTGAATAACTGCTGCCAGTGCCACCGGCAGAGCAAGCGGCCCCGAAAGCACTGCGGCAACTCCGCCCGCTAGCCCAATGCGCCGCACTGAGTATAAGAGCAGGGCCGAGAGCGCTCCGGCCAAAAACCACGCCACCAACGCCAGCGCAATCACTTTCGTGCCATCAGCGAGCATGTCTGTCACGCACCTCTTGAGGTGGAGCAGGGCCGCTGCGGCGAGCTCCTAGAGCAGCCTCGCGCATACCGCATCTCATCATTGTTCGCGAAGCGCCCTTCTCCGCTCCGAGAGAACAGTTGTTTAGACATCCTATTACCAAGATGCAGGAAGCGATCTTTCCCGGGCCCGTTTTGCTTTGCCCGCAGCTTCGGCACCACTGTTACCGAAGAGGCGTTCCTGGTTCTGTTGTGTGTAGCTGCGCGTCAAAAGCTGCCAGCTACCACGATTAAACCCGCTGCTTTGTAACATATACAACCAGCTCTGCATGCGCTGTGTCGCCGCTAATGGTTTAGTTTTAAATTCGTATCGCAACCCTTCAATTTCCGCTAAAGGAGAATGTGAGCTTGCGCCCCTTCAACATTAATGGCATCCTCTTTCATTTCGCCTCCCTGCATCGCTATCGCAACGGTTGTGGGGGGCGTTCTAATTGTTGTAGTTACTAGCTCTATGGTTGGTTTGTTTGTCGCTGGGCGCAGTTTTTAAATAAGGCTCTTTGTTGTTGATGGGCAAGTGGCTTAGTAAAGAGTGCGGATCCCACCAGCCGACAAGATCATTCCCGTGTGGGCCGAGGGGGCTGCGCGCCCGAGTATCTATGTAATGAGCAAGGGCACCTGGTATACTGATAACAGCGTAAAAACTCGCATTGTAGCCGATGGTTCCGAAGAAAGAACATAACCCAAAATCCAATCAACGCAAACCTAAGGCGTTTAGCAAAGGTCGCCACAGGGCCCCCGATGGCAAGTCGCCAACACACAAAACTAAGGGCCAAAAAGGTGGGCAAAAATCCTCTAAATCAAAGCAACACAAAACAAAAGACAAAGACAGAGCTCAAAATTCCCCTAAGCAACAACTAAAACAAGACGGAAACGCCAAAAAACAAACAGGCAAAGGGCAAAGCCAAGAGAAGAACACAGCAAAGAAAGCAGAGCGTTCGTTTATTGAGCCGCTGTGGCGTGACGACGAAGCACAGGCCCAGAAAAGCCCGCGGACACCCCGTTACAGCGGCCCGATCCCAAAAGAAACACCCGAACTCCCTGATAGCGGCGGGCCCTCTCCGTACACGAAATCGCCATTGCGCTACATTACCGGTCAGCGGCGCTTCCCGACCACCGTAGAAACTCTCTACAAGAAGTACCTACACCTTTTAGCGAACCCCGAAAACTTTACAATTACTTGTTACTACCCCCGCCTACAAGAAGCGCTGTGGGTCGAGGGCATCAATATCGAAAGCGGCCGCACGCCTCGCTATAAGCTTAAGCAGGGAGACCTCGGCAAAATACCGATGGTGATACCAAGGCTGCGCGGCATTTCTATGGCAATGATCCCGTTCTTGCGCCTTTTGCCGAAAAATAGCTGGTTCTGCCTGGAAATCAACGAATTCTTCGGCCTTCGTAAGGTTAACGCCGAAGCCGAATGGGCACAGAACTTAAGAGCCGCCTTTCCCGAGGGCAGCCGCATCATCCTCACAAACATTTCGAACCCGCGCTGGAACCTAACGTACCTCTGGCCCCAACGTCACGATTTGTTCTACCACTCCTTTTTCGATCAGTTCCGCGAAGCCGGCGACATCTTTATGGTGCCTGAAATCGGTATGTGTATCGATGACGACACCGCCCAAGCCATGGTCCATCTGCACTTGCAAGAAGAGATCGCCGCTTTAGCCGCTGACGCAGGCCTTGTGCCGATGATCGCTCTCGACTGGCGGGAGGCGCATGATTGCGCATTAGTTGCCGATTGGCTGCGCAGCTTATGGCCCGACGTCAAAGCCTTCGCGGTCTATCTGACGATCGCTAGCGAAGAGGGGCTACGCGGCCCAGATCGAATAGCCTGGATCCAGAGTTTACTTGATGTGATCGACAAATATCTATCCAGCGTGCCGTTCCACTGGATCTTAAGCGGCTCGATACATCAACAGGCGATCAAGCTCTACCGGCGCTATTTCCCGAACGGCAATTACTCAATTCTTACTAGCAAACCCTACGAGGCTACATTGCGCGGGTCCTTTATTACCTCACGAGATCGCGCGCAAACATTTCGCCGTGAAATCGCCCAAATTGAGATGGCGATGAAGGGCGTGCCAGGCATTCTGCCGCCAGGGGAAATACAGCTTTTAAGGGCGCCATGGGCATACTTTATGCGCGGCAAGGCGATGTCAACCTTTTGGTGGCCAGTCGACGAAGAGGCTGTTTTGTTCTACGCCCAGCAAGAAAAGGCGCTGCGAGGAGATGAAGAAGAGGTGCTACAAGAGGCGCTGAGGGCAAGAAGCGGCGAAGATTCAGAAGAAGAGGGGAGCGCAGAAGATCTGTCGCTCGACTACATGGAACCATTGGCAGCGGGCGCGGAAAGCAATTTGCAACCGGAACCTTCTGGGGTCGATGCGCTAGTTCAGGATTTGGCGCCGACTGAAGACTAGCCTTATGCCGCGCCCGCCATTGCTTCAGCCAGCCTAGCCTTCTGGTTACGGAGATTTGCTCCGAACTGAATGATCGACGCGTACGCATCAAGCTGCTCGCACCACTCCGCGAGCCCCGAATCGCAGCGGTATAAGAGAGGGGCTGTCTGCGTTTGACCGCAGACCACTAAATCTGTTCAGTCTGTCGTGCGGCAGATGGAGCAGATTTGGGAATGGTTGTAAAGATAGCATAGATTGCTCGCGGACACGGGCGCTAAGTATGCTACTATAGCCCTGTAGGCAAAATTCCTCTGCGCTGGAGGCGTAGAGGGTAGCGGCAAGTAGGCCGCAGCAGGCAGGGGCAAGGAGGTCCCGGTGGGCAAGGAAGCTCAGGCGCTTACTGTTTTTGTAGGGCACGCGCAGCGCGCGCGCAAGGAACAGGACGGGCGCGCTATCGATAAGCGCGCGTGGCAGCGCTCCCCGTGGGGCTGGTATGTCGAGCTGCCCTCGACGACGCGCGGTGCTGCCGGCGAAAAGCTGGCCGCAGAGCTGCTCGTGGCCGCCGGCTTTACGGTTGAACCGCGCGTAAGCGTCGGCCACGATCTTGTGGTCAACGGCGCCAAAATCGAGGTTAAAACTTCTTCGCTCTGGTCCGGTTGTAGGTATTACGGCTTCTCTCAGCTGCGCGACCAGGATTACGATCTGCTGTTCTTGCTCGGCATCTCACCACACATGCTACACGCCTGGGCAGTGCCTAAGGAGGTGGCGTTGCGGCACGCTTTCCGCCAGCACAACGGCGCGGCTGGGCAGGAAGTGCGTTGGCTCAAGTACATCTATCCGGACCAGCCGCCGGCCTGGATCGCGCCGTACGGCGGTGACCTCAACGCCGGCCTTGGCAAGCTAGCGGAGCTTGTCGGTGTTTCGCGGTCTTGATCTAGGGGCTTGTGGTCTAGGCCCGTGGAGCATCTGTCCGCGATGCAAGTATACTTCGGGTCGCTCAGCGAGATCCTCTACTAGGAAGTTGTTCGCCTTCATCTCGTGTTTGTTGCCTAAAACTATTTTCCAATGCACAAACGGCTCGTCGAAAAACTCTAGCAAACGACAGACTAATGTGTTTTCAACATTGCTAAAGGCTAGGGGATTTTCTCTTAGGCAGTTGATGTAGATAACTAACGATTCGGGGCGTGCGCTGCAGCCATTGATTCTAATCCACGCCAGCTTCCGCTGGGGCGACTCGACTTTAACATACCCAAACCAAATAGCATCGGTGCTATTGTCGCGGACATCGGTGCTGCTACGGCCCCCGCCTTGATTACCTTTGTTGGTAGTTCCTGTCATACCTTAGTTTTTTCCTGTTGATTGCTCTCTAACCAATATCTGTTGTTGCCCGCGCTCCTGGGCGATCTATGTTACCCTTGCAACCAACAGGTGGGTCGCGCTGCGGCTTGGTGGTGCCGCTTTGCGAGCTGGTTTGCGAGCGGT
>Ga0065723_101327_pt1 | contig 10485 bp, 7 predicted proteins | sample TheenrcuSG05Z960_FD_59110 | JGI IMG/M metagenome (GOLD analysis project Ga0065723, IMG submission 59110) | Thermophilic enrichment culture from UC Davis - Sample SG0.5Z960 | ecosystem: Engineered > Solid waste > Grass > Composting > Bioreactor | place: USA: University of California, Davis
GCGTTCGGCGTCTCGCGCGGCGTGGCCGCGGCGGCCTATGACATGCTGCACGCGGAAGGTTACGTGCGGACCGCCGTCGGGTCGGGGACGTACGCGGCATACCGCGCGCCGGTCGGCGGCCGGAGCGAAGGAGCTGCGGCTCCGGATCAATCGGCGGAAGCGATGCCGGACGGACGGACGAAGGGGCCGCGCCTTTCCGCGCTGGGCGCCAAAGTCGCCGCCGCGGGCGGGCGCATGCGAATGGCGCCGGAGGAACGCGTGCCGTACGATCTCCGGATCGGACAACCGGTTGTCGCGGATTTTCCCTATGACGACTGGAAGCGGGCCGTCTATGCGGAGATTCGCCGTTTCTCGGGAAGCGCGCGTGAAGACGCGTATCGGGCTGAAGGCCATGAGCCGCTGCGGAGCGCGATCGCCCGCCATCTGACGGCAACGCGGGGCATCCGGGCCGCTGCCGATCAGGTGGTTGTGACGAACGGCTCGATGCAGGCGATTGCGCTGATCGCGATGATGCTGCTCGATCCCGGCGATCCCGCCGTCGTCGAGGATCCGGGCTATCCGGGAACATGGGCGTCGGTGGAGGCGGCGGGCGGCCGGCTGATCGCGGCCGGGGTGGACAAGCAGGGGATCGTGCCGGAAGACTGGCCGGCGAAGCTGCTGTTCGTCACGCCGAGCCGGCAGTTCCCGACCGGCGGCGTGCTGCCGATGGAGCGGCGCGCGGCGCTGCTGGATTGGGCGGCGAGGCGGAATGCCGTCATCGTCGAGGACGATTACGACAGCGAGTTTCGCTGGGGCGTGCGCCCGGTGGAGCCGCTCAAGGCGATGGACCGGGAGGGCCGCGTGATCTATGTCGGCACGTTCTCGCGGACGATGCTGCAGGACGTGAGGATCGGCTTCGCGGTGCTGCCCGACGGGCTCGTCGAGCCGTTCCGCCGCGTGAAGGCGTGGATCGAGCCGCATCCGACGGACCTGATCTGGCAGCGGGCGCTCGCGCGGTTCATGGCCGCGGGCGCGTACGCCCGCCATCTGCGGCGCATGCAGAGAATATGCGGAATGCGGCTTTCGCGGTTCCGCGAACGGATGGCGGAGCTGCCGGGGGCGCCGTTCGACTGGTATCCGGCGGTCAGCGGCACGCATGTGTACGGCGAATGGCGAGGGGAGCCCGGCGAATACGAGGCGTTCCGGACGGCCTGCCGGGAGCGGGGCGTCGTCTGGACGGACGGGCGGCGGTATCGGCTGGCGCCGACGGATCGGCCCGGCGCGCTGTTCAGCTTCGCGCATCTGGACGACCGGACGATGGACGCGGCCGTGGAGCGGATGGCCGAAGCGCTGCTTCAAATGAAGGGACGGAAACGCCGTTGAGCGGCGGATCGGACGGGACCGGGCGGCACGGCGGCGAGATGCGGGCGTTATTGTCCGAAGGAGGTCACGATTTGGGCAGCAGCCGGCCGAGCGCCTCGCCCATCCGGACCTTGGCGCCGACGGCAAGATCGCCGCGGGGTTCGAACGTTCCGTCTTCGGTGAGCAGCACGACGGTCGAACCGAATTCGAACCAGGCCAGCTCGCCGCCGCGGGTCAGCCGATCCGCGGCCGGATCGGCATAGCGGATGCCGCTGACGTTGAGCGCGCCGACCTTCACGAGCGCGATTTCGCCGGTTTCGTGGCGGATGTAGGTGATGAGCCGCTCGTTCCGGCTGAGCACCCCGCGCATATGGACCAGGCCGAAATCGTTGACGGGATAGACGCGTCCCGGCAAATGCGCGCGTTCGACGACGACGCCGTCCACCGGCGAATGGATGCGGTGGTAGTCGGACGGGCTCAGGTAGAGCACGAAGGCGTACCCGTTCCGGTAGACGTCCGCGCGGGGACTTCCGCCAAGCAGCTCGTCGATCGTGTAGTCCTGGCCCTTCACGTTGAGGATCGTGCCCCGCAGGACCGGCCCCATGCCGGTGATCCGCGCGTCGACCGGGCTGACCAGGACGCCGGGCGTGCCGTCGATCGGGCGGGCCCCCGGCTTCAGCCGGCGGGTGAAAAATTCGTTCAGCGTGGCGTATTCCCCGATCGCCTTCTCCGCTTCTTCGACCGCGATGCCGTAAGCGCGCGCGAACCGCGGGATGAGCGCCCGGCTGGCCGGCGAACGGGCGATGCGTCCGGCGAGGCGGGATATCCATTTGCGCGAGCCCAGTTCCGTGAGCGTCCTGAGCAGCCATTTGCCCATTGCCGCTGGCTCCTTCTCCGTGATCTTACCCCGCCAAGTGTGCCACAAGACCGGGGACAAATCAATAGAAGCGCGGACAGCCGGGGTTGGTGGGGTTGACGCGCGCGCGGATGTTTTGGCCCGTCAGTGCGCCGCGGCGCGGTTGTACGCTGCGCCCTGCGGATGCCATACCGAGGCAGCTCGGCAGGATGTGCGCCGTGCGCGAGGCTTCGCATCCGGCTGCGCGTCCGGCCGTCCGCCCGGGGATTCGCCTTCGCCGGCCGGACGTTTGCCGCGTAAGCCGCATATGTTGCAGGCAGGGACCCAAGCGAGAGGAGGTCGGGCCGATGGCCCTCACCAGGGTGGCCTTCGTCACGCCCGGATCGTTCGTCATTCCGTCGCCCGGCGCCAGCTCGGTCGAACGTGTCATCGAATATCTCGCTCCCCGCCTGGACCGCCGGCGGTTCCATCCCCGGATCTACGGCCGCACGGGGCGGGGAATAAAGCGCGTCGGATCGGTCGGCGGCGTGCGGATCGAACGGTTTCCCGCTTCCGACAAGCGCGCGTATGTCCGGGCGGTCGGCGCCGCGATGAAGAAGTTTCGTCCGGACCTCATTCAGGTGGAGAACCGGCCGCTCTATGCGCTTCGGCTGAGGCGCCTGTACCCCCGGACGACGATATGGCTCAGCCTCCAGTCGAAGACGTTCATCGGACGGCGGCACATCCGGAAGGCGGACCTGAAGCGGAGCATGGCGGCGGCCGACCGGGTGATCGTCAACAGCCATTGGCTGCGCCGGACGGTGGCGAAGCGGGTGCCGGAAGCGGCCTGCAAGCTGCGCGTCGTCCATCTGGGCGTGGATCTTGAGAGATTCCGCCCCCCCTGGCATAGCGGAATCGCGGAGCGGAGGCGGCGGCTGCGCGAGGCGCGCGGCTGGACGGATCGGACGGTCGTCCTGTTCATGGGGCGGCTCATTCCGCGCAAAGGCGCGCATCATCTTCTGGCCGTCCTGCCGAAGCTGGCGGAAGCGCATCCCGACGTGCTGCTCGCCGTCGTCGGCAGCCCGTTCTACGGCTCGCATCGGGAGACGGCCTATTCGCGGCGGCTGAAGCGGATGGCGCGCGGGATGAACCGGCATGTGAAATTCGTGCCGTACGCACCGTACACGAAGGTGCCCGACTGGTTCCTTGCGTCCGACATCGCGGTCGTGCCGTCGCGGCCCGGCGAAGCGTTCGGCCTCGTCAACGTCGAAGCGATGGCGAGCGGGCTGCCGGTCGTCGCCTCGCGGGTCGGCGGCATCGTCGAGGTGGTCGAGGACGGCGTGACGGGGTATCTTGTCGGCCCGGAGAACATGGAGGCGGAACTGCTCGCGCGGATCGGCGAGCTCGTGCGCGATCCGGAACTCCGCAGGCGGATGGGCGAGGCCGGCCGCAAGCGCGTCGAGGAAAATTTTACGTGGGACCGGACCGCCGAGGCGTGGATGGAACTTTACGAGCGCGACGGCGCCGGCTCGCGGTGACGCGGCGCTTCAGCCGTTCTCGGCCCGGCCGCCGTTCCCTCGGTTCGTTGGCGGCTTCCGCGGCACCGCTGCAAGCGGCCGCTGTATCTGTTGACAGACGCAATCGAGTCCTGTATAGTCTAAAGCGAATCCACTAGGGGCGCCCTTGCGGGCTGAGATAAGGCGACTTTGCCTTTGTCCCTTTGAACCTGATCTGGGTAATGCCAGCGTAGGAAAGTGGGAAATGGCTTCGAAATACGATGCAGCACGCTGCGGCGGTCGTTTCGGCGCTTCAGAAGGCCGTCTTGCGCCCGTCGTGCGCCTGTCGTGCGCGTGTGCGTACGAGCCGCTTCCCCGCGAAGCGGCTTTTTGCGTGCGCGGGAGTTTTCGGCGGTGCCGGCCGTCCGGCTGTGCCGGGAGCGGCCTCGGGAGCGAAGGCTGCGGGGGATTGCGGGCAAGGAAGCATGCGGAGGCATGGCGGGATTCGTGTCGCATGATTCGGGCAATCCGCATCGCGAATCGCATCGGCGCAGGAATGTCCGGTCGTTGGTGACATGCCGCTCGGCACCGCGCACCGATTCCGCGCTTGCCGCGCCGCACTTGGCGCGCCGCGCCGCATGCCGCATTCCGGCCGCTTGACGACGTTCGACCGCTAATCGTCCGCGGGATGCCGCGTACAACGTCCGCAGCGCGTAGCGACCGCGACGCACCTGTCGCGCCGACCATGCCGCACGTATCCAGGCGACCGCGCCGCACGCATCCCGCCGCGCGCAGCTCGCCGACCAGAAGCCGCTCGCTGGCCTCCTAATGGATTCGCATCATCCAAACGGGAGGTCTTTTTTCATGCCCTTCGAGCTCTCCTCATCCCCGATCCCCGGCAGCCGGAAAATCTACATTTCCGGCAGCCGCCCCGATCTGCTCGTGCCGATGCGCGAAGTCGCGCTCGCGCCCAGCCGGACGCCGCAAGGCGAAGAGAGGCCCAATGCGCCGGTCCGGCTGTACGACACCAGCGGGCCGTATACCGATCCGGAGGCGGAGATCGACATCCGCCGCGGCCTGAAGCCCCTGCGGGCCGCCTGGATCGCCGAGCGCGGCGACACCGAGGCGTACGAAGGCCGCCCCGAGCGCCCGGAGGACGACGGCTGGCGCACGCCGGAGCAAGCGGAACGCGCGGGCGTCGAGCGATTCCCGGGACCGAAGCGCAAGCCGCTGCGCGCGAAGCCCGGCCGCGCCGTCACCCAGATGCATTACGCCCGCAAGGGCATCATCACGCCCGAGATGGAGTTCGTCGCGATCCGCGAAGGAATGGATCCGGAGTTCGTCCGCGCCGAAGTGGCCGCGGGCCGGGCGGTGATCCCGGCGAACGTCAACCATCCCGAGAGCGAGCCGATGATCATCGGGCGGAAATTCCACGTCAAGATCAACGCGAACATCGGCAATTCCGCCGTCGCCTCCTCCATCGAGGAAGAGGTCGAGAAAATGGTCTGGGCGACCCGCTGGGGCGCCGACACGGTCATGGACCTGTCCACCGGGCGCAACATCCACGCGACCCGCGAATGGATCATCCGCAACTCGCCCGTGCCCGTCGGCACCGTGCCGATCTACCAGGCGCTCGAAAAAGCAGGCGGCAATCCCGCCGATTTGACCTGGGAGATCTACCGCGACACGCTGATCGAGCAGGCGGAGCAGGGCGTCGACTACATGACGATCCACGCGGGCGTGCTGCTGCGCTACATCCCGCTCACGGCGAAGCGGGTGACGGGCATCGTCTCGCGCGGCGGCTCGATCATGGCGTCCTGGTGTCTCGCGCACCACGAGGAGAACTTCCTGTACACCCGGTTCCGCGAAATCTGCGAGATTCTGCGCGCCTACGACATTACCGTCTCCCTCGGCGACGGCCTTAGGCCCGGCTCGATCGCCGACGCGAACGACGAGGCGCAGTTCGCCGAGCTCGAGACGCTGGGCGAGCTGACGAAGATCGCGTGGGAATACGACGTGCAGGTGATGATCGAAGGTCCGGGCCACATCCCGATGCACCTGATCAAGGAAAACGTCGACCGCCAGGCCGCCGTCTGCCAGGATGCTCCGTTCTACACGCTCGGGCCGCTCACGACGGACATCGCGCCGGGTTATGACCATATCACGTCGGCGATCGGCGCCGCGATGATCGGCTGGTTCGGCACGGCGATGCTCTGCTACGTGACGCCGAAGGAGCATCTCGGTCTGCCGAACAAGGACGACGTGAAGGAAGGCGTCATCGCCTACAAGATCGCCGCCCACGCCGCCGATCTCGCGAAGGGCCATCCGCGGGCGCGCGAATGGGACGACGCGCTGTCGAAGGCGCGCTTCGAGTTCCGCTGGCGCGACCAGTTCCATTTGGCGCTTGACCCGGAGCGGGCGATGGCGTACCACGACGAGACGCTGCCGGCCGAAGGGGCGAAGACGGCTCATTTCTGCTCCATGTGCGGGCCGAAGTTCTGCAGCATGAAGATGTCGCAGGAGCTGCGGGACTACGCGGCGAGCCGCGGCATGACCCTCGAGGAAGCGGTGGAAGCGGGCCTCCGGGAGCGCGCCGGCGCGTTCCGTGAATCGGGAGGACGCCTGTATGGCTGACGGAGATCGGACGCGCGCAACGGGGAACAAGCCCCCGGCCGCGCCGGAGCGTCCGGAGGATCAGGCGAAACGTGCGGCGGAATTCCCGTCTTTGGAGCCGGAGCTGACGGAGCGATACAGCCGGCAGATCCGGTTCGCGCCGATCGGCCCGGAGGGGCAGCGCCGGCTGCTGGAATCGTCGGTGCTGATCGTCGGCGCCGGCGCCCTCGGCGCGTCGCTCGCGCAGCATATGGCGCGCGCCGGCGTCGGGCGCATTCGCATCGTCGACCGGGATTTCGTCGAGCGAAGCAATCTGCAGCGGCAGACGCTGTTCGACGAGGAGGACGCGCGGCTCGCGCTGCCGAAAGCCGCGGCCGCCGCGGCGAAGCTGCGGCGGATCAATAGCGGCATCGTGATCGAGGAGCATGTCGCGGACGTCACGGCGGCGAACGCGGCGGCGCTTGCCGCAGGGGTGCGGCTCGTTCTCGACGGCACGGATAACGCGGCGACTCGGCTCGTCATGAGCGACGCCTGCTTCGTCCTCGGGATTCCTTTTCTGTATGGCGGCGCGGTCGGCGCGGAAGGCATGAGCGCCTTGCTCGTTCCCGGCGAGACGGCCTGCCTGCGCTGTCTGATCGGCGGCGAGCATGAGGCGGCGGAGGCGGGAACATGCGAGACGGAGGGCGTCATCTCGCCGATCGTCGAGCTCATCGCGGCCCTGCAGGCGGCCGAAGCGCTCAAGTTCCTGTCCGGCCGCAGCGAGGCGCTGCGCCGCACGTGGGTTTCGGCCTCGCTCTGGCCGTTCGGCTTCCGCGAATGGCGGCTGCCGGGACCGAACCGGAATTGTCCGGCGTGCGGGCGGGCGAGGCCGAAGGCGAAAACCGCAGGCTTCGGGCCGGAACGGGGGACCGCAGCGGCCATGGCGGAACGGACCGCCGTCCGGATCGAATCGGTTGCGGCCGTAGCGAAACGGATTGACGTCCGGGACGAATCGGGGTCGGCCGTAGCGGAACAGATTGACGTCCGGAACGAGGCGGCAACGGTCCGGCCGGAACGCGTCGTCCGGGGCAAATCGGAGTCGGCCGTGAAGGAACGGATCGCCGTTCGGAACGAGGCGGACGGGGAGAGGGCGAATCGCTCCTTGTTTCGGGACGGCCCGCCGGCCGCCGGTTCGGTCCGCGCCGCTGTGCTGTGCGGCCGGGATACGGTGCAGCTCACGCTTGACCGGCCGATCCCGCTGGAGCGGATCGAGGCGCGGCTTGAAGAGAACGGCTGCCGCATCACGCGGAACCCTTGGCTCATTCGGGCGGAGACGGAGGACGGCAGGCGGTTTGTCTGGTTCCGGGGGGAAGGGCGCGTGCTGGTGCAGGGCGTACGGGATGCGGACGAGGCGGTTCGCGGATTGATGGAGCTTCTCAATCATCCTGATCTGGAAGGAGCGGCGGCGAAATGAAGCGCAAAGCGTTGGATTTTCGATTGTATGCCATAACAGCCGAGCCGTATCATCCCGGCCGCGATCTGTTTGACGTGATGGAGGCGGCGATCCGGGGAGGCGCGGACATCGTGCAGCTCCGGGACAAGGAGACGCCGCCGGACCGGCTGCTGGAGAAGGCCCGCGCGCTCCGGGAACTCACGCGGCGGTACGGCGTGCCGTTCATCGTGAACGATTATCCGGAGCTGGCGCTCGCGGCGGATGCGGACGGCGTCCATCTCGGCCAGGAGGACACGCCGATCGCGAAGGCGCGGCGGATGCTCGGCGAGGACAAGATCATCGGCATTTCGACGCATTCGATCGAGCAGGCGCGGGAAGCGGTGCGGGCCGGAGCCGACTACATCGGGGTCGGACCGGTCCATCCGACGCCGACGAAACCGGGGCGGCCGGCGGCCGGACTGGCGTTCGTCCGGCAGGCCGCGGCGGAAATTCCGATTCCGTGGGTCGCCATCGGCGGCATTACATTGGAGAACGCGGATGAGGTGCTGGATGCCGGGGCGCGCCGGTTGTGCGCGGTATCCGCGATCGTCGGCAGCCCGGACCCGGAAGCGGCGGCCCGCGCGTTCCGGGCGCGGATCGATGCCCGGGAAGCGGAGCGGACGGAGGAAGCCGGAGACGCGGACGGGCCGGCCGACAGGCCGATCCCGATCCGGCTCAACGGGCACGAGACGAAGACGACGGCGCGGACGCTCGGCGAGCTGATCGAGCGGCACGGCCTCAAGAACCGGCGGATCGTCACCGAGGTGGACGGCGAGATCGTCGCCCGCTCCGAGTGGAGCCGGACGCCGCTTAAGGCCGGCATGACCGTGGAACTGGTCCATTTCAAGGGAGGGGGTTGATCGGATGAACGAGGCGCAATATCGCGTCCCGCCGCTCGTCATCGGCGGCCGGGCGTTAAGGTCCAGGCTGTTCCTCGGCACGGGCCGGTTCCCGAATCCGGCGGTGATGATCCAGGCGCTGGAGGCGAGCGGCGCGGAGGTCGTCACGTTCGCCGTCCGCCGCGTCAATCTGGACGAACCGGGCGACGACTCGGTGCTGCAGCATTTGGAGGGACGGGATCTCGTCTATCTGCCGAATACGTCGGGGGCTTCCAATGCCGCGGAAGCGGTGCGCATCGCGAAGCTCGCCCGCGCCGCCGGGCTCGGCGACTGGGTGAAGGTCGAGATCAGCGCCGATCCGCGCACGCTGCTGCCCGATCCGGTCGAGACGCTGAAGGCAACCGCGATGCTGGCGGAAGAAGGGTACACCGTGCTGCCTTACACGTCCGACGATCCCGTGCTGTGCCGGCGGCTGGTCGAGGCCGGCGCGGCCGCGGTCATGCCGGGCGGATCGCCGATCGGCACCGGGCTCGGCATTCTGAATCCGTACAATCTGCGTCTGATCGCGGAGGAGTCGGGCGTGCCGGTCATTGTCGACGCCGGCCTCGGCTCGGCCGCGGACGCCGCGCAGGCGATGGAGCTTGGCGCCGCCGGCATCCTCGTGAACACGCCGGTCGCGAAGGCGCTCGACCCGGTCGCGATGGCCCGCGCGATGGCGCTGGCGGTGGAGGCGGGCGCGCTCTCCCGCGCGGCCGGGCGCATTCCGAAGCGGCTCTATGCGACGGCGAGCAGCGATCCGGACGGCGTGCTCGAGCCGCTGAAGGATCGGGCGGCCGAACCCGCCGCGTCCGTCCGGCGGGTGACCGGCGGATGAGCGAGAAGGTGCTGATCCTCGGCGGCGGCATCATCGGGCTCGCGTCGGCGCTGGCGGCGGCCTGCCGCGGCTTCTCCGTTACGGTCGTCGAGGCCGGCCGGCCAGGCGGACAGGCGTCCGGCGCAGCAGCCGGCATGCTGGCGCCGTACACCGAGAATCCGGACGGACCGGATCCGTTCTTCGCGCTGTGTCTCGAAAGTCTTCGCATGTATCCCGCATGGCTTGAAGAGATCGGGGAAGCGTCCGGCCGGCGGATCGAATTGCACCGCAGCGGCAGCCTCGCCGTCGCGTTCAATGAGGCGGACGTGCTGCCGCTGACCGCCCGCATGGCGTGGCAGAACGAATACGGCGCGCGCGCCGAGCTGATCGGTGACGACGAACTCCGGCAGCTTGAGCCGCTGCTCTCGACGGACATCCGAACGGCGCTGTACGTGCCGGAGGAGAGCCATGTGTACGCGCCGGCGCTCGTCGAGGCGCTCGAGGTCGCCTGCCGCAGGCGGGGCGTCTCCATCGCCGCGGGAGCCGGGCGCACGATCCGTATGCGGCTTCGCGCGGAGGGCGCCGAAGTTGTGACGGAGCATGCCGGATCGTTCACGGGCGACCGGCTCGTCGTCTGCACGGGCGCGTGGACGGGATTGTTCGAACAAGAGCTCGGCGTTCCGCTGCCCGTCCATCCGATCCGCGGGCAGATCTGCGCCTACGCGGTGCCGGTAGGCCTTGTCCGCCGCATCGTCGTCTCGCCGCAGGCGTACTGGACGGCCAAAAGCAACGGCACGCTCGTCTGCGGCGCGTCGGAAGACGTCGCCGGTTTCGACACATCGGTGACGGAACGCGGCATCGCCCGGCTCGTCCGCCAGGGGCCGAAGGTGTTCCCGATGCTGGAGGGCCTCGAGCCCGTGCACCGATGGGCGGGACTGAGGCCCGGCACCCTCGACGGCCGGCCGCTGATCGGCCGCCTGCCGCATGCGCCGCGCGTCATCGTCGCGGCGGGACACTACCGCAACGGCATCCTGCTC
>Ga0065723_100508_pt1 | contig 10480 bp, 9 predicted proteins | sample TheenrcuSG05Z960_FD_59110 | JGI IMG/M metagenome (GOLD analysis project Ga0065723, IMG submission 59110) | Thermophilic enrichment culture from UC Davis - Sample SG0.5Z960 | ecosystem: Engineered > Solid waste > Grass > Composting > Bioreactor | place: USA: University of California, Davis
TCGAAGGTCAGCCGCGTGTGGTTTTCCAGCACGTCGGCCAGGATGGTCCGCAGCTGCACCAGGTTCAGCCCGGCCGTATGATGGGCCAGCACGGCCGGCGATATCTCGGAGCGCGCGCGGAACGTCTCGGTCTGATCGCCCAGATACGTTTCGATGAACCGACGCCGCTCGGCTTCGTCGGGCAGCGGAATCCGAATGGCCGCCGTGTAGGGATTCTGCACGAGCTGGCGGTGCAGATCGGTCAGATTCTCCGTGATCAGGCAGATCGTGAAGTCGCTTTTCAGAAACAGCGGATCGTGGGACCACTTGAGCAAGAAGACCAGCGCATCGCGATCTTCGCTGCTGGAGAAGGCGCCTTCGGCCATGGGGACGATCGTCTCGGCGTAGTCGATCACGCAGGCGATGCGTCGGCCTTCGGCCAGGCGCAGGCGGAAATAGCGTTCCAGCAGCGCAAAGACGCGCACCGGATCGCGTGGAATCTGGCGCGTGTAGTTCGTGCCGTGCAGGTGGTCGAAGCCTTCCAGCGCCCGGAGGAAATCCTGGCGCATGTCCGGACGGGCGAACTGCAATCCGGCCGAGCGGTCGTAGAAGAGCACCAGATCGCGCGGCGCAAACAGATCGTCCCGCAGAAAGTCCCGCAGCGGCACGTAGCGCACCTGATCGGCCTCGACCAGCGGGACCAGATCCCGCACGTTGCCGTGGAGGATGAACTGGTTGACGGTTTTCGTAAAGTAGCGGCGGGCCAGTTCGCCCACCCAGTCGGGATACACGGTGCGTGATGCGTCGGTGCTTGTGATCAAAGGCATGGCCGGTATAGACAGATGGCGGGATAGTTCATGCTTACGATGCAAGCCATCTACTGATTCGTGCGCTCCTCTGAAGGCATTACGGTGGGCTTCGAGAGTTCTGGCGGCGATTGCCGATTTGCCGATGCGCGATGGCGCCGCATTGCATGGGGGCGGGGGCATCGTTTGCCTGGTAGGCCGCGGTTGTGCGTCCGTGCTTTCGCCCGAGCTGAAAGGCATGGTTAGAGCGTGCCTGAGGTGGTGGGTAATAAAAGTTTTAATTTTTGGTTAAAAATATATGTGTCGCGCTTGAAAATCGGTTGGATCGTGTAAGCTCCCTGCAGAAAGCCAAAAATTGCATTTCAATGGGTATGATTGAGCTCGGGGAAAAGCTAAAGACAGAAACCAGTGAACGCAGCGCGCAAAAGAACTGGGTGCGCCAGGCCATTCTGGAAAAAGGATTTCAGCTTATAGAGTTTGAGGGGTTTACAATAAAAAATGATAAAGTATCGGATAAAGTATCGGCGCTGTTGGATCGCGCATGTTTTGAGGGGACGAAAAGGCAATGGGATACAGAGCACATCTTGAATTGTGTGAAAGAAAGATTCGATGCTCTTTTTGAGCTCAAGATGGCCTTTGCGGCCCGTTTGGAGGTGCCGTGGTACTTCGTGGCGTATGCTTATAATCACGATAGAAATTGCGTTGCATCAATTTATGTCTTTCAAATCCTGAAAGACGCTATGAAATTGGTTGCGCGCTTCGATCAGGCGAAAGATCTGGGCGCATGGATGCAGCAGTACCGAGATCTGGAAATGCGTTCTCGCTATGAGGAGAAGGGGCTTCCTTTGCTGGATCGGGAATTAAGACGCATAGGCTATCCCTGGCCCGGCAATCTGGATGCGGTGTTGGCCTGTCCCACTGGGACTTTTTTGAGTGTGGTAGAATTCCAGACGACCATCAAGCAATCGGTGCGCGCGCATTGTAACAACCAGTGGTTTTTACCACGAGGTAATCGTAAAGGCGATGAGCAACGCTGGAAAGTGATCGATATTATTCGTACACAGGCAGCACTTCCTTTATGGATATTGGTCTGGTCTCCTAACGAAACAGAGATCAAACTGAAAGTGGTGGATGAAATTGTATATTCTAAGGATGTTGCTGGCAGAGATCCGGGCATACGATATAAAGCTAAAAGATTGATGCGTGAACGGGAGTTGTTGAACTTTATACAATGTGCCTGTATAAAATCAATGATAAAATCGAAGGGTGATTGCTCAATTCATTCCACCTTTTAGCACCTCCAGCAGTTTCTCAAACAAATCCTCCTTCCGATGATTGTACCGAAACTCCAACTCCTTCAAATACAACGGAAACCACAGGGAAGACAACCCATGCTCCTTCTGCAAACGCTCCTTCGCATAGCTCCAAAACCCCTCAATCCCATTCATGTACACCTTCCCATTGGCAAAACGCTCGCCATGATCAATCCGCTCGTGCCGAAACCCATAGCACACCAGCCCATCATAACTCCGAAACCGATCCGTGTAGATCAGACTCCCTCGCTTGACCTTCGCAATGGCCTCCCTGAGCAACGTCTCGGCTCGCACGTCCGGCACCACTTCGACTTTCACCTTGCCACCTCGCTCCAGAATCCCAAACACCGGCAACTTGCCCGCAGCCCCACGCCCCCGCTTGCCCCGACAACGACCGCCAAAGTAGCTCTCATCCATCTCGACCTCGCCCGAAAGCTGGGCTTCCTGGCTGCTGGCCCGATAGATCCGCTCCCGAAACAACAGAAACAACCGATGCACCGTGTTGTAGGCCAGGCCCAGCTCACGGGCCGCNCGCCGGGCCGACACTTCCAGTTCAAANAGCTTCAAAGCCAGCAGGAATTTGCCCAGCGGAAGGCGTAAGCCCTCCAGCAAACTGCCTTTGCGCGGGCTCCATTCGCGGCGACACGCATAGCATTTGTAGAAGCGCCGCCGCACGCGGCCAAGGTGTGCGCTTTTGCAGTAGGGGCAGTGGGTGAAGCGCTGCAGTAGGCCGCGGCTTTGCAGGAAAGCTTCGGCTTTGTGTTCATCGGCGGCCAGTGCGGCCAGTTCACTCAGCTTCATGATCCCACCTTATGGATTGCCCGAAGAATTTAACAAGGTGGAACCTATTAAGCAATCACCAATCGAAGTTATTCAGGATGAAATAAAAAACCCTCCTTGAGCTGGGTACTCAAGGAGGGCAAGTCCGGTTGCCTGGAAATCAGGCGATGGTGACTTCCGGATTCAGATACACGTCCTGGATGGCATGCAGCAGCTCGACGCCTTCCTTCATGGGACGCTGGAACGCCTTGCGGCCGGAGATCAGGCCCATCCCGCCGGCCCGCTTGTTGATGACGGCCGTACGCACGGCATCCCGCAGGTCGTCTTTGCCCTTCGAGGCACCGCCCGAGTTGATCAGACCGCAGCGCCCCATGTAGCAGTTGGCCACCTGATAGCGCGTCAGATCGATCGGATGGTCGGTGCTCAGCTCCGTGTAAATGCGCTCGTCCAGCTTGCCGTAGCTGCTGCTGCCCGTGTTGAGTGCCTTGTAGCCGCCGTTGTGGGTGGGCAGCTTCTGCTTGATGATGTCGGCCTCAATCGTTACGCCCAGATGATTGGCCTGGCCTGTCAGATCGGCGGCCGTCTCGTGGTTGACGCCGTTGACTTTGAAGGCATTATTGCGAAGATAGCACCACAGGATCGTCACCATGCCCAGCTCGTGGGCATAGGAGAACGCTTCGCTGATCTCCTGCAACTGCCGCCGCGACTCCGGCGAGCCCCAGTAGATGGTGGCCCCGACGCCCACGCAGCCCATATTCCAGGCATCCTTGACGCGGGCAAACAGGACCTGGTCGTACGTGTTCGGGTAGGAGAGCAGCTCGTTGTGATTGAGCTTGAGAATGAACGGAATCTTGTGGGCATACTTGCGGGCGACGGCGCCCAGCACGCCGAACGTGGTGGCCACCGCGTTGCAGCCGCCCTCGATGGCCAGTTTGACGATGTTTTCCGGATCGAAGTAGATCGGGTTCGGCGCAAAGCTGGCACCGGCGCTGTGCTCGATGCCCTGGTCGACCGGCAGGATGGACAGATAGCCCGTTCCGGCCAGCCGTCCCGTGTTGAACAGTTCCTGCATGGCGCGCAGCACCCGCGGGTTGCGGTCCGAGTCCTTCCAGACGCGATCGACGAAATCCGGACCCGGCAGGTGCAGCAACTCTTTGGGAATCGTGGTACACTTGTGTTCGAGCAGGTACTCGGCTTCGTCGCCCAGGAGTTCGGCGATGCGCGAAATGGTAACCTCGGCCATGATCTTTTTCCGGTTTGGTTTAAGATCTTGAAGATTAGCTCAAACATAATACGCCCGGAGAGATAAAAACGATTCTGTGGAAGCGCTTTTTTACAAATCCATTATGAAGGAAGGCGCTTCCAGAGGAAGCTCAATCCAGACGTACCGCCTCGGGCAGACGCTCCGGGCATTCGAGCGCTTCTGGCAACCAGGAAGCCAGCAGCGGGGCATAGAGCAGTCCCCGCGAACCCAGCGCCGCAAACAGCCACAGGTGCCGTCGGCCGGGCAGGGGACTGAGCACGGGCAACGGACGATACGGACGAATCACGCGCACGCCCGTCAGGGCCGCAATGACAGTGCTTCCGGAGATTTCCGGCACCCAGCGGGCGGCTTCTCCCAGCAGCCAGCGGGTCTGCGCCTCGGAAGGCGTCAGGTCTGTGAACGCCGGCTCGTAGGTGCTCCCCACGAAAACCTGATCGCCGTAAGGCGCCAGGTGCACATTGGCCAGCACCAGCGGCAGGGTATCGAGCGAAGGAGGCCGCTGCAGACAGATCACCTGCCCCTTGACGGCCTGAAATGGCAGCCGGGCCAGTTCGGGATGCGCCCGATAGCCGGAGCCGGGCGCCAGGATGGCATAATCGAACCGGTACGTCTCGCCCCGGTCGGTATGCAGGCGCACGCCGTCGGGCTCCTCTTTCCAGTCCACGACGCGGACCGGTCGGTGTATCGGTACGCCGCTTCGTTCCAGCAGCACTTCGATGAGCCGTGCAGCCGAAACGGCCCCGCCCTGCGGAATCCAGAGTGCACCATAAGGGGCCTGCACCTGGGGGAAGCGTTCCTTCGCCTCCTCGGGTGCCAGCCACTGCACAAAGTGCGGATAGGTGCGGGCGGCCTCCCGGAAGTCCTGCGCCTGCTTTTCGGAAAAGGCCACGCGCAGCAGCCCGCGTCGGACGGGCACCCGGTCGCCCACGGCGGCCAGCAGCCGCTCCAGCGCTTCCAGCGCCGCGTCATGCTGCCAGTTGGGGCGCGCCCGACGCGTCATCAGCGGATGAAACAAGCCCCCGGCCGCCCGAAAGGCCTGGTCGGCCGCCTCGGTGGCCTCGAACACCTCTACGTGAGCGTGTCGGTGCAACGCGAACGCCGCGCAGGCACCGGACAGACCGGCCCCGACGATGGCAATTCTGGATGAAGGTTGCATGATTTTCCTGTAGCGATCGAACCCTTCCCGAAGGGGGCGTTTTAGCTTTAAAGCGTCCTCAGTCCGCAAAAACACACCTTAACGCCATGAACACACGGCCGGTTTGCATTGTCGGCGGCGGCGTGATCGGGCTGGCGCTGGGCTGGGAGCTGGCCCGCGCCGGCAAGCGGGTGCTGCTGCTCGAGCGGGATCGGGTCGGACGCGCCGCTTCGTGGGTGTCGGCCGGCATGCTGGCGCCCGATGCCGAGATTCAGTTTGAAGAACCTGAGCTGTACCAGTTCAGCAAAGAGAGCCTGCGGCGCTGGCCGGATTACGCCCGGGCGCTGGAGGAGGCCAGCGGCGTTTCGGTGGACCTGCGTACCGAAGGGACGCTCATGGTCGCGCCCGATCGCGACAGTGCCGAAGCCTATCGCCGCATCTACCGTTTTGCGAAAGAACAGGGCCTGAACGTCGAGTGGCTCACGGGCAACGAGGCGCTGGAGCTGGAGCCGTTTCTGGCGCCCCGACTGGTGGGTGCCATGCATGCGCCGGAGACCTATCAGGTGGACAACCGGCGGCTGATCGAGGCGCTGCGGGTGGCCCTGGAGCGGGCCGGCGGCGAGATTCGCGAACAGGTGGCCGTCGTGGCCGTCGAGCCCGACGCGACGCGGCCGGCTGTGCGTACGGCCGAAGGCGAGCGTATCGAGGCAGAAACGGTGGTGATTGCCGCGGGGGCCTGGTCCGGGCAGATCGAAGGGCTGGGCTGGAAGCCGCCCATGCGTCCCATCAAGGGACAGGTGATCCTGCTCACAATGGAGCCGCCGTTTGGTTTGCGCTACGTGGTGCGCGGCCCCGACGCCTACCTGGTGCCCAAAAGCGACGGCCGCCTGATCGTGGGGGCCACCATGGAGGAGATGGGCTTCGACACGCGCGTGACGGCCGGCGGGCTCTACAAACTGCTCGAAGGGGCCTGGGAGCTGGTGCCCGGCATTTACGATCTGCCCGTGCGGGAAGTGCTGGCCGGGTTGCGTCCGGGCACGCGCGACAATCGGCCCATTCTGGGCTACGGGGCGCCCGGCATTGTGCTGGCTACTGGACACTATCGCCATGGCATTCTGCTGACGCCCATCACGGCGCAGGAGGTGGCCCGCCTGATCCTCACCGGAGAAACTTCCCCGTGGCTGGCTCCGTTTTCACCCGAGCGATTCCTGACGGCTTCGACCCCTTCATAAAGCGATGGCCGAAACAACCCAGACCCTGGCGATTGTGCTGAACGGCGAGCCCTACGAGGTGCCCGTCGGCACCACGGTAGCCGAGCTGTTGCGCCGGCTGGAGATCGATCCGGAAACGGCGCGCGGCATTGCCGTGGCGGTGAACGAGGAGGTGGTTCGCCGTTCGCAATGGGCCGAACTCCGGCTCCAGGCAGGCGATCGCGTGGAAGTGGTAACGGCCCGTCAGGGCGGATAAAAACGCACACGAGAGGCTATGAGCATGCAGGTGGTTGACGGCAAGGGCTGGCAGGTGCAGGTGGACGACGAGCCGCTGCGCATCGGGCCGCTGGAACTGCACACGCGGCTGCTGATGGGTTCGAGCGGCTATCCGAACGTGCAGACCATGCTCGATGCGCTGGAGGCGGCCGGGGCTGAGCTGGTGACGGTGGCCATCCGGCGCATCAACCTGAAGGATCGTTCCGAGGAGAGCCTGCTGGCGCTGCTCGAACGGCACGGCTATCGGGTGCTGCCTAACACGGCCGGCTGCTACACGGCCCGCGAAGCTGTGCTCGTGGCGCAACTGGCCCGCGAGGCGCTCGAAACGAACCTGATCAAGCTGGAGGTCATCGGCGACGACGAAACGCTGCTGCCCGACGTGGAGCAACTACTGAAGGCCGCGCGGGAGCTGATTAACGACGGCTTCGTAGTGCTGGCCTACACGAACGACGATCCGATCACCTGCCGCAAGCTGGCCGATCTGGGTTGTGCGGCCGTCATGCCGCTGGCCTCACCAATCGGAAGCGGCATGGGACTGGTCAATCCCTACAACCTGCACCTGATCCGGGAAATGATCGACGACGTGCCGCTCATCGTGGATGCCGGGATCGGGACGGCCAGCGACGCGGCCATGGCCATGGAGCTGGGCTACGACGGCGTGCTGGTCAACTCGGCCATCTCGCAGGCGGAGCATCCGGTGCTGATGGCCCGCGCCGTCCGCCATGCGGTTGAGGCCGGCCGACTGGCCTTCAGGGCCGGACGCATGCCGCGGCGCTTCTACGCACGGCCGTCCTCGCCGATGGAAGGGCGCGTCGGACACTGAGGCATGCTGCCCCGTCTGCTGCTGATCGCCGATCGCTTTACCGATCCGCATCGGGCCAGGGTAGTGCGCCGGGCAGTAACCGCCGGCGTGCCCTGGGTGCAGCTCCGTGACCACCGGGTCGATCCCGACACGTTTGCCCGCGTGGCCGAAGCGCTCGTGCCGGTCCTGCAGGCCGAAAATCCAAACCTGCTGCTCTCGGTCAACACGCATCTGGACGTGGCGCGGCGTCTGGGACTGGGACTGCACGTCGGGCGCCGCGGTCCCTCGGTGGCCGAAGCGCGGCGGCAACTCGGGCCCGGGGCGTTACTGGGTTACTCGGCGCACGATCTGGACGCGGCCCGCCGGGCCGCCGACGAAGGGGCCGATTATCTGCTCTTCAGCCCGGTTTTTCCCACGGCCAGCAAGCCCGGCGTATCGGCGGTCGGTCTGGAGGCGCTGGCGACGGTCTGTCGGGCGGTGGCCGTTCCCGTATTGGCACTGGGCGGCATCACGCCCGAGCGCGTCTCGGTCTGCCTGCAGCAGGGCGCCCACGGCGTGGCCGTAGTCTCGGCCATTCTGGAGGCACCGGATCCTGCGGCGGCCGTTCGACAGTTTTTAGAGCGTATTGAAAATGCACTACACCATCGATAAGCGGCCATGAACCGACAGATTCCACCGGTAGCGCTGACGATCGCCGGAAGCGACTCGGGCGGAGGCGCCGGCATTCAGGCCGACATCAAGGCCATGCAAGCCAATGGCGTTTTTGCCGCCTCGGTCATTACGGCCATCACGGCGCAGAACACGCGGGCCGTGACGGCCGCCTTCGAGCTGCCGCTGGAGCTGATCGAAGCGCAGATCGACGCGGTCTTCGAGGACCTGCCGGTGGCGGCCGTCAAGACGGGCATGCTTTCATCGGCGGCCATCATCGAGCTGGTGGCTCGCAAGGCCAGGCAATGGCAGATGCGGCCGCTGGTCGTCGATCCGGTGATGATCTCCAAAAGTGGCTATCCGCTGCTGAAACCCGACGCCGTTGCCACGTTGCGCGAGGCGCTGTTGCCGCTGGCCACGCTGGTGACGCCCAACGCGCACGAGGCCGCTCATCTGACCGGCCTGAAGATCGAAACGGTCGAAGACCTGTACGAGGCGGCCCGGCGCATCAAGGCCATGGGGCCACAGGCCGTGCTGGTGAAGGGCGGGCACCTGAGCCGTGAGGCCGAGGCGGTCGATGTGCTTTTCGATGGCGAGCGCTTCGAGGAATTCCGCGCGCCCCGGATCGACACGCCGCACACGCACGGTACCGGCTGCACCTATGCTTCGGCCATTGCCGCCAACCTGGCACGGGGATTTTCGCTGGTCGAGGCCGTGCGTCGCGCCAAGCGCTACGTGTCCGAGGCGATCCGTCATGCATTGCCCATCGGCGGCGGCCACGGCCCCACCCACCACTTTTATTTTCTGGAATCTTTCAAAGGATTTCCGATCGGCGCCGAAGAACCCGAAAAAACGGCCGGCGTATAAGCGGATGCTTTCCAAGGTTGGCGCTTGCGTCCGAAGCGACGCACCCTTATCTTAGCCAGCCGCAGTAAGCGTGCCCGTAGCTCAGCTGGATAGAGCGTCTGACTACGGATCAGAAGGTCGGGGGTTCGAATCCTCCCGGGCACGCCACCTGGCCCGCACCGTGGAAGGTGCGGGCTTTTCTGTTAGAAACCGGTGAGCCTGCGTGGAGAGCCTTTCATTCCGAGCGCTGTGGGGGCGCGTACGGGAGTTGATGGCCCGTCTGGAGCAGCAACCCGGTTTTGAACCGCGGCCCGGCCAGCGCCAGATGGCCGAGACGGTCGTCCGGGCGATCGCCGAGGGGCTGCCCGCCGTAATCGAGGCCGGGACCGGCACGGGGAAGACGTTCGGCTACCTGATTCCGGCGCTCTGCGCGGAGGCGCGGGTGCTCGTTTCCACCAGCACGAAGGCCCTTCAGGAACAGCTCGTCCACAAAGATCTGCCGCTGCTGGGTGGGCTGCTGGATCGGCCGGTCTCCTGGGCCCTGCTCAAGGGACGACAGAACTATCTGTGCCGGCTGAAAATGGAGGCCGGCACCCAGGAGGAGCGACCGGTTTTCGAGACGCGCGACGAAGCCGAGGCGTTTCGGCGTCTGCTGGAATGGGCGCGCCGCTCGGATACCGATGGCGATCTGGAGCAATTTCCGGGGCGTGTGACGCCCGCGTTGCGGGAGCTGGTCACCATGGACGCGGACGGCTGCGGCGGCCGACAGTGTCCGTTCTACGATACCTGTTTTCTGATGGAAGCCCGACGCCGGGCCGAGCGGGCCGACGTGGTGGTGGTCAACCATGCGCTATTGTTGCAGGACCTGATGCTGCGGGCGCGAAGCGGCGGGGCGCTCTACCTGCTACCTGAGGCGGAAGTGCTGGTGATCGACGAGGCGCATCGGCTCGAGGAAATGGCGCTGGGGGCGTTGAGCGTTTACATCTCGCCCTATCGGGTGGAGCGCCTGCGGCGGCAGGCGCTTCGGCTGCCCGGGATCGATCACCGCACGCGGGCCGAACTGGAGGCGCTGGGCCTGGTGGCCGACGAGCTGAAGCGCCAGGCCGACGCGGCGCTGGCGGGACGTCCGGCCGCGCCGCTGACCGAATCGCTGAGTGTGGTGCTGCTGAACCTGCGCGATCGCGCCAGCGTGCTGGGGGACCTTGTCGAACAGACGATGCGCCTGCAGCTCCAGCGCTTCGGCGGAAGCACGCAGCAGGAGTTGCAGGCTCGGTACGAGGCGGTGCTGCGCGGGTTGCAGCGGCTGGCGGCCGATGCCGGTGTGATCACCGAACGCTGGCGTGCGCAGGCGGCCGAGCACGTGCTCTACGTGCAGCGCGAGCGCCGCCAGCCGGTCGTGATCTGCCAGCCGCTGGATGCC
>Ga0065723_100759_pt1 | contig 10387 bp, 7 predicted proteins | sample TheenrcuSG05Z960_FD_59110 | JGI IMG/M metagenome (GOLD analysis project Ga0065723, IMG submission 59110) | Thermophilic enrichment culture from UC Davis - Sample SG0.5Z960 | ecosystem: Engineered > Solid waste > Grass > Composting > Bioreactor | place: USA: University of California, Davis
CGTTCTCCAGCTTCGACAGCTGCTGGCTGAGCGAGGGCTGGGCGATGTGCAGCTTCTCGGCGGCGCGGGAGAAATTCCGCTCTTTCGCGAGCTGCACGACATATTGCATCTGCCGCAAATCCATGATCGATGCACGCTCCTTCGGGGCCGCGCCCGGCCGGCTGTATTCGGAATCCGCAGACCGGATTATAGGCGCAGCCTATTGCCTATATAGTTATTATATCTTTGTTCAATCAACAAGAACATGTTAAGATAAAAGCAATCAAGCCGAGGCGGAAAGCGCTCCCGCGCAACCGACAATCGCAACCGATTAATTGGGGTGATCTCATGGCGAAGACAATGTACGAGAAAATCTGGGACAACCACGTCATCCATTCCGAACCGGGCAAACCGAGCATTCTGTACATTGACCTTCATCTGGTGCACGAGGTGACGAGCCCGCAGGCGTTCGAAGGCCTGCGCATGGCCGGCCGCAAGGTCCGCCGTCCGGATCTGACGTTCGCGACGATGGACCACAACGTGCCGACGAAGGACCGGTTCAACATCACCGACCCGATCTCGAAGCAGCAGATCGACACGCTGACGAAGAACTGCCGCGACTTCGGCATCCGGCTGTTCGACCTGAACGACATCGACCAGGGCGTCGTGCACGTCATGGGTCCGGAGCTCGGGCTGACGCAGCCGGGCAAGACGATCGTATGCGGCGACAGCCACACGTCGACGCACGGCGCGTTCGGCGCGCTGGCGTTCGGCATCGGCACGAGCGAGGTCGAGCACGTGCTCGCGACGCAATGCCTGCAGCAGGCGAAGTCGAAGACGATGGAGGTGCGCTTCGTCGGCAAGCGCAAGCCGGGCGTCACGGCGAAGGACATGATCCTCGGTCTGATCGCGAAATACGGCACCGATTTCGCGACCGGCTACGTCATCGAGTACACCGGCGAAGCCATCCGCGAGCTCTCGATGGAAGAGCGGATGACGATCTGCAACATGTCGATCGAGGCGGGCGCGCGCGCCGGCATGATCGCGCCGGACGAAAAGACGTTCGAATATCTGCGCGGCCGCGAATACGCGCCGAAGGGCGAAGCGTTCGACAAGGCGGTTGAATACTGGAAGACGCTTCGCACCGACGAAGGCGCCGTCTTCGACAAGGTCGTGGAATTCGACGTTGAATCGCTCGTTCCGCAGGTCACCTGGGGCACGAGCCCGGGCATGGGCGCCGACATCACGGGATGCGTGCCGGATCCGGACAGCTTCCCGACGGAGAACGAGCGGAAGGCCGCCCGCAAGGCGCTCGAATACATGGGCCTCAAGCCGGGCACGCCGATGACGGAGATCGAGATCGACTACGTCTTCATCGGCTCCTGCACGAACGGCCGGATCGAGGACCTGCGCGCCGCCGCGGAGATCGCCCGCGGATACAAGGTGCATCCGCGCGTGACGGCGATCGTCGTGCCGGGTTCCGGCCGCGTGAAGATGCAGGCGGAGAAGGAAGGGCTCGACAAGATCTTCAAGGAAGCGGGCTTCGAATGGCGCGACGCCGGCTGCTCGATGTGCCTCGCGATGAATCCCGACGTGCTGCAGCCGGGCCAGCGCTGCGCCTCGACATCCAACCGGAATTTCGAAGGGCGGCAGGGCCGCGGCGGCCGCACGCATCTCGTCTCGCCGGCCATGGCGGCCGCGGCGGCGATCATGGGCCGCTTCACCGACGTGCGGGATTGGAAGATCAAGTCCGAAGTGACGGTCTGATTCGCATAGCAGCATACGGAGAGGAGATATACGATGGAACCTTTCATCCGACATACGGGCATCGTCGCGCCGGTTGACCGCGTGAACGTCGACACGGACGCGATCGTTCCGAAGCAATTCCTGAAACGGATCGAACGGAGCGGCTTCGGCCAGTTTCTGTTCTATGAATGGCGGTTCGACGAGAACGGCAACCCGAATCCGGATTTCGAACTGAACAAGCCCCGCTACCAAGGCGCTTCGATTCTGATCTCGCGCGCGAACTTCGGCTGCGGCTCGTCCCGCGAGCACGCGCCCTGGGCGATTCTCGATTACGGTTTCCGCGTCGTCATCGCGCCGTCGTTCGCAGACATTTTCTACAACAACTGCTTCAAGAACGGCATTCTCCCGGTGACCTTGAGCGAGGAGCAGGTCGACGAGCTGTTCCGCCGCACGGCCGAACATGAAGGCTACAAGCTCACGGTCGACCTGGAAGCGAAGAAAATTACCGACGAACTCGGGCTCGAGATCGGGTTCGACCTCGACGAGCATCGCCGCCAGTTCCTGCTGCTCGGGCTCGACGACATCGGCCTGACGCTGCAGCACGAGGACAAGATCGCGGCATACGAGGCCAGACGCGCGGCAATGCCGTTCTGATCGCGGACGGAGCATAAGCCGTTCCGGAAATTCCGGAACGGCTTTCTTGCGCCAATCGGGCGAAAACACGAGAAATCCCGCGCATTTGCGAGATCGGTCGGCACGGAAGCGGGTATCTGCCATCTTTCGACGGCTCGCAACTTTTTCCGGGTTCGGGCGTCTAATCCTTCAGACAAGCGTTCGGCTGCATGAGCTTGACGCGTTTGCAGCATTCCGCAGCCAGAGGTGTGCCCATGAAGAAATGGTTTACGCTGCTGTCCCTGATGTTCGCGTTTCTGGCCCTGTACCCGTCCGAGACCCATGCCGCCGATCCGCCGAGCCTCTACCTGAACGGCGAGCCGATCGGAAAAGGCGCGAGCCCGCGCGTCGTGAACAACTTCACGATGGTGCCGATCCGCGTGATCGCTGAAGACATCGGCTACGCGGTCGATTGGACGGCCGGAACCGACAAGGTTCGAATCTCGAACGGCGGATCGCTCATCGAACTGACGTTCAACCGGGACACCGCGCTGGTAAACGGCGCGGAGAAGCCGCTCGGCGCCCCCGCTTTCGTCGATCAGGGCGTTACCTATGTGCCGCTGCGGTTCGTCAGTGAGCAGATGGGGCTCAATGTTTATTGGGACAAGGATTCGAAATCCGTCTTCCTGTACGATCCGCGTCCCGCCGCGCCGCCTGCCGAAGAGGAGGAGGCGAGGGACGTTGAAGGAATCGGCATCGAAGACGGAGAAATAATTGTCGAACCGGGTACCGGCTTGCCGCAGGTCCCGGCGGACGCGCAGGCCGTCTTGAAGGAGATCCGGTTCGACGGCCGGCAGTCCGTCGCGATGATTTTCGAAGGCGGAATCGCGCCGAACGAGCCGTTCTGGCTGGGCACGAAGCTCGTCATCGACATTCCCTACGCCGCGCTGTCGCCGGAGATCATGTCGGAACTCGCCGCGCGGAAAGCGTCGCAAGGGGAACTGATCGTCGATCTGAAGGCCTTCGAGCGGATTCGCTACTCGTACTTCAGCAACAGTCCGTCGACGGTGCGGGTCGTGCTCGACCTGAAGGCGCGGCTGGACTATTCGCTCACGATCGAGGACGGCACGCTGTATGTCGATTTCGCGACCCTCGATCCTCCGGCGCTCGACGGCAAATACATCGTCGTCATCGACGCCGGGCACGGCGGAGAGGACCCCGGCGCGCCCAGCGTGACCGGCCATTGGGAGAAGGAGTTCAACCTCGCCGTCGCGCGCAAGGTGTACAGGCTGTTGGAACAGGACGGCGCGATTGCGCCCTACCTGACCCGGAGCGAAGACGCGTACATCGGCCTTTACGAGCGGGCCGCGTTCGCCAACGACATCGGCGCGGATCTGTTCGTCTCGATTCACGCGAACCGGTACACAACGTCGGTCAGCGGCGTCGAGACGTACTATAACCGCGAGGACAGCCTGAAGCTGGCGGAAGTGCTTCACAAGCATATGCTGGCGGCCACCGGACTTCCGGACCGGGGCGTGCGCAAGGCGAATTTCGTCGTCATCCGTGAGACGGTAATGCCGGCCGTCCTGCTGGAGAGCGGGTACCTGTCCAATCAGAAAGACGCGAAGCTCCTGTTCACGGAATCGGTGCAAGACCGGATCGCCGCGGAGATCGTCGCCGGCATCAGGGAGTACCTGACAGCTTACGGAGGGAAGTGATCGCGTGCGGAAATTGTCGCGGCTTGCGCCGCTCATCGTCGCCATGCTGTTGATCGCGTCCTGCGGGAAAGGCCCGGAGTCCGCGCAGCCGCCGTCCGACGCGTCATCCGGCGCCGGCGCGCAAGCGCCGGCCGGGGAACCGCCGGGCGGGACGAAGGCGAAACCGGAACCGGTGACGGTCAAATATTACGTCGCGAATGACCGATTGGACGGCTTGCTCGAACGAGAGGCCGTCGTCGAACCGGAAGAACCGTCCGATACTTACCGTCTTGCGATGGAAGCGCTCAAGCGCGGGGACGAGTCGGCCGGGGAACTGCCGCTCTGGAAGAACGCGGTTTTCCGCCGGGTCGAATTGGCCGGCGGCGTGCTGATCGTCGATGTGTCGCTTCCCGGAGAAGCGCGCCTCGGCTCGATGGGCGAGGCGCTGGCGATCGAAGCGATCGCCCGGACGGCGTTCCAGTTCGAAGAAGTGAGCGCGCTCGAGATTCTGGTGGACGGCGAGCAGGCGGACAGTCTGATGGGGCATGAGGAACTCGCCCATCCGATCGTGCGGGCCGCCTATCCGGACGAGCCGGACGCCGGAACCGCGCAGGCCTTGACGGAATAGGCGCGAACTTCCGCAAGCCGCGTGCGCGCAGCGACCAACAGGCTGGACCCGGCGTTCGCCGGTAAACACAATCGGGAGGGGAACGAACGTCTATGGCAGTACATAAGTGGAGGAAATGGCTGTCCGCGGCGCTTGTCTGCATAATGCTCGCAAGCGGAGGCGCGGCATACGCGGAATCCGAAACCGGCGGCGAAGGCGCGGCGGGACAGACGGGGAAGGAAGCGGCGGGCGGCGCCGGACAGACCGGGACGCAGGCGGATTCCGCCTCGGACGGAACGGCAACCGGCGCGGGTACCGCGGACGGTTCCGCCGCCGGAACGGGCGCGGGGTCAAGCGCGGGCTCCGGCACGGGCGGCGCGAACGCCGAAGACGGAACGGCATCCGGATCGAGCGGCGCGGGTTCCGCGTCCGGAACGGGCGGTTCGGCCGGAAGCGGAAGCGGCTCTTCGTCGGGCGCCGTCACCGGTTTCCCGGATGTGCCGAACAACCACTGGGCGAAGAAGCATATCACGAAATTGAATTTGCAGGGCATCGTGAAGGGCAACGAGCAGGGCATGTTCGTCCCCGCCGGCAACGTCACGCAGCAGGACGCGGTGCTGATGGCGCTCCGCTTCACCGGTGCGGCGGACAAGGTCGATCCGAACAATCCGGTCATCTTTCCGGAAAATTTCTTCGTGTCGAACTATGCCAAAGCCTATGTCATGCAAGCCATTAATGACAAATTGATCGAAGAGAGCGTGGAATTCAACCTGGCCGCTTCCGAGCCGGATGTGCAATGGGGCACAAAGCCGGCCACGCGCGAATGGGTGACGAAGCTGATCGTCCGCGCGATCGGCGAGACGGCGAGGGCGGAGTCGAGGGCGCATGATCTGCCCGCGTTCTCCGACGCGTCCGATATCGCCGACATGTACGTCGGCTATGTGAACGCCGCGGTTGATCTCGGCATCGTGAAGGGCGTCTCGGGGGACAAGTTCGCGCCGAAGAACACGGTTACCCGCGCCGAGATGGCGACGATGCTGAGCCGCGCCCAAAGTCTGTATCCCGTGGCCTACAAAGGGCAGTACAGCGGCGTGCTGACGGCCTTGAGCGGCTCGCAGCTCGCGCTGTCGCTCGAGAACGGATCGTCCGAGACGTTCACGGTCGGTTCGGACACGGCTTTCTACCGCTTCGATTCCGAGAGCGCGTCCGCCGCGGCGAATCTGAAGCTGTACACGAAAGCGACCGTGATCGCGGACGGCCGGAAGGCGCTCTATGTCGAGCAGCTGGACGACGCCGAGCGGCTGGAGAAGACGTCGGGAGAAATGGTCAGCGTCGATGAGAGCGAGCGCGCGCTGTACGTCAAGGTCGGCTCGCGCGTCGAAACCATTCCGTACGATTCCGGCACGACGATCCTGGACAGCGCCGGGGCGAAAGTTGATGTGTCCGCCCTGGCCGGAGGCAGCGAAGTCGACATCTACCGCGAGACTTACAGCGAGACGAAGCGCGCGGTCCGGATCGAGCTGAAATCCGCGCAGCCCGTAAGCAAGCAGGGCAAGGGCACGATCATCAGCGTCCGGCCCGGCGCGATCGAGATTCTCGACGAAGGCGCAGAGCAGGCGGCGACGTGGGAGGTCGCGGCGGCGGCGGCCGTGTCGAGGCAGGGCGCGGCGGCATCGTTGTCCGATCTGCGCAGCGGCGATGTCGTCGCGTACACGGTGGACAAAGGCATCGTCACGCAAATCGCCGTCGAATCGGGCGCATCCAGGACGGTTACCGGACAGTTCGACAGCTATGTCGCTTCGCAGGGCCGGATCGTCTATATGGCGGGCGGCAAACTGGAGATCAGCGAACTGGCTGCCGGAGCCAAGCTTGAAATACCGGGCCTCACCGCCGCATCCTGGAACGACCTGTACAAGGACGACCAGATTGAGCTGACCCTCGACGGCAGCGACAAGGTCACGTCGGTCAAGGTGATCGGAAGGAACATCACCACGATCAACGGCGCGACGATCGTTGGCCTGGCGGACAACCTGCTGACGTTCCGGGATCCGAACGGTACGCCGGGGGCCGTCGAATTGACCAGCCGCACAAGGATTGAAATGAACAATTCGTATCTGTCGCTGGACACGGCCAGAAACCTGTTCGTCACGGGCCGCAAAGTGACGCTTACGTATTCCGAGCATCAGGCCATCTCCGTCCGTTTCGCCTACCGCCATACCGGCGAGCTGACGACGCTGGATACGGCCGGCTCGCGCATCACGCTCAAGCTCGACGACGGGAGCACGGTGACGATTCCGTACCAGAATCCGGCCGTGCAGATTTACGGCAAGGCGAGCGCTTCGCTCTCGGATCTCAAGGCGGGCGACCGAGTCACCGTCCAGCTCGACCAGAATCTGGACAAGGCGCTTACGGTGATGGTGCACAGCGTCGTGCAGATGAAGGTCGATTCCGTGAACGCGGCAAGCCGCAAGGTGAGGCTCGCGTCGGATACAGGCGCGGCGAGCGAATATGCGCTTTCGTCCGATGCCCGCATTCTGAATGAAAGAGGCGAGAGCCTGACGCTGGCGCAGCTTGCGGCGGGCCGGACGGTGAACGCCGAGTTCGCCGGCAGCGAGCTGGTGCGGCTGCAGATCGCCGTCGTGAAGGTCGGCAAGATCGTCGCGACCGCGCCCGGCACCATCACGTTCGAAGAATACGGCGGCGGGGTCCAGGATATCGCGCTCGGCGAGAAATTCAAGATCGTGAAGAACGGAACGGTGTCGTCGTCCACGGCGGCGCTGGCCGCGGGCGACCGCGTCGAGATCCGGACGAACGAATCGGGCGAATACGTCCTGACGGTCATCGCCGGGCTCGAGAAGACGTTCTGGCGGTACGACGCGGCGGCGAACGAGATCCAGGTCCGCAGAGCCAATCTGACCGATCCGTATCAATACAAGCTGTCGTCCGACACGATCATCACGTCGGGCGGACAGAAGATCGAAGTCTCGTCGCTCAAGGCGGACGACAAGATCGTCCTGTACATCCTGGGCGGCAAACTGCTCGAAGTCGAGAAGCTGCAATGACGGAAGGCGTTCATGACTGGATGAACATTTGCTGATGATTGCGCAGGCCGCCCCGCGCGTCCGCAAGGACGCCGGGGCGGCCTTGCGCTTGCGGCGGGAAGCCGCTGGGAACGCATATTGCGGCCCGCCGTTTTTTTCGATACACTCAGATCGAATGCTGTCGGGCCCGCGGGAGTGGAGAGCGATGAAATCGGACAAGATGCGCAGAATACTGGACACGATCGCCGAGATGTTCCCTGACGCCAGATGCGAACTGAACCACAGCAATCCGTTCGAGCTGACGATCGCGGTGCTGCTCTCCGCGCAGTGCACGGACGAGACGGTCAACAGGGTGACGGCGGATCTGTTCAAGAAATACAGGCGGCCGGAAGACTATCTTGCCGTGCCGCTCGTAGAGCTGGAGCAGGATATCCGGCGCATCGGCCTGTACCGGAACAAGGCGGCCAACATTCAGAAGCTGTGCCGCATCCTGATTGAGAAACACGGGGGAGAGGTGCCCAGGGATTACGAGTCGCTCGTCGAACTGCCCGGCGTCGGCCGCAAGACGGCGAACGTCGTCATCTCCAACGCGTTCGGAGTGCCCGCGATCGCCGTCGACACGCATGTGGAGCGGGTTTCGAAGCGGCTCGGCATCGCCAGGCCCGACGACTCGGTGCTCGAAGTCGAGAAGAAGCTGATGCGGCGGGTGCCGAGGGAAGAATGGACGATCACGCATCACCGGCTCATTTTCTTCGGACGCTACCATTGCAAGGCCCAGCGCCCGAATTGTCCGGCATGTCCGTTGATCGATCTGTGCAAGGAAGGCCGGAAGCGCATGAGGCCGTCCGGCTGACGGCATACTAATCGGGAATGCGCGCAACCGACAACACGAAACGGAGTGAACCCGCAAGATGCGTTGCATTTCCGTCTATACGCGCGACTTCGGGTCGTTCTCGGATTTGTACGAGCAGATCATCCAGTCGCCGCCGGCCGAGAACGAGGAGATTGTTCTGGAAGGCATTACGGTAAGCTGTTCGGGCGAAGTGCCCGAAGGCTACATTGAACGGCTGCGGGAGCGGCCCGATGTGGTGGTTATGAGAGAACGGACGCACGGCGCGACGATTTTGCAGCACGGCGATCTGTTCGAGATTTGTCTGCCCTGACGGGGCGTTGAAGCGGGTGGAGAGGAGAGAACCGTGGGGAATCAAGCGGAGCTTGCGGCGCGCGCAGCCGCCGCGCTGACGGAAATTCAGAAGCAGATGCTTGAGGCGGGAGACGACGCGCACGCGGAGCGGGTGGGCGGCCTGATCGGCAAGCTGTCCGAGTCCGCGGCGCAGGCGGCGTTCTGCGGCCATTTCTCGGCGGGCAAGTCGACGCTCGTCAATCGGCTGTGCGGCGCCCGGCTGCTGCCGTCCAATCCGATCCCGACGAGCGCGAACGTCGTCACGATCCGGCACGGCGAGCCGAAGGCGGTCATCCGCGCGGTCCGGGGCGGGCGGCGCGAGACGAGAACCGTGCCGATTGAGGAGCTGGAGACGCACGCCCGGGATGGTGAGGGCGTCGAATCGATCGAGATCTCGTATCCGGCCGCGCTGCTCGAGGGCGGGCTCAAACTGCTGGATACGCCGGGCATCGACTCGACGGACGACGCGCACAAGCTGGCGACGGAATCGGCGCTCCATCTCGCCGACGTCGTATTCTATGTGATGGATTACAATCACGTGCAGTCGGAGATCAACTTCGAATTCGCGAAGCGGCTTACGGACCGGGGCAAGCCGCTCGTGCTCATCGTCAGCCAGGTGGACAAACACCGCGAGGCGGAGCTGCCGTTCGCCGCTTACCGCGCGAGCGTCGAGACGGCGTTCGCCGACTGGAACCTGAAGCCGGATGCGATTCTGTACATCTCGAACCGCAGACCGGATCATCCGTACGACCAGTTCGGGCCGCTGAAGGAATTGCTGGCCGGCATCGCGCGCATGAAGGAAGAACTGGGCCTTTACAGCATCCTGAATTCGGCGCGGCATCTGATTGCCGAGCACGGCCGCTGGCTGGAATCCCGGTCCGAAGGGGAGCGGCGGCGGCTTATCGAGGCCGCCGGCGGCGAAGAGGCGATGAGCCGGGTGAGGGACGAGCTGGATCGGCTGCGCCGGGAACTGGAAGGGTTCAAGCGCGAGCCGGAGGAGCTGAGGCTCAGGCTCCGCCGGGAGACGCAGTCGCTGCTCGACAACGCGAACATCGTGCCGGCCGCAGCGCGCGATCTCGCCGGCGCGATGCTCGAAAGCCGCAAGCCCGGATTCCGCGCGGGGTTTCTGTTCGCCGGCGCGAAGACCGCGGCGGAGAAAGAAAACCGGATGCGGCGGTTCGTCGATGAGGTGAACACCCATGCGAAGGCGGCCGCGGAGTGGCATCTGAAGGCGATGCTGCGGCGCGAGGCCGAACGGCTCGGCTGGCGCGGCGACGAGGTCGAGCGCGAGCTGATCGATCCGGTCGCCTTCGACATGACGGGGGAAAAGGCGGAGTCCTTGATCCGGCCGGGCGCGGTGTTCGGCAATGAATATACGATGACCTACAGCCGCGATGTGGCGGACGCGGTCAAATCCGCGTACCGCGAGCGGGCCTGGGCGGCCATCGATCGGCTCGCCGGGTTCGCCGCCGCGCGCGCGGAGACGGCGGCGGCCGCGGCCGAAGAGCGGCTGCACGCGTTG
>Ga0065723_100980_pt1 | contig 10343 bp, 7 predicted proteins | sample TheenrcuSG05Z960_FD_59110 | JGI IMG/M metagenome (GOLD analysis project Ga0065723, IMG submission 59110) | Thermophilic enrichment culture from UC Davis - Sample SG0.5Z960 | ecosystem: Engineered > Solid waste > Grass > Composting > Bioreactor | place: USA: University of California, Davis
CCGCCGCCGTCGAGGCGCTCGGGCGCAGGGCGCTGCTCGTGCAGGCGGACGTCGGCAAGCCCGACGCGTTCGAGGACATGGTCGGCAAGGTGCTGGAAGCGTTCGGCACGATCGACATTCTGGTGAATAACGCCGGCATCACGCGGGACAATTTAATCATGCGCATGAAGGAAGAGGATTTCGACCAGGTCATCGAGACGAACCTGAAGGGCGTGTTCAACGGCATCAAGGCGGTCACCCGGCCGATGATGAAGCAGCGCTCGGGCCGGATCATCAACATTTCGTCCGTCGTCGGCTCGACGGGCAACGCCGGCCAGGCGAATTACGCCGCCGCGAAGGCCGGCGTGATCGGCCTGACGAAGACGGCCGCGCGCGAGCTCGCTTCGCGGGGCATCACCGTCAACTGCGTCGCCCCCGGTTTCATCGAGACGGACATGACGGACAAGCTGTCCGAGGAGATCAGGACGCAGATGGCCGGCCAGATTCCGCTCGCCCGGTTCGGGCAGGCGGCGGAAGTCGCTTCCGTCGTCCGGTTCCTCGCGTCCGACGCCGCGTCGTACATCACCGGCCAGACGATTCATGTCGACGGCGGCATGTATATGGGCTGAGTCCGGACAGGCTATGGCAATTTGGCGGACAATCCCTTATAATACCGATGAAGAGGAGGTGAGCCGGATGTCCGACGTTTTTGAACGCGTGAAGCGCATTGTCGTGGATCGGCTGGGCGTGGACGAGTCGGAAGTGACGCTCGACGCAAGCTTCAAGGATGACCTCGGCGCGGATTCCCTGGACGTCGTGGAGCTTGTCATGGAACTGGAAGACGAATTCGATATGGAAATATCGGATGAAGACGCGGAGAAGATCACTACGGTGGGTGAAGTCGTTAATTACATACAATCGCATTCCTAGTCCCGCAAAGTCCCGTTGACAAGACGGGACTTCGCTCCATTTTCCGACCGCCTGTCCGCGCATTGCGGTATGCGCTTGCAGTTCGATATACGGCCGGCGCGGCCATGCCCGTCCGCGGTCTAGCGCGCCGCCTTGGCGATAGATGCCGTTGACAGAGGTGAAACGTTTGAAGCACAGAGTTGTCGTAACCGGCATGGGGGTTGTAACCGCGCTCGGCAGCGACCTCGAGACGTTCTGGAACAATCTGATCGCCGGCAAGTCCGGCGTGACGCGGATCGAATCGTTCGACCCTTCGGAGTTTCCGACGCAGATAGCGGCCGAGATCAAGGATTTCAATCCCGAAGATTACATTGACAAGAAAGAAGCGCGCCGCATGGACCGCTTCGTGCAATTCGCCGTAGCGGCGAGCAAGATGGCCATGCGGGACGCCGGGCTCGAGCCCGGAACGAACATCGACCCCGAACGGGTCGGCGTGATGGTCGGCAGCGGCATCGGCGGACTGTCCACCTGGGAAGAGCAGCACACCATCCTGCTCGAGAAGGGGCCGAAGCGCGTCAGTCCGTTCTTCATTCCGATGATGATTGCGAACATGGCCTCCGGCCAGATCTCGATGATCACCGGAGCGAAGGGGCCGAACTCGACGGCCGTCACCGCGTGCGCGACGGGAACGCACTCGATCGGCGACTCGTTCAAGCTGATCCAGCGCGGCGACGCGGACGCGATGATCTGCGGCGGCGCGGAAGCGGCGATCCGGCCGACGGGCATCGCCGGATTCTGCGCGATGCGCGCGATGTCGACCCGCAACGACGAGCCGGAGAAGGCGAGCCGCCCGTTCGACATCGGCCGCGACGGCTTCGTCATGGGCGAAGGTTCCGGCGTGCTCGTGCTTGAATCGCTGGAGCATGCCGTAAAGCGCGGCGCCCGCATTTACGCCGAAGTCATCGGCTACGGCATGAGCGGCGACGCGTACCATATGACCGAACCCGATCCGGACGGCGCGGCGCGGTGCATGAAGCGGGCGCTGAAGGACGCCGGCATCGAGCCGGAGGCGATCGACTACATCAACGCCCACGGCACGTCGACGCCGATCGGCGACCGTTCGGAGACGACCGCGATCAAAATGGCTTTCGGCGACCACGCGTACAAGCTCGCCGTCAGTTCGACGAAATCGATGACCGGCCATCTGCTCGGCGCGGCCGGCGGCATCGAGGCGGTCATTCTGGCCCTGACGCTGAAGAACGGCGTCATTGCGCCGACGATCAACCTGGATAACCCGGATCCCGAGTGCGATCTGGATTACGTGCCGAACGCCGCGCGCAAGTCGGACGTCAGGACGGCGCTCTCGAACTCGTTCGGCTTCGGCGGCCACAACGCGACGATCGTGATGAGGAAATATGAAGCCTGACCGATTCGAAAGCCTTCAGGAGCAGCTCGGCATCCGGTTCAAGCGGCCCGGACTGCTCAGGCAGGCGTTCACCCATACGTCCTACGTGAACGAACATAAGGGCGGCAACGCGCAGGACAACGAGCGGCTCGAGTTTCTCGGCGACGCCGTCATGCAGCTTCTCGTGTCCGAGCATCTGTACCTGGCGCATCCGCGCCGGCCGGAAGGGGAGCTGACGCGGATGCGCGCGTCGATCGTCTGCGAGCCTTCGTTCGCGAAGTTCGCGGAGACGCTCGATCTCGGGCGGTACGTGCTGCTCGGGCGCGGCGAGGAGCAGCTCGGCGGCCGAACGCGGCCGGCGCTGCTGGCGGATCTGTTCGAATCGTTCATCGGCGCGCTGTACCTCGATTCGGGGCTGGAAGCGGTGCGCGATTTTCTGAAGCGGCGCATCTTCCCGCTGATCGACGGCGGCGATTATCTGCCGGTGAAGGATTACAAGTCCAGGCTGCAGGAGCGCGCGCAGCACCGCGCGCTCGGGCCGGTCGAGTACGTGATCGACGAGGAGCGCGGACCGGCGCACGACCGGGAATTCGTCGTCGGCGTTCTGATCGGCGGCGTCCGGTACGGCACCGGCGTCGGCCGGACGAAGAAGGAAGCGGAGCAGCAGGCGGCGGCCGAGGCGTGCCGCCTGATCGGAAGCGGCGAAGCGTAAGGCGGCGCGTCCGCCCCGCGGCATGACGGCGAACGGCTTCGAACGATTCGTTCGAAGCCGTTCGCCGGTTCATGGCGCCCGCCGCGCCTCTCCGGCCGCGAGGCCGCAAGTGCTACAATTGACGCCAGAGGTGATGGCACGGACATGTTCTTGAAACGGATCGAACTCGTCGGATTCAAATCGTTCGCCGACCGCACGGAGCTGGAATTCGTTCCCGGCATTACGGCGGTCGTCGGACCGAACGGCAGCGGCAAGAGCAACATCTCCGACGGCATCCGGTGGGTGCTCGGCGAGCAGAGCGCGAAGAGCCTGCGCGGCGGCAGCATGCAGGATGTCATTTTCGCCGGCAGCGACACGCGGAAGGCGCTGGGGTACAGCGAAGTTTCGCTGACGCTCGACAACACGTGCCGCACGCTGCCGCTCGAATACGACGAGGTGACGGTCACCCGGCGCGTCCACAGGAGCGGCGAGAGCGAATACCTGATCAACAAGCAGGCGTGCCGGCTGAAGGACATCACCGAGCTGTTCATGGACACCGGCATCGGCAAGGAAGCCTATTCGATCATCGGACAGGGGCGGATCGAGGAGATTCTGAGCACGCGGTCTGAGGACCGGCGGGGCATTTTCGAAGAAGCGTCCGGTATCGTGAAATACAAGACGCGCAAGCGCGAGGCGCAGAAGAAGCTCGAGGACACGGAGCAGAATCTGCTCCGCATCCACGATTTGCTGTCCGAACTGGAGGGGCAGCTCGAGCCGCTCCGCGAGCAGTCGGAGAAGGCGCGGCGCTACAAGGAGCTGCGCGAACGGCTGAGATCGAAGGAGATCTCGCTCTGCGTCCACCAGATCGAGCGTGTCCACGCGAACTGGAAGGAGCTCGGCGGGAAACTGGAGCGGCTGAAGGCGCAGCAGGCCGAGCTGCTGGCCGTCGTGAGCAAGCACGACGCGCATCTGGAGCAGGATCGGCTCGCGCTGCGGCGGATCGAGGACGAAATCGAGCGTCTGCACGCGGAACTGCTCCGGATCAGCGAAGAATACGAGAAATGCGAAGGCCAGGGCGAAGTGCTGCGGGAGCGCCGCCGCAATCTCGAGCAGAACCGGAAGCAGCTCGAGGAGACGATCGACGCGCAATCCGGGCGGATTGCGGAGCTCGCGAAGGAAGAAGCGGATCTGCGGGCGAAGGCCGCCCGGCTCGAGCAGACGCTGCGGGAGCAGCGCGCTCGGCTGGCGGAAGAAGAGGCGAATCTGTTCGGCGCAAGCGGCGCGGTCGACGCGGAGGCGGAGGAGAAGCTCAAGAGCGAGCTGCTCGACGTCTTGTCCGCGATGGCTTCGCTGCGCAACGAGATCCGGTATGCGGAGCAGCAGCGGGAAGCGGTGGAGCGGCGCCTGCAGCGGCTCGGCGAGGAAGAGGCGACGGACGCCGGCGAGCTGGACCGGCTGGCCGCCCGGCGGGAGGAGACCGCGGCTCTCCTGCGCGAGAACGAGGCGGCGCTCGAACAGCTCCGCAATCGTCTCATCGCCGAGACCGAGCGGCGGCAGCAGCTGCAGCGCTCGCTCGAGGAGACGCAGGGTCTGCTCCGCAGATGGGAGCAGAAGCGGGACGCGAGCGTCTCCCGGCGCGACACGCTGAAGGAGATGCAGGACAGCCTCGACGGTTTCATGCAGGGCGTGCGCGAGGTGCTCAAGGCGGCCCGCCGGGGCGCCTTGTCCGGCGTGCACGGCGCCGTCGCGGAGCTGATCCGCGTGCCGGAGAAGCTGGAGATCGCGGTGGAGACGGCGCTCGGCGGCGCGCTGCAGCACATCGTCATGGACGACGAGCGGTCGGCGCGGGAGGCGATCGGGTACCTCAAGCAGCGCCAGCTCGGCCGGGCGACGTTCCTGCCGCTCGACGTCATCCGCGGGCGGAACATTCCGGAGCAGGACCGGCGCGCCGCGGAATCGGTCGAAGGCTATGTCGGCGTCGCGTCGGAGCTGGTCGAATGCGACGAGCGCTACGCGCGGATCGCGGCGAATCTGCTGGGGAACGTCATCATCGCGGAGACGCTGGAACAGGCGAACCGGATCGCGGCCCGCTGCGGCTACCGGTTCCGCGTCGTCACGCTGGACGGCGACATCGTGAACGCGGGCGGCTCGATGACGGGCGGCAGCCTGCAGAAGCGGGGCGCAAGCCTGCTCGGCCGCCAGCGCCAGATCGAAGCGCTGGATCAGGAGATCCGCGAGGCGGAGGAGCAGCTCGAGCAGATGCGCGGCAAGCTCCATGACCTGCGCAAGGAACTGTCCATCTGCGGCCAGAACATTGAAGATATACGCGGCCAGGCCGAGGCGCGGCGGATTGAAGAACAGCAGCTCCGTTCGGCGCTCGCGCAGGCCGAACAGGAAGAGCAGCGGATCCGGGAGCAGCTCAGGCTGAAAACCGGCGACCGCGACAGCCATCTGAAGGAACTCGAGGCGCTGGACGCGGCCCGGGCGGCCGCCGAGGCCCGGCTCAGGCAGACGGAGGCCGAAGAAGCGCGGCTGCAGCGGGCGATCCGCGACGCGGAGGAGCGGCGCCGGGCGATGGAGTCCGCCCGGGACGAGCTGCAGGCGCAATTGACCGGGCTCAAGGTCGCCGTCGCGAAGACGGAGCAGGAAATGCAGTCGCTCGCCGAGCAGTCCGCGCGTCTCCGCGGCGAAATCGCGCGCGCCAAGCAGGAGATGAACGCGCTGCGCGAGACGGCCGCGTTCCAGGAGGAAGAGTCGCGCCGCCTCGAAGATGAAGCGGTGAAGCAGACGGAGATGCTGAACGAACTCCGGCTGCGGAAGGAGCGCTGCTCGGAGGCGATCGACCTGATGCGCGCGGAGCGGGCCGAGAAGACGCGCCTGCTCGAAGAAGGGGAGAGCGAGACGAAGGAGCAGCGCGCGCAGCTCCGCCAGGTGGAGGAGGAACTGCGCCAGGCCGAGATCGCGGCGAACCGGCTCGACGTCGAGCTCGACAATCTGCTGCGCTCGCTCGCGGAGGAACACGAGCTCGGCTTCGAGCTCGCGAAGGAACGGTATCCGGTGCCGGAAGATCCCGCCGCCGCCCAGCAGGAGGTGCGCGAGCTGAAGCGGCAGATCTCGCTGCTCGGGGAAGTGAACCTCGGCGCGATCGAGGAATACGAGCGGGTGAAGGAGCGGTATGATTTTCTGAGCGAGCAGCGGAATGACCTCGTCGAGGCGAAAACGGCGCTCTACCAGGTCATCCGCGAGATGGACGAGGAGATGGGCCGGCGTTTCCGCACGACGTTCGAGGCGATCCGCAGCCATTTCGGCATGGTGTTCAACCGGTTGTTCGGCGGCGGCCGGGCGGATCTCATCCTGGTCGATCCGGACAATGTGCTGGAGACGGGGATCGACATCGTCGCGCAGCCGCCGGGCAAGAAGCTGCAGAATCTGCAGCTGCTCTCGGGCGGCGAGCGGGCGCTGACGGCGATGGCGCTGCTCTTCGCGATTCTGCACGTCAAGCCGGTGCCGTTCTGTGTGCTCGACGAGGTCGAGGCGGCGCTGGACGAGGCGAACGTGACGCGGTTCGCGCAATATCTCCGCGAATTCTCCGAGCAGACGCAGTTCATCGTCGTCACGCACCGCAAGGGCACGATGGAGGAAGCGGACGTGCTCTACGGGGTGACGATGGAGCAGGACGGCGTCTCGAAGCTCGTCTCGGTGCGGCTCGAGGACGGCGAGCCGGTGTCGGCCTGACGCGGGTGCGGCGGGATGCCGGAAAGCGATCGGCCGGGTGACCGGATGCGGCGCGTATTGACGGGACAAGCGGGTCGGATGATCGGCGCTTGAGGTTCGGCCCTTTCTTTTTGAAGATGAAAGGTGGTAAGACGGTGAGCTTTTTCAAGAAACTGCGCGAGAGCATTGCGGCGAAGGCCGAGGCGGTGACAAGCAAATTCCGGGAAGGGCTCGGCAAGACCGCCTCCGCCATCGCGGGCAAAGTGGAGGAGCTGGTGCTCCGGCGCAAAAAAATCGACGAGGAGTTCTACGAGGAGCTGGAGGAGATTCTGATCGGCGCCGACGTCGGCGTGACGACCGTCATGCGGCTGATCGACGAACTCCGCGAGGAAGTGCGCAAGCGGAGAATCGAGGACGCGTCCGAACTGCAGCCGATTCTGTCGGAGAAGCTGGTCGCCCTGCTGCGCGAAGGCGCGGATGAGGGACTCCGGATGGCCGAGTCGGGCACGACGGTCATCCTGTTCGTCGGCGTGAACGGCGTCGGCAAGACGACGACGATCGGCAAGCTCGCGCACCGCTTCAAGAGCGAGGGGAAATCGGTCCTCATGGCGGCGGGCGACACGTTCCGCGCCGGGGCGATCGAGCAGCTCGAGGAATGGGGCCGGCGCGTCGGCGTCGAAGTGGTGAAGCAGCAGCAGGGCGCGGACCCCGCCGCCGTCATGTACGACGCGACCCGGGCCGCGAAGCAGCGGGGCGTCGACGTGCTGCTGTGCGACACGGCGGGACGGCTGCAGAACAAGACGAATCTGATGGAAGAGCTGAACAAGATCTACCGCGTCATTCAGCGGGAAATGCCGGGCGCGCCGCATGAGGTGCTGCTCGTGCTCGACGCGACGACGGGCCAGAACGCGCTCAGCCAGGCGAAGCTGTTCGGCGAGAAGAGCGGCGTCACGGGCATCGTGCTCACGAAGCTGGACAGCACGGCCAAGGGCGGCATCGTCATCGCGATCCGCAATGAACTGAAGCTGCCGGTGAAGCTCGTCGGCCTCGGCGAGAAAATGGACGATCTGCAGGAGTTCGACGCCGAGCAGTTCGTCCACGCGCTGTTCGCCGGCGCGATCGAGAAGGAAACCGAAGCCGGCGGCGCGGGGTGAGGCGGCACGGCGGGCGCCGGGCCGGGAATCCGTATCGCTGCGCCGCAGGGGCGTCGGGCGTGTCGGTAACGCGGCTTGCGCGGCGGCCGCAGCGGGGCGCCGGGAGGTCCGCAGCGCGGCATGCGCGTTGCGCGGCCTCCGGCAAGGCAAGGGGTTGTCCGCAAGTCATCCATCCTGATGATGCGCGGACAACCCCTGTTTTCGTCGGCGGAACGGCGTGCGGTTCACGCAGGTTACGCCTGAACCGACGGGCGTTCGCTGAGGTCGCGCTGCGACTTCGAATTCATATTTTTCCGGGCGATATACTTGTTATAAAGCGAACTACTTCCCATCATCGCGAGCGGCAACGCCCCCCGCTGCAGAAGGCGGCCGTCAGCCCGATCGTCGCGCCCAGTCTGCCGAACAGGGCCGGGCTGACCACCCGGGAGAGCCGGTTGACGAGCAGCCTGAGGCGCCCATGAGCCGTCCGTGCTCCGTCTCCGCCGTGTCGTTCACCATGATCATGATGCTGACCGGCATATTGATGCCCGTCGCCGCGCCCATCGCGAAGGCGAGCCATCCTGCGGTATCCGATCCTGGCTTATCCGAAGGACACGTCCACCCGAAGCGTGTTCGAAATGATACTGAACCACTGCAACATTCCGCACCGGATCCGTTTCGAGACGAACAATCTCCGCCTGCTCCTGGACATGCTGCTGCGGGGGGAGGGGNNGCTGCTGTTCGCGTCGTCCTTTTTCCTTTCGCGACCTGGAATCCGGTGCGCTGGCCGCGGTGAACATCACGGACAATCCGTTCCCGCCGAGCAACATTTTCCTGGCGATCCGGGGCGGCGAACTGATCGGGCTCGAGCTGAAATTCGCCGAACATATGGAAGCTTGGCTGAAGGGGCAGTACGCCGCGTGGAGCCCGGCGGGCGCGGAGTCCGGGGCGCGGAGCGGGCCGGCGGCAAGCGGTGCCCGGAGTGACAAGGTGATCGACTTGACACGCCGCGCGCCGTAAGGTATGATAATGGAGTTGGCTCGGTCGTCAAGGTTTTGACCTTGACAGAAAGGAGGGGCCGCTTCGGCGATGCGCGAGTCGGAAGCCCTCGAGAAGACGAACCGGATCAATATGCTGTTCGATTTTTACGAACCGCTGCTGACCGACAAGCAGCGGATGTTTCTGAAATATTACTTCCACGACGACTACTCGCTGGGCGAGATCGCGTCCGAATTCGGCATCAGCCGGCAGGCCGTCTTCGAGCATATCCGGCGGGCGGAAGAAGTGCTGGAAAACTACGAGGGAAGGCTGGGACTATTGGCCCGGCACGAGCGTCTGACGGCCCTGATCGAGGAGCTTGAGCGAGCGGCGTCGGCCTTGCCGGATACGGCGGATTCGGACGCCGTCCGGAAGGCGCTGGCCCGGCTGCGCCTGGCCGTCGAGAACGGCTGAGATTAACGGCAGGGGGCGAAGCGGATGGCCGCATTCGAAAGTTTGACAAGCCGGCTCCAGAGCGTGTTCGGCAAGCTCCGGGGCAAGGGCAAGGTAACCGAAGATGACGTGAACGAGGCGATGCGCGAAGTCCGGTTGGCGCTGCTCGAGGCGGACGTCAACTTCAAGGTGGTCAAGGACTTCATCGCCCGGGTGCGGGAGCGCGCGATCGGCCAAGAGGTCGTGAAGAGCTTCACGCCCGGCATGGTCATCATCGATATCGTCAACAAGGAACTGACCGAGCTGATGGGCGGCACCCAGGCGAAGCTGGCGAAAGCTCCGAAGCCGCCGACCGTCATCATGATGGCGGGCCTGCAGGGCGCCGGCAAGACGACGGCCAGCGCGAAGCTCGCGCTGATGCTGCAGAAGGGCGGGCACAAGCCGCTGCTCGCGGCCTGCGACATTTACCGTCCGGCGGCGATCAAGCAGCTTCAGGTGCTCGGCGGCCAGATCGGCGTGCCGGTGTTCTCGCTGGGAGACAAGGTCAGCCCGGTGGAGATCGCGCGGCAGGCGCTGCAGCACGCGAAGGACGAGGGACGAGACTATCTGATCATCGACACGGCGGGCCGGCTGCACATCGACGAGGCGCTGATGGAGGAACTGAAGCAGATTCACGAAGCCGTGAAGCCGGACGAAGTGCTGCTCGTCGTCGACGCGATGATCGGGCAGGAAGCGGTGAATGTCGCGCAAAGCTTCCACGAGCAGCTTGAGCTGACGGGCGTCGTGCTGACGAAGCTCGACGGCGACACGCGCGGCGGCGCGGCGATCTCGGTCAAGGCCGTCACCGGCTGTCCGATCAAGTTCGTCGGCATGGGCGAGAAGCTCGAGCCGCTCGAGCCGTTCCATCCGGACCGGATGGCGAGCCGGATCCTCGACATGGGTGACATCCTCACCCTGATCGAGCAGGCTCAGCGGACGTTCGACGAGCGCGAGGCCGCCAAGATGGCGGACAAGCTCGCCTCCGGCGAGAGCTTCACGCTCGACGACTTCCTCGAGCAGATGATGATGGTCCGCCGGCTGG
>Ga0065723_102546_pt1 | contig 10308 bp, 10 predicted proteins | sample TheenrcuSG05Z960_FD_59110 | JGI IMG/M metagenome (GOLD analysis project Ga0065723, IMG submission 59110) | Thermophilic enrichment culture from UC Davis - Sample SG0.5Z960 | ecosystem: Engineered > Solid waste > Grass > Composting > Bioreactor | place: USA: University of California, Davis
GCCCGCCGGTACCTCAGCAGAGCAGCGAGCACGCGCCCGCAGGCCCGGCGTCGGATCGGGGCGGAATGGCTTTCGCATCCGCTCGCCCTGTGCTACCCTGCGCGCGGAAATGCTGAAGAGGAGCGAGCAGATCATGCGCATCGACTGCCATACGCACTTCTATCCGGCGGGGTACCTCGCGGCGATCGAGCAGTCGAGCGATCATGCCGAACTCCGTCGCGAGCCCGACGGCACGCTCGTTCTCGCCTACGCTGGCGACTATAACGTCCTCGCTCCTGCTCACCACTCGCTCGAGGCTCGCCTCACCGATATGGAACGGGCGGGCATCGATTTCGCGATCCTCTCGCTGACGACACCGGGCGTGCATGTGGAACGAGCGGAGCGGGGCATCGCCTTAGCGCGTATCGCCAACGACGAGTTCGCGCTGATCCAGCAGCAGTACCCCACCCGCTTCCGTTGCCTTGCCACCTTGCCGCTCCAGGCAGCCGAGCACGCAGCGCGCGAACTGGAGCGAGCCACACAGGAACTCGGACTGGTCGGCGCAATGCTGTTTTCGAACGTCAACGGAAAACTGATCGATCTCCCCGAGTTCTGGCCGGTCTACGAAGCAGCCGAAGCGCTCGGCGTTCCGCTCGTCATCCACCCGACCGCGCCAGCTTTCGCTGACCACCTCGCCGACTATCGGCTGGTCGCCTTGCTGGGCTTCGCCTACGACACCACGATGGTCACGGTCCGCATGGTGCTCGGGGGCGTCCTCGATCGCTTTCCTCGCCTGACGCTGGTGCAAACACATCTCGGCGGTGTACTTCCGTATCTTGCCGAGCGGGTTCAGCGTGGGTATCGCGCGTATCCGGAACTCCGCGGCCGACTGCAGCGCGATCCGATGGACTATTTCCGCGACATGTATTTCGACACGGTGCTCTTCGACCCGGCGTGTCTTCTGCTCGGTCTCGCCTTCGTCGGCGAAGATCGGCTCCTCCTCGGTAGCGACCATCCGCATCAGGTCGGGGACATCGAACGCGCTCCTCGTGTCATCGAAGAACTCCCGATCTCACCGCACGCCAAGAATAAGATCCTCAGCGAGAACGCTCGGCGCCTCTACCGCCTTCCGATCGAGACGGAGTCGTGATGGCACGGCCGAGTCTCCTCGTTCTCCAGAGCGGTGGTCCCACGGCTGTGATCAACGCGACGCTCGCTGGTGTGCTGGAAGGGGCACGCGAACAGGGCTTCGGGCGAGTTCTCGGCGCCCTGCGAGGATTCAGCGGTCTCCTCGAAGGGCACCTAGTCGACCTCACGGCACTCAGCGGCGATCGGCTGGAGCGGCTGGCCCGAACACCCGGTGCGGCGCTGGGCACCTCGCGCGAGCGCGTGGACGCGCGTTCTGCCCCGCAGGCGCTTCGGATCCTGGATCAGCAGCGCATCGAAACGGCTGTCGTCATCGGTGGCAACGACACGGCTGCCAACGCGCAAGCGCTGCTCACGGCAGCCACGGAAGCAGGCCAACCGCTGACTGTCATCCACGCACCGAAAACGATCGACAACGATCTCCCCGAAACCGATCACACACCCGGATACCCCTCAGCGGCTCGCTTCCTGGCACGAGCGACCCGTGATATCCTGATCGACTCCTGGTCAGTACGCGACTTATATCCCGTCACCCTCCTCGAAGTACAGGGCCGCAATGCGGGGTGGCTCGCTGCGGCCTGCGCGGTCGCTGCACCAGCGTTGTTGCGCGACCACCTGCTGCTGTTCTTTCCCGAACGACCGCCGGAATCCCCGGCATCCCTGATCGACGAACTGCTCGAAGCGAAACAGGCGCGCGGTTGGTTGGTCGCCGTGATCCCGGAGACGCTCCGCGACCGGCGCGGTCAGCCGGTCGCCGGCCCGGCCGCCCGGTGGGTGGACCCGCACGGCCACCCGTACCCGGCGAGTCCGGCTGAGTCACTCGCCACAGCTCTCGCAACGCAAGCTGGGCTGCGAGCGCGCGTGATTCGCCCTAACGCGCTCGCCCGCTCGTTCACCGCCACAGCGTGCCCGCTCGATCGCGAGGAAGCACGAGCGATCGGTCGCACCGCCGTGGCTTGGGCACGAGCCGGACAGCAGGCCGTGATGGTCGCTATCCAGCGTCTCTCGGACGAGCCGTATCGTGTCGAGTTCCGCCCCGTCGGAATCGAGGCGGTGGCAGCCCGGGAGCGACTGCTCCCCGGCGACTTCATCGGTTCGGACGACCGCAGCGTTACCGAAGCGTTCCGCTCTTACGCTCGACCGCTCCTCGGGCATCTCGATGCCGAGGAGCCGATCCTCTTCGATTGACGACCGGCGAGGGACGATCAGATGACCACGTATCCCTCGCCGTCACGCTCCACCAACCGCCGCGCATAGCGCTCGAAATCGGGCAAGCGTGGCAACAACTCCCCGAAGAGACGCTCGTTGAACGCGTTGTGTGCCTCCCGGCTCACCCAGCGCTCCACCCACACGTACCGCTGTGCTTCGTCCAGCCGGACCAGTTCCGAGGAAACGCAACCCTCAGCTTCCCGCGCCGCGGCGATCAGGACTCGAAAGGCCTGCTCGAACTCCGGCTGCATCCCTTCCTCGACCTCGAAGAAGCTCAGATCGACGAACATCGGCCTCCCCCGTCCGCTCTTCTCGCTATCCTGCGTCGCCGATGGAACGAGCGTCAACCGTGCCGCAGTTCCGAACCGCGCTATCGCGAGCGGGAGTGCACGCTCCATCGGTCAGTGCACAACTGAACGAACCGGTACACTCTTCGAGAAGGAGGTGGGACAGGCCGATGCACCGACGAACGATCGGCATCCTCGGCGGCATGGGACCGCTCGCTACGGCGGAGTTCTACCGGCGGATCGTGCTACGCACTCCGGCGCGCTCGGATCAGGAGCATCTCCGTGTCATTCTCGATGCCGACCCGACGATACCCGACCGCACAGCTGCGTTGCTCCGGCGCGGTCGCGATCCCACCCCTGCCCTCATCGCTGCCGCACGCCGACTCGAAGCCGCTGGTGCCGACTTTCTCGTCGTGCCGTGCAACACGGCCCACGCCTTCCTTCCGGCAGTGCAGGCAGCGATCACTGTACCGATCCTCGATATGATCGCTGAAGTGGCTGCTGCGATCGCCCAGTGTTACCCGCCCGCACAACGGATCGGACTGCTGGCGACGAAAGGAACGATCGCGACTGGCCTCTATGACCGGGCGCTGTCTCGGTATCACTTCCAGCTCGTCGTGCCCGACGAAGAGGTCCAGCGCCTGGTCAACCGGGCGATCGAGCGGGTCAAGCAGGGACTCCTCGATCGCCAGACGGCAGCGCTCGTTTCCCCTGCAGTCGATCGACTCGCACGAGAGGGAGTTGCTGCCATCGTCATCGGCTGCACGGAATTGTCACTGCTGCCGGAGTGGCAAGCCGACCTGCCGTTCGTGGACGCGATCACGATTCTCGCTGATGCCGCTGTCGCGATCGGTCTCGGCCAACGGCCTCTACCGGCACCGCTGTCCGCGACGTGCCTCGCTTCGACCTGACCCACGCCGACGCACGAGCCTGTATACTCGAGTCGGCGACGGCGGCTCGCGCAGCCGCCAGGGGCAGGCGATGCGTCGGTTGCTGGCGACGAACCTCGCGCTTTTCGTACTCGTAACCTGCTTCGGTCTACTCCTCTTCCCTACCGAGTGCACCTGTGGTGCGGCCGAACCACATCCGCACGTCCTGTTCGCCCTGCCGGGCCATCACCACGGCCAGCATACCCGTCATCACAACATGAAGGAGAGCGGTGCTGCTGTCGTTTTCACCGTACCGACCGGATCGCTGAACCCCGCTGTCCCAGTCGCCACGCTCCCCACGCTCATCGTTCCCCTCGTGGCTTCGGTCAAGCGGCGGGGTACCGTGGCCAGGGAAACACAGTCTCCTCGCTGGTTACCAGTACCCGAACTACCCCCACCGCGCCCATGAGGCCGCCGGGGTCACAGGTCGAGACTGAGTTGCACGAAAGCGTTAGGAGGGCACGGTGGGCACACGTTGGACGGTGCTGTTGATCATCCTCTCGCTCGTTTCCCTCGTCCCGCTGACTGCGGCGTGCCGCAGGGGAGCGGCAACCGCGAGCGTGCACGTCGAGGTCGTCGCAATCGACCCGTCTCCACCGACAGTCGGCCCAGCGACGGTGCGTTTCCGTCTCCAAGACAGCACCGAGGGGAAGCCCGTGGTGGGGCTCGGCACGGTCGAAGTCGAGGGAACGATGTCGCATGCCGGTATGGAGCCGGTCATCACCACGGCACGTGAAGAGGAAGACGGTGTGTACGTCACGGCGGGTTTCGCGTTCACGATGGGCGGGGACTGGATCCTCATCGTGCGCGGCACCTGGAATGGACAACGGTTCGAGGCCCGGGCCGAGATTCCGAACGTTCGCAGCAGCGCCGCCACACCGGTGCACCAACATGGGACGGTGGGACCATGAACCGCACGACAGTGCTGGGTAGCACATCTCGCCAGGGCTGGGGCGAGCTTACGCAGTGGCCCCTGCTCGGCCGGGTGCTCCGCTGGCGACACGCACGGACAACCGCCCAGACGGTGCTGTTGCTGCTCGCGGGACTCGTCCTGTACGATGGCTTCTTCGGTCCCTCCCTCGCCCCCAAGAATCTGGCCGGAACGCTGCCCTGGGTTCACTGGCGCGGGTTCGTCGTGCTTGCGCTGCTCCTCGCCGGCAATCTGTTCTGCTTTGCCTGCCCCTTCATGCTGCCACGGCGACTGGCCCAGCAGCTGTTCCGGCCCACGCGCTCCTGGCCGCGCTGGCTGCCGGGCAAATGGGTCGCTATCACGCTCCTCGTCGGGTTTTTCTGGGCCTACGAGGCCTTCGATCTCTGGGCTAGCCCCCTGCTGACCGCCTGGGTGGCGCTCGCTTACTTCGTCGCTGCCTTCGTCATCGACGGCTTCTTCCGCGGGGCTGCTTTCTGCAAGCATGTCTGCCCGATCGGGCAGTTCAACTTCGTCGGGTCATTGCTCTCACCAACCGAAGTACGCATTCGCGACGCATCGATGTGCCAGCGCTGCCAAACCAAGGACTGTATCCGCGGCCGGTTCGATGCGAACCAGCGGCTCGTCCAGCGTGGCTGCGAACTCGGTCTCTACCAGCCAGCCAAGATCGGAAACCTCGACTGCACGTTTTGTCTCGATTGCCTGCATGCCTGCCCGTACGGGAACGTCGGCATCCGCTGGCGTCTCCCGCTCAAGGCGGAAATGGATCCCGAAACTCTGCGCTCCGGCATCGGCCACCTGCACACCCGACCAGACTGGGCAACACTCGTCCTCGTCCTCGTCGCGCTCGGATTCCTCAATGCGTTCGGTATGGTCAGCCCCGTCTACCGTTTCCTCGAGTGGCTGAGCCAGACGCTGCACATCAGCAGCGAGCCTGCGCTCCTGGCCATCGTCTTCGTCGGAGCACTCGCTGCACTCGCGCTCGCGATCGGCCTCGCCAGCCAGCTGACGCGGGTGCTCGCACCCGTACCCGGCCCCCGTTGGGTTGCGACACGCTTCGTTTATACGCTGGCGCCGCTCGGTTTCGGGATGTGGTCGGCACACTATCTTTTCCACTTCTTCACCGGCGCCCTCACGCTGCTCCCGCTGGCGCAACAGTTCGTCCTCGACCTGACCGGGCAGGCGATCCTCGGCCAACCGGCCTGGCACCTGGCGAGTCTTCTACCGATCGCCACGACGACCGACCTCGTTCTGATCGTGCTGGCACTCGGCTATTTCGGCTCGCTGGTCTGGACGATGCAGCTCGCAACGCGGTACCGGCTCGGCTTGCTGGCCATACTGCCCTGGATCGGTCTCCAGACAGGACTCTTCGTCTTCGGTATCTGGCTCCTCGGACAACCGATGGAGATGCGGGGTACACTGCTCGGCTGAGAGCGAGGTTCCAATGCATCGTTGGGTACAGCGGGCGTTCGTGACCATCCTGGCTATCGTGCTGCTGGCAGTGCCCATGCCAGCACAGGCCAACGGTGGGCAAGTACGCATCGCCAACCAGCCGATCGGCCCGTACGAGGTCACAGTTTTCACGAGTCCGGTGCCGCTCCGCACCGGAACGGTCGACGTGAGCGTGCTCCTCCAGCGTGCTGACACAAAACAGATCGTCGACGGTGCGGAGATCGTGCTCTGGGTCGAGCCAGCGACAGGTGACTCACCGCAGCAGTACCCAGTAACGCGTGACCAGGCGACGAACAAGCTCTACTATGCTGCTGAGTTCTCGCTCGACCGCCCCGGCGAATACCTGTTCCGACTGGAGATACGCGCACCTCAGGCCGCCGGTACCGTCAGCTTCACGGCTACGGTCGAAGAGGCTCGCACCGGCTTCTGGCAGGCCTGGTGGTTCTGGGCACTCGTCGGCGTGGCTTCGGTGATCCTTCTCTGGTGGCTCTTCGGCCGTACGACCCCCGCGCGAGCCGGATCCCCGACCGAAATCGCGGACCGAACGAGGAGGCGATGATGCCTCGGACGCTGCGCACCGTATCGTGGGTCGTTGCGCTCCTGGCTGTGCTCGCCACCGGTGCCGGGTATCTCTATCGCTGGTACCAGGCTCAGCAGGCCGACGCCTGGGCGCTCGAGCTCGACGGCCGGCCTGCGCCGAGCTTCACCCTCACGAGCCACCTCGGGCAACCCGTCCGCCTCGACGAACTCACCGGTCGGATCACCGTGGTGACGTTCGCCCACACCTCCTGTCCGGATGTCTGTCCACTCACGCTCCAGTCGATCGCCGCTGCACACCGGGAATGCCACCGAACGTGCGCGAACACCTGTAACTCGTGGCCATCACGGTCGACCCCGAGCATGACACGGTGGAACGCATCGCGCAGTACGTCGCGACCAACAACCTGGAGCGATTTCTCTTCCTGACTGGCGACCGAGCGGGACTCGAACGAGGCTGGACCGGCTTCGCGATCCGCGTCGAACGCATGCACGGGGACGAGCACACAGGAGACGGTACTCCATACACCGGTGACCTACGTGCTCGACCGGGAGGGGCGCTTCGTGTTCCTGATCCGCGACGAGGCGCTCGAGGCCGGACGCCTCGCCAACCTCCTCGAGCACCTCGTCGCATCGTAATCCGGTTCAGTCGCTGATCTCGCTCGCGAACTCCGCCTCCGTCTCGGTGAGCGCCTCGTCGATGATCGTCACGATCCGGTCGATCTCCTCTTTCGTCACGACGAGGGGCGGAGCCACGTGGACGATCTCCCACACCCGTGTCAAGAGACCCTTTTCGTTCATCCGTCGCTCGAGCGCCTTGACGAACGCGCTATTCCGCGGCCACTTTTCCTTCGTCGACTTGCTCTTAACGAGTTCGATCCCGCACATCAGTCCGAGGCCTCGCACATCACCGACCGTCGGGTGGCGCAGCAAACCGCGCAGCTGCTCGAGCAGGTAGGCACCCTTCTCGGCACTCTGCTCGACCAGGCCTTCGCGGTCGAAGATTTCCAAGTTCTTCAGCGCAGCAGCCGCTGCGACAGCGTGCCCGCCGAAAGTCAGGAGGTGGCCCAGTGGCACTTCCTTCTGCTCCTGGAAGACTTCGAAGACGCTATCACGGACGGCCACAGCACCCATCGGCGCGTAGCCGGAGGTAATCCCCTTGGCCATCGTCATCAGGTCGGGTACGACCCCGAAATGCTCGGCCGCGAACATCTTGCCGGTTCGACCGAATCCGTTGATGACCTCGTCCATGATGAGCAGAACGCCGTACTTGTCGCAAATCTCTCGCAGGCGCTGCCAATATTTCGGCGACGGGACGTGCACGCCGTTGGAAGTGGAAATCGGCTCGCCGATNACNGCCGCCACNGTTTCCGGATCCTGGTANAGGATCTCNTGCTCGACNTAGTTCGCGCACATCAAATCGCCCTCTTCGCCCTCGAGACCGAAATCGTTGCGGTAGCGATTGGGCGACGGGACGTAATAGACACCGTACATGAAGGGCCCGAAAAACTTCTCGTTACGGGACTGTGTCAGCGACATCGCACCGTAGGTCATACCGTGGTAGCTGCCGCGCCGTGCGATGATCTTATAGCGCTTCGGGAACCCGCGCATCGCCTGCACCTGCTTGGCGATCTTGATGGCGCTCTCCACTGCTTCCGACCCGCCCGAGCAGAAGAAGACGCGATTTAGATCACCGGGGAGACGCTGCGCGAGTTCGTGTGCCAACCGCACCGTCGGAACCGTCGTATGATTCGCCGAGGAGACGTAAGCGATCTTCGCGGCCTGCTCAGCCATGGCTTCCGCGATCTCGCGCCGTCCGTGCCCAGCATTCACGACCCACAGACCGGAAAGTCCGTCGATGTACTCGCGCCCGTACACGTCGACGAGTGTGCTGCCATAGGCCCGCTCGAAGACTCGGAAACCGCGCTCTTCCGCTAAGCGAATCCACTCGGCGGAATGGATCCAGACATGCTTGAGCGCCTCCTGCTCGAAGTCGACGGCAGTTTGCGGCTCGGGATGCACTTTCACCTGCTCGGTCATTCCACACCCCCTTGTGTCCTCAACCGGTCGTTTCGCGGAACGCACCTCTCGGTGGGAGGGTTCTCGATTCTCACCCACCGATCCGCACCGCGCAGTGTCACACAAGAAGTGGATGACGACAAGCTGCTCGCTCATGCGACCCTGATCGGCATGTTCGCGATGAATGTGCGCTGGAATCGACCGATAATCGCAGCATCGCATCGTTGGCATCTTCTCGATTCGAGTCTGTGCACTGCTGTGTTCGGTGCACGCTGCGACGCCATCCAGGCACCGCCTGCTCGCTTGCATACAGCACCGGATCGTGGCTATCCTTCAGCCCTGAAGGACAACGACGGAAGGTCTTGCGCTCACCTTGCCTGCCTGCTATAGTAACGGGCTGAAGTCCTCGATGCGTTGCCCGCGCAATGACGCGCGAGCGGTGGAGGAGGAAAGTACGATGGCTGCAACGGTGCGGCTTCACTGTCCGGCAACGAATCGCAGTGCTTCCCCAACGAGTTCCCCGAAGAGGCCAACACCTCGCGATCGTGTGCTGAGGTCGATGTAACCATCGCCTCGCAACGAACCTGTCGCTTCCGCATGGCAACCAGATTCGAACGGTGACGCTCAAAACTAGAAACCGCTCCTCGCTGATCGCTGGAAAGAGACGAGACGGATCCGATCGAAGTCGCTCCAAGTCGGTGAGCGACCACCTCACTGGAGAGGGAAGGGAGTCGAGAACGCGATGAAGCGCATGACGGTGGAAGAGCGCCGACAGCACGCACCACTGTACCGCTCGGAGTACGAGCACGATGCCTGTGGTACCGGTTTCGTCGCTGACCTCAGCGGGAAGCCCAGCCACACGATCGTGCGCTACGCACTAGAAGCAGTCGTCAATCTGACCCACCGTGGTGCGGTTTCCGCCGACGCGAAGACGGGCGATGGTGCTGGCATCACGGTACAGTTGCCTCGCAAGCTGCTGGCCCGCGAGTTGGCTCGCCTGTACGGCCTCACCGTCGAGCCCGAGCGTTTGGCCGCTGGTCTCGTGTTTCTTCCGGCCAACGACCCGTCCCTCGCAGCACAGTGCAAGCAGGCACTGACCGAAGCGCTGCACGCGCAAGCTATTGCCGACGTCTGGTGGCGGGAGGTCCCGATCGACCCGGACGTCCTGGGCCAGCAAGCACGGCAGACGATGCCGCGCATCGAGCAAGTGATCGCAGCGCGGCCAGCTGACATCGATGCGATGGAGTTCGAGCGCCGGCTCTATCTGGCTCGCCGGCAGGCCGAACGGGTCGCGAAGGAGATCGGGGCGCGCGATTTCTTCGTGCCGTCGCTCTCCTGCCGAACGATCGTCTACAAGGGCTTGTTCGTCGCCCGCGATCTGGCAGCGTTCTACGCCGATCTCCAGGACCCGCTGATGGAGAGTGCTCTGGCGCTCTTTCACCAGCGCTACAGCACGAACACATTCCCGACCTGGCAACTGGCCCAACCGTTCCGGCGCATCGCGCACAACGGCGAGATCAATACGCTCCAGGGCAACCGGAACTGGATGCGCGCCCGTGAGCCGGAACTCTCGTCGCCGCTCTGGGGCGACCGGTTGACCGAGCTGCTCCCGATCATCGATCCGGACGGCTCCGACTCGATGAGCCTGGACCAGGTTCTGGAGCTGCTCGAACTCTCCGGCCGGGACATCGTCCATGCAGTGGCCATGCTCATTCCGGAAGCCTGGGAACATATGGACGATCTCTCACCGGAGATCCGGGCCTTCTTTGACTACCATGCTGGCCTCATGGAGCCGTGGGACGGGCCAGCGGCCATCGCGTTC
>Ga0065723_103592_pt1 | contig 10293 bp, 8 predicted proteins | sample TheenrcuSG05Z960_FD_59110 | JGI IMG/M metagenome (GOLD analysis project Ga0065723, IMG submission 59110) | Thermophilic enrichment culture from UC Davis - Sample SG0.5Z960 | ecosystem: Engineered > Solid waste > Grass > Composting > Bioreactor | place: USA: University of California, Davis
GGCACCCGCCTGGTCCACCGTGCCCAGCCGGTTCGCGTGGAGCCAGAGCGGCAGCGAATCGCCCGTCGCCGCGATCAGGCCCGCTTCGATCACCAGCGTATGCGTCAGCTCCTGACCGCGCAGCGGACCGGCCATACAAAGTGCCAGTCCCAGCAAGGCCCCGACCGTTCGTTCCAAATGCTCAATAAGCCCCATCGCCCCGCAACACGACGCGAATGGTACGGATAAGAACCACCAGATCCAGCCAGATCGACCAGTTGCGGACATAAAAGGCGTCCAGAGCCACCCGGTAGTCGTAGGAAGTATCGTTTCGGCCGGATACCTGCCAGAGGCCGGTGACGCCGGGCTTTACCCGCAGGTACAGGTCAAATTTATCTCCGTACTTTTTGACTTCATCTTCAATGATGGGCCGAGGTCCCACCAGACTTAGCTCTCCACGCAGCACATTCCACAACTGGGGCAGTTCATCCAGCGAAAACTTCCGCAGCCACCTGCCGATTTTCGTCACCCGAGGATCGTTTTTGAGCTTGAAGTTCTCCTCCCACTCTTTGCGTGCTTCCGGATTTGCCTCCAGGTAAGCCTGAAGTACTTTCTGCGCGTCGGGCACCATCGTGCGAAACTTGATAACGCGGATGGGGCGGCCTCTATAGCCGATGCGGCGATGCAGAAAGAAAGGAGACTTACGGTCGCCCAGCCAGACCATCAATGCGATTACTCCGACCAGAGGAGCCCATAACGGCAACGTGATTCCCACCAGTGCCAGATCAAATAGCCGCTTGATTCCCTGAGCAACCGGATCGGTCAGTTCCCGATTGATTTCAAAGGCGGGACGCCCGGCGAGGCCGCACGAGCGCACGCCCAGAACCGGCAGGCTATCCGGAAGCGATGGAATAAAAATGACCCGTCGATAGAGACTGAGCGGCCCATCCAGTAGTTGCTCCAGCGATGCTCTGTCGAGTCCTTCGCCGATGAGAAGGGCAATCGGTGCAGCAGTCGTGTTCTGGTCCAGTCCACCCAGCACCGGGATGCCCCAGATGCGTTCGCCCCACAGTTCCGAATCGCTGTGGAAAATCCCGATCGGATTATAACCGATTGTCCGCTCATGGCGCAACGCGGCGCACAGTTCTTTCACACTTCCGTTGCACCCATAGACGACGACAGGTACGCCCCATTTATCCAGTTTGATCAAAAGGTATTTGGTAAAAGCCCGGCCGGCAGGCACCGTAAAAAGCGCCAGTACTCCTCCTGCTGCCAGCAATAATCGTCCGGCACCTGCCTGTCTGGTCAGAAAAAGCAGGGCCGCAGTGATCGTAAAGAGAGTCACCAGCCCGAGCGTTGTGCGTCGCAGCTCTTCGGCTGCGCCAAGCCCCCATCCCGGCAGCAGGCGACTGAAGGCCGCGATTCCGACCCAGAGTACAGGCAGCCCCCAGGCCCACGTCGGCCATGCGGCCGTGCCGGTCAGCCAGAGATCGACGCGGTGGGCCAGCACGAGCGCCGCCAGCAATCCCAGACTTTCACCGAGGGCCAGCGCCACCGCATCGCCCAGGCGGCGTCGATGATACAGCAGGGCTTTTCGGCGGCCTAGGTGGAGAAACCGATGCGCAGTGTCGGTAACAGAAACGTCGCCGGCTTCCGGCGACGTGGTCACGACTTCGACTTCGGCGGCGCCTTCATTCAACGGCGACGCGTTCGGGGACATGCGGTAGCTCTCGGGTTCTGCATCCGGGCGAGATTCAGGCACAAACATACGCGATCGCGTGAAAACTTACAAGGTCCGGCAGCTTTTTCTTACATACTCTACAGACACCACTTCCCCCCACGCATAACCTGCACACAGACCTTTCAAAAAAGGCCGACAGGCAAAGCCGTCCGCCTGTTAGCAACAAAAATGCCAACCAGCCACAAGACAAGTCCCAGACCTCAAAGCAACAATCGAGTTCCTGGCGAGCATGCGAATCGCACCTGTTACCTTTATCTACGCCAGCAAGCTCTGATAAACCCGTAGTGTAGCATTTACCATTTCTTCCACGGAAAACCTGCGAACCCGCTCCCGAGATCTTTTTCCGAATTTTTCTCTCAGTCCTTCGCTTTTCAGTAGCTCGAAAAGTGCCCTTGTGAGATCATCTACACTTTTTACAGGAATGACGAAACCATTTTCTCCATCTACAATAGCCTCTTCAACACCTCCTACGGACGTAGTCACCACGGGTATTCCCTCAGCCATGGCTTCCAGAATCACGTAAGGGAATCCCTCGTAAAGACTGGAAAGCACAAAAACATCAAAGGCTCGCATCGCGATGCGCCCTTCTATAAAACCGGGAAAGATCACCCTGTTCTCCAGGCCCAGAATCCGGATTCGATTTGCTAAGCTCTCCTTAAGCGGGCCATCCCCTACCATAACTAACTTGGCGTTGGAGAAAGCAGGTGCTACCCTGGCAAAGGCCTCCAGAAGGATATCAGGTGCCTTCTGTTGGGAAAACCTCCCCACAAATCCCACCACTAAATCCTGAGAATTAAGACTTAATTCAACCCTTACCTCGTTTCTTGTTTTACTGGACGTATAATTCAGATGAACCCCGTTGTAGATTAGATGAATTTTGGATTCAGGATATCCAAGACGAAATGCCTCCTGGGCTTCCTTTTTAGAAACTGCTATAAAAGCATCTGTCTTATGAGCTAAAAATTTTTCTATTAACGCATAAATTTTTTTCTTCCAAAAATCAAGTTGAGGATTCATGGTGATCAAAGCGTGAGGAGTATAAACTACTTTATGCTTGCCTGTCCTTATGAGCTTAAGCAGGCGGGCCATCCCTCCTCCTTTGGAACTATGACCGTGTACAATGTGAAAGGGACCCGCTTTCTGCAGGTACCCTAATATGGCTCCCAGCGCTCCGATATCACTGAAATGAGGGGCGCGCCGCATAGGTACCTTCCAGATTTGTACCCCCGCTTCCCGCAGACGCACAAGTCCCTCTATCCAAATCCTATCCATACGAAGAGGCGAGTAAACCAGGTGGACCTCGAGTCCATGCTTGGCCAGTCCTTCACTTAAATCTACCACATGCCGGGCAACTCCCGCCCCTGTGGCCTCTATAATTTGAAGCACTCGCATCATAACCACCCCCTGCGATTTTCCAAAACTCTTTTAATTTTATGAACCCAGGCGACAGGGACTAGTAAGAGCGATGTTCAGATCATCCATTCTCTGCAGCCTCTTGTAATACTTTCCAGGTCAGTTCCGCTGTTCTATCCCATGAAAACTGGCGCGCCCGTTCGAGACCCTTACGACGCAAGGTTTCGCGCAGGGCGCTGTCTTCTACCACTCGCCGAATCCCCTCTGCAATAGAATCTACATCATAGGGGTCAACCAGCACAGCCGCATCTCCGACAACCTCGGGCAACGCAGTAACGTTGGAGGTCACTACAGGAGTGCCACAGGCCATGGCCTCGAGCACAGGGAGGCCAAAGCCCTCGTACAGAGAAACGTATAGAGCTGCTATAGCTCCGGAGTAAGCTACTGGCAAATCCTTATCAGGTATATATCCAATAAATCGAACTCCTCTAGATTTGGGAAGATCACTCTTACTAGCAAACGGTAACCTAGCAACGCCAATAATAACCAACTCTAATTCTTTGCTGAGCGGACCGGCGCTCCAAGCTTGCACCAAGCGTCTAAGATTTTTTCTTTTACTAAGACCTGATACCGTAACCAAATAAGGCCTGGAGATCTGGTGCTTTTTTTTGAAAAAATCTATTTTCTCTTGCGAAGCCGGAACAAATAGCGTATGGTCAACTCCCAAATGAGTAACATAGACTTTCTCAGGAGGCAAGTCATAAATCTCGATGAGGCGTACTTTAACGAAGTTGGAAACCGTTATTATGGAAGTAACCCTTCTAGTCAGCTTGGGCAACAGGGTCTTGTATAGGCGGGCGAACTTCGGGTCATACCATTCTGGATGCTCTATATGTGCCACATCGTGAATCGTGAGCGTTTGTTGCCGTACTGCAAGGGGGCCTGAACCTCCTGGGGACCAGAGATGCCCCTTGAAAAAATTTGTGTAAATAGGAAGAAATAATTGCTCCCACAGATGTCCTGTGAAGGGTTTCACAGATGAAAACACTCCCCGCACTCGCAAGTCATGTTGATTCAGGAGGGCTTGGTAGGAATCTAAAGGCAGCCCAGGGGTCACCAGAACACTGGACGGGAAGCGCCGCAGCACCTCTAAAGCATACCTTTGGACCCCAGTTAGAGGTTGCGTCATAAAACGAGCGTTGACGATTAGTCTGTTTTTCATAACAGTGCTAATCAGTTATACAAGGATTTTCTCAGTAAAGTTAAACAAGTTATCGCACAAAGAGCCAAAAAAGGAAGAACAAAAATAGTTAAAAAAAAGTAGTTTATTCGAATGATCGAGAATAAACCTGGAAAAGCGATAAGAAAAAATAGTCCTCTTGAATCTAGTTCAAAGACGTATGAGCGCCATCTATAAAAAACACCCAATGCCATGCCAACCATGAAAGCCACTATGAAAGCTCCATAACCCCAGTCGAACCACCAAAGCGCCAATACATTCACGGTGCCATAAGAACTCTCCCAGTTGGGACACTCTTTGTAACTGTAAGGATTCTTTAAAATAAAGGCAAACATTGTAGTATACAAAACCTGAAGAGCTGGCTTACAGTCTAGAATAACCAAAGCGTTGTTGAAGTCAGCAGCCAAGTAACCCTGCACCAAACGTTGCCAAACGTAACTATGCACTTCACGAGACGTTAGCGGCAAGCTCGCTAACCTACTATAGTATAAACCACTACGCAAAAGTTCTCCAGTCCATGTAGCGCCAATCAACAACAAAAATGTAACCAATGCCATTTTCCAAGAAACCTTTCTTTCCTGAAATTTTAAAACAAACAAACCTCCTAAAAGAATCATTATGTAATAGGCGAAAAACATTCTCGCCGCCAAAAAAAGGGCGTGAACGAGGACAAGAATACCCAAAAACCAAAGCCAACGCACAGCTCTTTTTCTAAGGCTCACAGGAGTCTTGGGATGAAATGCTAAGAAGACAAGAATGGCTTCCCCTAGCAAAAAAAGATTATTTAAACTGCTCAAGCCAACTATTTTTTTCGCCCTAACTGTTTCACCTAAAATGGCCAGGTTACCCACAAAGAAGGCTTCCTTAATAAGACCCGGCTGCTGCAGAAACAAGCGCACGTAAACGAATTCGCCTAAAAGGCTAATCAAAAGAATCACCGATGCCCATCGCCACCATGAAGTAAAGCTCATTCGCAAAGACTTCATTTTTCGAAAAAGCTTTATACAACTTCCTAAAGTAATTCCAGTGAGAAACGTAAGAAATAAAAGAATCCAAAGAAGCAAGGCACTAGCGCTATAATACTTGTCTGCAGCTCCTGGGATGGTGGCTCGTTCCGGCATAAACACTGCCCAGAAAACAAGCTGTCCCAGAAAGAGAATTGTTACTAAAAGAGCTGGGTGAATTAAGTATCGCACCAACATTTTTATCTCAATCCGCTCCCGCTTCTTGTATCAACTTTTCAACAAGCTCTTTCCAAGAGTAGATGTCGTTTATCAGGATGGATTTTCTATCGTGCTCTCTAGCCTGCAAAAGAGCCCGTTTTATGCTTTCATCGTTGCCTGGCTGATAGGTGTAAAGGTTGCTCCGCCTCGAGCCCAAAAAGGCCGGGGCTACAATAGGCAATCGAACATAGGTGTACTGCACAATCTTCAGACTATCGCTAAGGGACTCGGCCCCGGGTGAGTAAGACCAGTTTGCCAAACCGATGTCCGCCCACTTAATGTATGGTATCGTCTCCAGAAAGGGCTTTTCTCCATAATAGTGGACGTTGGGCCTTCGAACAAACTGCTGAATGGGTCCTATAATGTGGAACTGCCAGTCCGGGAAGAGGCGGCTTGCCCTCTCTAAAAAATCATGGTCGAAATGGGATATTCCAACAAAAACGCAATGAGGTCCGGACAAACCCGCGTAGGGATTAGCATAAGATTGGTCAAAAAACTCCTTATGTATGGCGTGGAAATGCAACCTCAGGTTCTTGGCCTTTCCGTTGAACTTCTCCCAAAGGTACATGCTTGGAACGCTGACCAGATCAAAAAAGGGCAGAGCTTTTTCTTCCGCCTCCAAAACCACAGGGTGGTTTCTAAGAAGCCGGAGGTCGTCTGAGACGCGGTATATAAATTTTGCTTTGGGATTGATTTTCTTAAAGCGTTCAAAAAGCAACAGGCCCGGGGTGCTCTCAAAAATGAACAAATCGGCCGCACGAACATGCTCCGCTACTTCACCGAGAGGCAGGGCTCCGTAGAGGCGAAAAATAGGCCGGCTCAACTGGTTCAAAACGAAAGACCGCAAATGAGCTGGGTGAAAAGGCGTGAACCAAACAAAGCTGTAGAGGTTATGCTCTACACGGATCAAACGGTTGCGTTGGTTCCAAACATCTGGATACTTGGTCCGGTGATCACCCCGCAGATAGGAGAGCCAGCTTATGGTGGTTGTGAGAAAAACCGCCTCCCATCCCAAGTCTTGAAATGCGTCCGCCAGCCAGTGAAAGCCCGCGCGACGCTTGCTGTACCAGTAATGTCCAGTAACCAAGACTACTTTTGGAGGGCTAGATAAGGCCTTCATAACCGTGTATCCAAGAGGGTTAGCTTTATGCCTTCAGCCGCCCTACCACTCCCATATAGGTCTAAATGATCTTTTCCTTCATGGCTTTCGGTCTGCAAAACCGCCTTCACTATGAGAGCCATGTCAACAGGCGAGCACAGCCGGTTCCACCCCAACTCCACGAGCTCCACCCACTCCGTCTCCCCCCGCAGGGTGACGCAGGGCACCCGGTAGAAGAAAGCCTCCTTCTGTACCCCACCGGAGTCGGTGGCGATAAGACGGGCGCTCTTCTCCAACATCACCATGTCCAAGTAGCCCACAGGCTCTATGGCCAACACTCGCTCCAGGTAGCCTCCGAGCCCAAAGGCCTCGGCCCGCTTCCGAGTCCTGGGGTGGACTGGAAAGACCACGGGGAGCTCCCGGTGGACCTCGGCCAGCGCCTCAAGGATGGCCCCGAGCCGCCCGGGGTCGTCGGTGTTCTCGACCCGGTGGACGGTAGCCAGGACGTAGCCCTTAGGCGAAAGGCCGAGCCGCTTCAGGATTTCACTTTTCTGCTCCGCCTTGGCCCCGTAGTAGAGGGCGGCATCGTACATCACGTCCCCCACCAAGTGGATTTTATTCTCCAGGATGCCTTCCCGGAGGAGGTTTTGCACGGCGGTTTCCGTGGGGGCGAAGAGCAGGTCCGAGGCATGGTCCGTGAGGACCCGGTTGATTTCCTCGGGCATCCTGCGGTTGAAGGAGCGCAAACCCGCCTCCACATGGGCCACGGGGATGTGGAGCTTCACCGCCGCCAGGGCCCCGGCCAGGGTGCTGTCGGTGTCGCCGTAAACCAGCACCCAGTCTGGCTGTTCCTTGAGAAGCACCCTCTCGATGGCCTCCAACATCCGGCCCGTGTTCTGGCCGTGGGTGCCGCCCCCGATGCCCAGGTGGTAGTCGGGCTCGGGAATCTCCAGCTCCTCAAAGAACACCCGACTCATGTTGTCGTCGTAGTGTTGGCCGGTATGGACCAGCACCTCCTGCACCCCGGGCTCAGCCCGGAGCACCCGGGAGACGGCCGCCGCTTTGATGAACTGGGGCCGGGCACCTACGATGCTCACTACCTTCATTGCACCTCCTCAGTGAGGACTTCCGAGTTTAGAAAAGCACCAGAGCTCCGGTAACCCCACAATTCCTTTGGGCCAGTAATCCAGATCAGGACTAGCAGGTAAAAAACATAAAGAGCCACATTAAGCCAAGAGATCAACCCCAAGACCCAAACGGCTTGCCCTTGACCGTGCAGGTAGAAGGGGGCGCCAAAAACGGCCAGGGCGGCTAAGTCATACACAAACTTCACCCAAGCCTTCTTTGATAAAAAAACCGCCCGACTCACCGAGCTCACGGTCATCTGTGCCACCATCCACGGCGCCATGGCCGCCATCATCCGTCCCGCCTCCTCCCAGGCGCTCCCGAAGACCCAAGGAGCAAAGCGGGGGGCAAGAAACCACAGGGCAAGACCAAAGGGCAGGGCGAGCAAGAAAAGCCGGAAGGCGGTGGCGAGAAGAAAGCCCCGCAAAGCCTGCGGCCTTTCCCGGGCAAGTTCCGCCGCCCGCCCGTAGAACACGTCGGCCACGGCGGCCCCTATCAGGGAAACCGGCAGGCCCACCACCCTTTGGGCCAGGGCCAAGCCTCCTCCCACGGCTGGACCGTAGAGGGCGGTGAAGACCGGCACCGGAGCCATGAGGGCCAGCATGTTTAGAAAGCCGGAGGGCAGCTGAACCAGCGGGTAGGTCCTGTACCGGGCAAGCACTCCGGGGGAAAACCAAGGCCCCGAGGTCCTAGGAAGAAGCCGCCAAAGGGCGATAAGGCCCAAGAAGCGGCCCAGGACCTCACCCAGAAGAAGACCCGCCCCGCCTAGGAAGGCCAAGAGGAGTTGGGCCAGGGGCCGGGCCACGCCCTGCGTCACAGTGAATCGCCCTACCCGACCGAAAGCTCCCCGGCGCACACCGTAGTAGCGGAGAGCCGTCCCCCAGGCAAAGGCCACTAGGGCCGGGAAGGCCAGGAAGGAGGCCCAGGCGGGTAAGGCCCCGTAGCTCAGGAGGTGGCCCCGCCGCAGGCCTTCGAGAGCCAGCGCCCCTAAAAGGCCCACCCCCAGGCCCAGAACCAGGCTGCTCCGGGTGAGCGCCAGGGCCTCTTCCTCGCTCGAGGCGGCTACGATGGCCACCTCGTAGCGGAGGGTAGCGGCTACCGAAGTCACTCCCAGAAAGCTCATAAAAAGCCCCCAGAGCCCCACGGCCTCCGGAGTGTACAGACGGGTGAGCAGAGGGGAGAGAAGGACGCCCACCGCCTGAGCCAAGGCGGTCCCCCCTGCAATGGCTATCACGCCTCGAAAGAAACTGCTTTGACTCACACGGCGAATAGCATTCATGAATTTATGGCATATAGAATTGCCTCCCAGATTTTCTGTTGGGTGTCCGACTTCATGCCAGGCCACATCGGCAGCGAAAGCACCTCCCGGGCCGCCCGCTCGGCTTCCGGGAAGGTACCTTCGGGATAGCCATAAACAGGAAGCCGGTGGAGGGGCACGGGATAGTAGACCATGGTGCCTATGCCCATCTCGGCAAGCCTTCGCTGCACCTCGTCCCGCCTTCCCTCCGGAATACGCACCGTGTACTGGTGGTAGACGTGCTTCGCGTAGGGGGCCTCGCAGGGAATCACGACCCCGGGCACGTCTTTCAGAAGTTCGTTGTAGGTCCGGGCCACCCGCCTGCGGGCTTCGTTCCAGGCATCCACATGAGGGAGCTTCACCCGCAGGATGGCCGCCTGCAACGCATCAAGCCGTGAGTTGTAGCCCGGCATCTCGTTGTAATACTTCTTCCTGGCGCCATGGGCCCGGAGCATGCGGGCGAGCTCGGCCACCTGGTCATCGTTGGTGGCGATGAGGCCGCCATCCCCGTAGGCCCCCAGATTCTTGGAGGGAAAGAAGGAAAAGGCACCGGCATCTCCCAGGGTACCGAGCTTGCGGCCCTTGTACTCGCCGCCGAAAGCCTGGGCCACGTCTTCCAGAACCTTGAGCCCGTGCTTCCGGGCGATCTCCAGAATGGGGTCCATGTCGGCCGCCTGGCCATAGAGATGCACGGGCAGGATGGCCCTGGTGCGCGAGGAAAGGGCGGGCTCTATCAGTTCGGGATTGATGTTGAAAGTGCTTGGGTCAATGTCCACGAAAACCGGGGTGGCCCCCACCATGCTGATGGCCTCGGCAGTGGCGAAAAAGGTGAAGGGGGTGGTGATGACCTCGTCCCCGGGGCCCACGCCCAGAGCCCTCAGGGCAATCACCAGGGCATCGGTACCGGAATTCACTCCGATAGCGTGCCTGACACCCAGGTAGGCCGCTACCTCCCGCTCAAAGGCATCCACCTCCGGGCCCAGGATAAACTGGCCCGAGCGAAGGACCCGTCCAATGGCGGCCATGAGGTCGTCCCAGAGCTCCGCGACCTCCGACGTAAGATCCAGAATCGGAATCTGTCCGTTCACGACACTTTCTGAACGCGTTTTTCTTCCTGCACGTATTGGCGGCCGCACTCCCGACAGGTGGCCTCCCGCCCCTCGAAACAGAGCGGGATCCCGCACTCGCACACCCATCCCACCAGACGCGCCGGCACCCCCGCCACCAGCCCGTAGT